>ENA-ORCR01000353-ORCR01000353.1-marine-metagenome-genome-assembly--contig:-NODE-353-length-30552-cov-8.573519_pt1 | contig 30552 bp, 28 predicted proteins | sample MGYA00237782_ERZ508514 | MGnify/ENA primary metagenome ERZ508514 (study PRJEB26185, sample SAMN06268960) | marine metagenome | isolation source: Eden Landing Ponds, San Francisco, CA, USA | place...
ACGCTGGCTGTTACAAACGTCGTCGGCTCGACGGCGGCCCGCGAGTGCGACCACGCGCTGTACATCCGCGCCGGCCCCGAGATCGGCGTCGCCGCGACCAAGACCTTCGCCTCCCAGCTGGCCGCGCTGAACCTCCTCGCGCTCGGGACCTCCTCGACCGGCGACGCTCGCCGGGTCATCAGCGCGCTCAGGGACCTCCCCGGACACGTCCAGGAAATCCTCGACGAGTCCGCCGCACAGGAGGTCGCGGAACTCTACCAGGACGCCGACGCCTACTTCTTCATCGGCCGCGGCTACCACGAACCGGTCGCCCTCGAAGGCGCGCTCAAGATGAAGGAGATCACCTACAAGCACGCCGAGGGCTTCGCCGCCGGCGAACTCAAGCACGGGCCGCTCGCGCTCGTCACCGAGAACACGCCCGTGTTCGCCATCGTCACCGGCGACGACGAGCGCGCCCGCAAGACCGTCGGCAACGTCAAAGAGGTCGAGGCCCGCGACGCGCCCGTCGTCGCCGTCACCGACGGCCAGAGCGATGTCGCCCGCTACGCCGACCACGTCCTCGAACTGCCCGAGACCCATCCCCGCGCCGCCGCGGTGCTCGCGAACATCCACCTCCAGCTCGTGTCGTATCACACCGCCGCGCTGCTGGGCCGGAACATCGACAAACCGCGGAATCTGGCGAAGAGCGTGACGGTGGAGTGAGGTGATTCACCCGCCTTCGAGGCAATCGGGGCGGGTACTGACGTCGGTCGTTTCTTCGTCTCGCTCGGTTCGCCGACCCTGATATCTTCGGACCGCTCGCGTCTCGGCTCCCGCCCTTCGCACGGGTCAGATCGAAGAACTGATTCCCATCGCGAGGATCGCGAGTAGCATCACAGCGACGACCGTTCTCGGAGAACGGAGTAGCACGCTTCGAACCGCGGTGGCTCCTCGGTGGAGCGTAGACTGTGCCCACGACTGGCGAAGCAGCGTTCCGACCGCGGTGAGAACATAAATGGCCGGCTTCCCTACTGCAGTCTCCCTGAGATCGAACGTGGCGCGTCTCGGCTCCGTCTCCCTGGTGAGCCACGTTACCACTCGCGAACGGTCAACTGCGGCTTGCAGTCGTTCCGCGATTTCGCCGAGGCGTGACGTACTGTAAGATCCGAGGAGCTTATTTCGGAGCACTGTCTGTGATGACCTCTTTCAGTTTGGGCCGCTGCTCAGTCGTTTGTCGGCCTCTCCGTGACGGCAGCGTACCGCTGGGATCGGCTCTCTGATGCGTTAATGTCAATTTCAATGACACTACCTCGTATAATGAAGGTGTCGGTTACGATTGAGATCGGTCTGCCGAGACGGAGCCGTTTTCCACCGAACGTCGGTGCCTGTCCCTGGTACCGTGCGACAACTTCGACCCGAACGCGCACTTCCCGCTGATTTCCAGAAGTCGACCCCCTCGTTACCGACTGAATGCGGGCTACTGTTTGATTCTGTATCGTTACCTGCTGGCCCGACGTGACGGCCTGAGCGACGGCATCGTCGACGGTAGCGCGAACGACCACTGGCACTCTGGTCTGGTGGATTTCGGTTGCGGTCTCGTTGACCGAGAGGACCTCGCCACGGAACCGATACGAGTTCGTGGTCATCTCCACCGTATCTCCGCCGTATATCCTGTTTCCATTCGCCACCGGTGTCCCGCGGTACGAGACACGCGCCACTACGTGCGCCGACGAGTTCGAGAAGCTCCGGTAGACGTCCTCGACTTGGAACGTCTCGTCGCCTCCGGCGACGGAGATCGTCGTTCCGGTGTCGAGGGCTGTCGCATCGCTGGAGAGTGGCGTGGTGTACGAGACCGTCGCGTACCTGAGCGGTTCGGGTTCGGTCGGTTCGGACTCGTCTGTCGAACCACTGAGGACGAGCGTGGCACCCGCGGTGAGAACCGTCAGCACCACCAGTACCGTCAGTGCGTCGACCGTGTTGACGAGGCCGAAGAGATTCCCGTGTTCGTCGATAATCTTCATCGGTTGTCTTTCTTCCGTGGCATCTCTGTCTTTTCGCTCGATTCGGGGGCGCCACTGGGCCGCATTACAGGCCGTCCGCGAATACGTCGGGTCATTCTTGTGATGTCGAACACGCTCTTCGGGCACCTATATTCCGACTGCGTCGCTCAGCCTCTCGGCCAAGCGGTTGATATGCGGATTCGTTGCGACGAAATAGCCCGTGAGTAACGCGAAGAAGGGCGCCAGCGGCGCGCGATACCGCCAGGAGGAACTGACGAACGTCACCATCGTAATCCCGACGACGACGAGAATCGGGGTCGCGAACAGGCTGAACACGATGGGCTTTTCCCTGATCGCTCGAACCATCCCGGCGACGCTCCCGATTAGCAGCGGAATCAATATCACCGCATTACCTGCCGTGTATATCATCGCGCCGCGCTCCAACCGTGGGACCAGTGGAATGAAGAACACGAACAGACGCATGAACATCATCACCAACACGTGGTCGAGGTTCACGACGAAGAACTCGAGGAGGCTGTCCGCCGCACGCGGCGTGTACTCGTACGAAGCGAGCGGCGAGTCCCAACGTCCGTGCCAGTAAATCCAGCCGTCTTTCCACGAATCTTCGACCTGTCTTAGTTTACGTGCCACGTCTGTGAATAGTTGCACGACGATTGGGACGCCGACGACCCCAGCGATTGCCGCCTTCTGCGGGAGGAAACCAATGCGGTAGCCGCTATCCCGCGGGAACAGGTCGAACGCTAACCATCCGGCCACGATGGGGAACCCGAACGGACGAGACGTAATGAGCCACGTAAAACTCACCAACAGGAGCAAAAGATTGGCCTTCGATGGCCGATCCTTGTACCGGATAATGGCGTAGAGAGACAGGACGAGTGCAAGGATGAACACCGTTTCAGAGAGCATGTATACCACGAACCGAAGCGCTTCGAACAACAACCCGAACGAGATTCCGGCGACGAGTCCAGCGACGACATTGACGACTCGAACGCCTGCGTAGTACACGAGGACAGCGGTGGCTGCGGAGAGGAACACTTGAACGACGGCCCAGGCGACTCCCGATCCGCCGCTCACGTAGCGGACGCTACAGAACGGGAGCGTGAATCCGAGATAGGTGAGTCCCTTCGTCTGTTCGTGGATAACGAGAGGATCGGTGAACAGGACCTCACATGCCCGGAGGTACGAGGACGTGTCCGGCGGCGTTCGCAACGACCCCTGGAGAATACGTGAGAGGTAGCCCAAACGGACAGCCAACGCGACCACGAAAACGGCGAGGGCTCCGTATAATGGCCGTTGCCGAACTCGGTGGAGAGCAAATGTGTGAGACAGTCGACTCATAGGTCGTAGCGGTAGATATCTGTTCTATTCTGACCCTCTCATTAAGCCTTGTCATTGCCAGGACCGCCGTTCTGTCCGCATTTGGTCTAGCGGGCCTTCGGCTGTCAATCCGATATCGTATCTCGGGCTCCCATCTCGGACTCCGACCGTCGTGCGTGTCGCGTGCACCATCGTGGTGGGTCAGACAGCTATCGCGGTGGATTAGGACTCACGTGCGAAGACCCGATACACGTGGCGACGGAGTCGATTGGGGAGGAATCTGAGACCGACTCGACTCACGACGTTGAACGCGAAGACCGGGAGGCCGATGAACCCACGGCGATAGAATTCCACCTGCCGGCGAACGTCGGCTCGGGCGTACTCGATACCCCCGCGTCGCTCTGTGAGGCCCGCTCCCGCTCGGACCTTGACGAGGATTTCGGGGATATTCGCGAACGTCGCGCCCGAGCAGAGCATGCGCACCCAGAGGTCGTAGTCTTCGATTCTTGTGACCGCTCGGTAGTTGCCGGCGCTGAGAACAGCATCCTTTCGAAACATGACCGTGCCGTGGTTCATCGGGCTCCTGAACCGGGCCATCGATTCGATATCCTCGTGATTCGCTGGAACCTCTCTTACGGTTTCGACGGCGGACGGGTCTTCCGAGAACTCTCCGATATAGCCACCGACGATGTCGACATCGGGATGCTCACTGAAGTGGGTGATCTGTTTCTCGAAACGAGTCTGTACGTTGACGTCGTCGGAGTCGTGACGGGCGATCAGCGAGTACGTGCACTCCTGTACGCCAGTCTTGAGAGCGTTTCCGAGGCCTCGATTCTCCGGGATACGGAGTCGCCGAAGCCGTTCCGGATACCGCTTTTCCCACTCCGTGAGTGTCTCCGTCAGCTCGTCGGACAGCGGACCGTCCTCGACGACGAGGAGTTCGCTCGGCGGGACCGTCTGTTCGAAGCAGCTGCGGAGAGACTGCTCGAGTTCCGTGGCATCGTCGCCGCCGTACGTGGGGAGGAGAACGGAGAAGTCTCGCGCTGTCACGAACTCCGCGACACCTCCCGGAGTACTTCACGAGCACCGAGGAACAGGCAATAGCTCAGACGCGGATACTGGCGTACGTCGTGCGGTTCCGCCCGCTTCAGATACCGGTACCCGACAGAGAATTTCCCCTCTCGAAAGAACGACCGCGCGATGAGAAACCGGTGCGACCGAATCGCGGCTTCGACGTCGATCTCCGTCTCCGCGTAGGCGTCCCGGTACGTTTCGAAGAGCCGCTCTCCGGAGCGGGCGACCGCCGTTGCGGTCGGGTAGCCGGAACGGCTTATCACAGCCAGCTCTTCGTCCACGTAGCCGATTTTCCCGACCTCAGTCAGGCGCGTTGCCAGCTCGATTTCCTCGTACCGACTCAGCGACTCGTCGAAGGGACCGACTCGGTCGATAGCGTCTCGCTTCACCAGAAACGTCGAACCCAGTGCGAACCCGGAGTTCGGATAGACGAGCCGTTCTAAGACCGCTGTATCGCCGGTGACCGTGGGCCGGCCGCCGAGCACTCTTTCGGCGACGTGCTTGAACAGACTCGTCCCCTCCGTCTGTACGTCGCAGTACACTCCGACCCACTCCTCGGTCAGCGAATCGATCTCGGCGACCTGGCGTTCGAGTTTCTCTTCCGTCCAGAAATCGTCAGCATCTAAAAACGCAATCAGTTCGCCCTCTGCCGCTGCTATCCCCGTGTTTCTGGCCGCGCCCGCACCGCTGTTCTCTTCGTGAGAGAGGTATTCGAGACGCTCGTCGTCGAACCGGTTCACTACCGTGCTGGGGTCGCACTCGTCGGACGCGTCGTCGACGACGATATGCTCTAAATCGTCGAACGACTGGTTCATGACGCTTCGAATCGCGGTGGCGAGATTTTCAGTGTGGTTGTAGGTGGGCGTGACGACGCTGACTCGTGGCATCTAGGGTGCTGTGACACAGCGAATGATTTCGACGGAGTAAAACATTACTACGTGGCGTGGACGACCGGCACTGAGTCGGTCGGTACTGTCGCGTATGAGAGGGACAGACAATTATATTCGCGTGAACGAGTAGGGGGTAGGATGGGACTCTACGAGAGTTGGATCAAGCGTGCTGTTCGAGCGGGGCACGAACGGAGTCTTCGGGCTGGTGTCTTCGAGTTCTTCTACCGTCCGTATATCAAATCTCTCCAGACAATCAACGACGGAGTGCTCGAACCGATCGGCGAACCGATATACGAACTGGACTGGGACGTCCTCATCATCCTCGACGCCTGTCGTGGCGATCTGATGCGAAATCTTCTGACATCGAACGCGTATCCGTACGTCCGGACGCGAGAGACGACCACGTCTGTGGCATCGATGACGCCTGATTGGATGGAGCAAAATTTCGTCCCGAGATACGCCTCCGAGATGGAGGACACGGTCTACGTCTGTGGGAACCCCTTCTCGGAACAGAAGCTCGACGCGAACTGGTTCCGGGAACTGGTCGAAGTCTGGCGATACGGGTGGGACGACGGAACCGGAACCCAGCCCCCGAGGCCGATCACCGACGAGGCGATCCGTCAGGGGCGAGCGATGGATGACGGTCGCCTCATCGTTCACTACATGCAGCCTCACAGCCCGTTTTTGACCGACAGTCCCATGGAGGAGGGCAAGTCGCTGGATTCGTGGCCCGTCACTCCGGACGGCGACGTCTGGACACAACTGAGCTACGGCGAACTCGACGCGAACGAGGTCTGGACGAACTATCGGGAGAACCTCGAACTGGTCATGGACGAACTGACTCTCCTCCTAGAGAATCTCGACGCCGAGCACGCAGTGGTCAGTTCGGACCACGGCAACGCCATCGGCGAGTATCGCATCTACGGCCACCCCGGCAGTATGCCGTTTCCGTTCCTCCGAGAGGTTCCGTGGCTCGAGGTCGAAACGACGGATTCCGGAACTTACAGTCCTGCTCCCCGCCAAGAGACCGCGACCGATACCGATACCCGAAGTCGACTCGAATCGCTCGGCTACGTGACGTAATCGATTCGCTCACCAGCCTTCTGTTTCACGGACGAGTCCCCCTACACGACCGACTCGTAGAGTTCCCGATATCGCGATGCAATGTCGCGATAATCGTACTTCTCGACCGTCCGAGCGCGCGCCTGAACCCCGAGCGAGTCGCCGGCCGCTGTCTCGGAGAGCAGCCAGTGGATTCCGGCGGCGAGATCAACGGGATCGTACGAGTCAGCAAGATACCCCGTTTCACGATGGACGACCGTATCGGCGGGGCCTGACGCGTCGAAGGCGGCCACCGGCGTCCCACACGCCATCGCTTCAGTGACCGTCTGTCCGAACCCCTCGTAACGGGACGGGACGACCATCACGTCTGCGGCCGAGTACAGCAGCGAGAGGCTCTCGTCGTCGTTGACGTATCCGGTGTAATGCGTCGGCAGTCCAAACTCGGGTTCGGATTCCGGACGGCGCGTTCCGAAGACGACCAGTTCGGCGTCCGTCTCGAACTCCGCCGCGAGATGGCGGAGCGCGTCTCGCAGAAGATCGTACCCCTTTCGCTCGTTGCTGAGTGGTCCGACTGAGCCAAACAGGACGAGCGGCTTCTCCTCTGGTAAACCGAAGAGGTCACGACCGATATGCCGGTCGAAGGGCTTGTAGACGCTCGTATCCAGGCCGTTCGGTATGACTTCGACAGGGCAACCCTCGAAGATCGAACTCGACCGGGCGTGCTCCGCGAGCCACGACGTCGTCGCGACGACGGTCACGTCTGATTGAGCGACGGCACGGCGCTTTCGACCGAGGGTGATGCGGGACGGGTCCCACTCGCTCGCACTCTGGAGCTTCGGACAAGCCCCGCACGAAGACTGGTACCTCGCACACCCGTTCGTGTAATGGCACCCGCCGGTCATCGGCCACATGTCGGGTAGTCGCCAGACGATAGGGCGGTCCAGTGACGATATCCGTTCCGGGCTCATGAACCCTCCAGCGACCCAGTTGAGATGGACGACGTCGGGGTCCACGGCTTCGATTCGGGGCCCGAGCCGATCCGGAAGCCAACTGAGCGAGAACTCGCTCGCGGCGTCGTAAAACGACAGCGGGAGGCCGTCGACGAGGGGACGAAGTCTCGCCAGCGCTTTCGAGCCTTTCGTCTCGGGTCCCAGAACCGTTGGGTCGTCGGACGACTTCCGCCTGACCAGCATCTTCGAATCGACCCCGATTGCACGGAGTCCTCTGTGTATCCGTCTGGCCGCAGTCCCGGCACCTCCCGAATCGCGTTCGGTGAGGAGGAGCGGGTCAACAGAAGTCATGCTGGATACAGACGAAGCCGTTACAAAAATACGGTGATGTCACAGTTTTTTGATTCCGGCAGTGTCCAAGAGCGCATCGAGAATTCGTCTCGGCTTCGAGCGTGTTTGCCTGAGTTCGTGGAAGCGCCTGTCGTATTCTCGGTCTGGGGCAACGAATGGCGGGTGAGTAAGCGGGAAGGACATTTCATACGTCTCTTTATTTGCAAATTTGTGGGCTGTGTTGGTCGTGTTTGTCGCACCTTCTCCGAAACCGATGTTCTTGATTAGATTTTTGGCTGGAACGGCCGATAGGCCATGGTTTCTATTGCGAGCGAATCCCCACCGATATCCCCACGAACTAATCTCGCCTTGCTTCGTCTTATCGTACACTCTCTCAACGTACCTGTATTGACTATCGTCCGCTAACACGTCTCGGATACGGTCACGCACGATGTCTTGATCCCATAGTTCCATTCTTTGGTCGTACTCTTTCCATGCGTCTCGCCACGTTGCCCAGCCCCAGATACCTCCATAGTGCGAAAAGTGGTAGTCATATTCGCTGCGCTTCCACCGTCCCAATTGGTTCCGGCCTGTTATCTCCATCACACGTTCGTCCTCTCGAAAGTGATCGAGAAGAATGTCACAGTATTGGAAAAAACTCTGTGTGGGAACAATGTCGTCCTCCAGGATTATCGCTTCGGTAACTTGTTCGAATACCCAGTTTAATCCCGTTGTAAATCGCTCCGGAAGCCCTAGATTAAACGATGCAAAGTTTGTCCTGACTTCGAAATCAAAATCACGATCCGTAATCTCTGCACGGGTCCGTTCACACAGGTCTTTGTCGGCATCCGATGCCGGCCCATCAGCGATGACTAACATCAGCGGGGGGGAGGCATTGGCGATTGTGTCAACCACTCTTGACGTATGTTCTGGTCGGTTGTAAATGAACAGACATACCGGTGTCTCTGCTGAGTAGTCACTCATACTTTATTCCAATCTGGCAGTACAATTGTCTCATTCGTATTGATCGCTTTCCCATTGTCTCAGTGATTGTCAGAGGAATGTGATGTTATGCACCCATTTTGGCACTTGGAATATATCTCTATGAGACGCTCCGAAAGCGCCGGTATCGAATGGTTGTCTTCAACAAACTGTCTTCCCGCTTTACCCATCTTCGACCAGTCTGTCGGATTTTTCACGAGTTTTTCAATCGCTTCGGCAAGAGCTGTAGAATCGTTCTCTGGCACGAGTATGGCTGAGTCTTCGTTGACGATCTCCGGAATACCCGAGTGTTCCGTCGCCAATATTGGAATGCCTGTCGCTTGCGCTTGGAGCAGGATTGTTGGTGTCGGAGACGTTTCTCCATTAGAATCCGTAATACAGGGCATCATAAACATATCCGATTTATACAGATAGTCTCTCACCTCGGATAGCGACTTGTATCCAACAACTGAAACCGTATTTTTTAGTCCATTCTCGTCGATTTTCTCTTCGATTACATCTCGACGTGGGCCATCACCAATGATAGTCAGTTGCGCTTCGATTTCCTCGTCAATCTGTGCCATCGCATCAACCGCGTCGATAACCCCTTTTTTCTCAACCAACCGAGCCACGATCAGCATATTCACTTCCCCTGAATTGTCAGTACGTTCCTGAAAATCAAAGAATTCTGTATCGACTCCGAGCGGATTGTAGCATATCTTCTCACTAGGACATCCAGTCTTTAGCAAGTTCTCTCTCATGTCCGAAGACAATACAGTAAAGCAGTCACCCCGTCGGTACAATTCTTCGTAGACGTCTGGATCGTCTTCCAACAACGTACTAGCGTCAAACCCATAGTACGATACAACGAACGGTGTTTCCCTGTCGGACAGGTCGTTGCTGTTCTTTTTCAGGAATTGCCAATCCTGTCCAATCGGTCCGAAGTGAGCGTGGTGTGCATCATACTTTGTATCTCTTTGAGACAGGAATTCATCGATGTTCGCTACCACGTGATCTGGCCGACGAGAGAATACGCCAGATAGAATCTCGTGTGCATATCTTGGGTGATGCGCAACACTCGAAAGGACTCTCAGGGCACCTTGTACGTGCGTCTCAGGTGGTGAGGTATACCTACACTTCTTCCGCATTTCGAATTCCTCAACTCTATTATGAACGACTTCTTCCTGTGGATCTCTAAGAGCAAAAATATCGACATCATGACCGTCCGAGAGGAGCGCAGCAACTTGATTAATAATGAACGTTTCTGAGAGTTTAGGAAATTCGCCTACAAACATAGCGACATTCATGCGTGGTAATATTTGCTAGGTTTATATGTACTTATTGCCCTCACACAAACTGACTCCAAGAGTCACGAGTCTGTTCCATCACTGGACTGTGCTCGTAGTTAGCTAACTATTCTGGCTCTCTTTGATTTGGTTATGGTACCATTCTACAGTCTCAACTAGACCCTCCTCAAACGGTGTGAATGGTTCCAAATCTATTTCCTTTCGAATCTTCTCATCAGATAGCGCATACCGATAATCGTGCCCTTTCCTGTCCTCAACGAACTCGATTAATTCGTGGGGTTTCCCGAGTCTGTCGAGAATTGACCTCGTCACTTCGAGATTCGATTTCCGGTCAGGGCCTGCAATATTGTAAACCGTTTCTCTTCCATCTTCCAATATTCTCTGCAGTGCGTTACAGAAGTCGTGCACGTAGAGCCACTGCCGGACGTTGGTGCCGTCACCATAGAGTGGCAGCGGTTCCTCTTGAATTGCGCGAGAGATGAACTTTGGAATCAACTTCTCCGTGTGTTGACGAGGGCCATAAATATTAGTCGGACGAACAATCGTGATTGGGAGGTCGTAGGTTTCCCAGCATGCATTGACGAACAAGTCGGTGCTGGCTTTACTCGCGGAGTAGGGTGAACTTGGGTCAAGGGGGTCGTCTTCCGAGGCTTCTCCAGATTCGTAACTCCCGTACACCTCGTCGGTCGATATCTGGATGAACCGCTTAATGTCGTGTTCTCTAAGATTTTCCATGAGAGAATATGCACCTTCGACATTATTCTTAACGAATGGAGACCCTGACTCAATACTTCTATCTACATGTGATGCCGCGGCAAAATTAACCACATAATTGACTTCTGTGTACAACTCTGAGACCACTTCCGAATCACGGATATCTGCTTGAACGAAGGAAATCTCATCTCGTATTGATTCAAGGTTCGACAAGTCTCCAGCGTAGGTGAGTTTGTCCAAAACATAGATCTCCTCGAACTGGTCAAGAATGTGGTGTGTAAAGTTCGACCCAATAAATCCTGCCCCTCCTGTAATGAGGATTCGGTCGAGAGATGTCATCTATCTCCTTATTACCGGTAATGATTTTAGTCTCTTCGGCTCACCATAACCTATGAAAGGTGTTGTCCTTGCTGGTGGCCGTGGAACCAGATTGCGTCCGGTTACTCGTGTTGTGAATAAACACGTTCTTCCGATCTATGACAAACCCATGATTTACTATCCGGTGAATACACTTGTCAATGCCGGACTCGACGAAATCCTTGTAATAAGCAATGCGGAGCATATTGGAAAATATATCGAGCTATTGGAAGAGGATTTTGAGGCTGACTTCCAGTATAAGGTTCAATCTGAGCCGAAAGGAATTGCCCAGGCGGTTTCACTAGCGAAAGAGTTCGTCGATGACAAGTTTGCGGTTATTCTGGGAGATAATATCCTTCTTGCAAGCGATTTGGAAACGCAGATTCGAGGTTTTGATGGAGAGGGCGCAAAAATATATTTAAAAGAGGTGGACGAGCCTGCTGCATACGGTGTCGCATCCGTTAAAGACGGAAGGGTCGTTAACCTTGAAGAAAAACCAGCCACCCCTGAGTCAAACCTCGCGGTGATCGGCCTCTATCTATACACCCGGGATGTATTTGATGTCATTGACGACTTGGAACTGTCTGAGCGAGGAGAGTACGAGATCACTGATGTAAACAAAGAATATGCATCTCGCGGTTCGCTCCAGTACGAACTCTTTGAGGGAGAGTGGTTTGACGCTGGAACCCCTGAAGGTGTCTATCAGGCTTCGAAATTCGTTCGTGAAGCAGCCCATGTGGATGACGGTTCTACTTGATCAGACGACCTGATTTCAACCTGTTTCATCATCATCATGCATAGCCGGAAATTCGTAGCGCATTTTCTGCACTCTGAGATGTCTCGTAACTACTAAGCGCGTAACCATCAACCGATTTAGTATGGAATCAGACGATATGGAAGTCCTATATGCTCGTGCATCGTACGATCAAAAGGAGCGTGATGCCGTTAATCGAGTTCTGGATAACCCGAAGAAGTTGGTTGGTGGGACTGAGACGAACAGACTTGAGGAACGTGTGGCCTCGCTATTCGATAAAAACCATGGCGTAATGGTCAATTCAGGCTCGTCAGCGAATTATCTAGCGATTGAAAGTCTTGATCTCCCTGATGGAAGTGAGGTAATTACGCCTGCAACAACCTTCTCAACCACGGTCGCGCCGCTTGTAAAGAACGATCTAATTCCTGTTTTTGTTGATATTGACTCAGCAACGTACCAAGCAAGTCCTGACCAAATCCAAGATGCAGTTTCAGAAGAAACGTCTGCGATTTTGCTCCCATCTCTGGTTGGAAATCTACCCAAGTTTGATGAAATCGCACGTATTGCGCAAAAGAACGACCTCTATCTGATTGAAGATTCAGCTGATACGATCGGTGCGAAATTCAAAGGAAAGTCGACAGGGTACTATTCCGATATCTCAACCACTAGTTTTTATGCTTCTCACATCATTACCGGATTCGGCGGTGGCGGAATGTTATGTGTCAATGACGACTCAGTTCGCGATAAGGCAATGAAACTTCGAGGATGGGGCCGAGGATCAGCCGTCAACGAAGTTGAAGACATTGAAACGCGACTTTCGTCCCAACTTGGAGATGTCCAGTATGATCAGAAGTTTATCTTTGATGAGGTAGGGTACAACTTTTTAGGACTGGAGGCCAGCGCCGCTTTTTGCAACGAACAACTTGATAAGCTAGATAATTTTGCAAGAAAACGGCAATCCAACTTTGAGACGTACAACGAGTACTTCAGGTCTCATTCCGACCTGTTTGTCTTACCGAAAGAGTACGAGGGTGTAAAGACAAACTGGTTAGCATACCCAGTGCAGATTCGTGACGTCGCTCCGTTCAACCGTGTTGATCTCGTCACGTTTCTTGAAGAACACAACGTACAGACCAGAGCCCTCTGGTCCGGAAACATCGTTAACCATCCGGGCTTTTCCGACATAGATCACCGGATTGCTTCCGACGGATTGCCACACGCAAATCGCGTAATGAAATCAGCCTTTGTCATCGGTATCCACGCAGAACTCACGAGAAAGAAATTAGAATATGTTATTGACCTCTTTGACTCGTTTATCACGTCGCATACATGAGAGTTCTCGTGACCGGTGGTGTGGGATTTATTGGATGGGCGCTGACTGCTTGGTTGTCGGAGCACGGACATGACGTAACATACACTGTCCATGAAAACGACATTGAGCGGGATTTCGCTACAAAGATTGAGATGGACATTACTGATTCCGTTCCCACTGTAGAGAAGATCGAAGCCCTCAGCCCCGATGTTGTCTTGCATACCGCGGCTCTGAGTGATGCAGATCTCTGCGAAAACAATCCCTCGCTAGCACGTGAAGTTAATGTTGAAGGTACAGAAAACGTCATTACCGGAGCCACTGCAGCTGAGAGCTTTGTCGTCTTTTTTTCTAGTTCTTTCGTTTTCGATGGTGGGTCGGACATCCACCGCGAGTCTGACCCAGTTTCGCCGATAAACGTCTATGGTCAAACGAAAGCTACAGCTGAAGACATCGTCTCAGCGGCTGATATCCAGTCTGCTGTACTTCGAATTGACCAGCCATACGCACTCACTGAACTGTCCCATCATTACTCAATGGTTTCGTGGATTCTTGAGAAATTAAAAAAAGATGAAGAAGTTGAGGTGTTCTCTGATTGGTATAACAATCCGATATTGCTCACTGATGTTTGTCTCGCTGTACAGGCTCTACTCTCGACACGAGAAACAGGTATTTACCACGCTGTCGGTCCGGATTATATCAACCGATTCAACTGGGCCCGGATAATAGCGGATGAATTCGGATACGATTCCGACTGGATTCGCCCAACGGTTTCGAGTAATTGTAATTTCGAAGCAGAGAGGCCAAATGCTCGTCTCACAAATGAAAAGCTCTGTTCCTTATCCCAGTGGTCACCACGGGGCGTTCATGCCGGAGCAACTTACCTGAGTGAGCAGTGGTGAGATACAACGCATACATATTTATCCGGGATAAAACCTGAATCAACACAAATGGTTGCGCGTATTCTCGTACCAGGCAGGAATGGTCAATTCGGATCTGCCTGTTGTCGAAACTCGAGATCGAACGGACATGAAGTGATCAGTGTCCACAACTATGGACGTGAAGGCATCTTCGGAGGCGAGGAAGACACGGAGCAAAACGTCGATATTCACTTAGACCACGACCAAACCGCGCATCGAGAAATGGACATGCTTGACCGGGAACTTGCTCACCTATTTCGTCAGGATTTCTCGAACTTCGGGGCTGGTGACGATTGTGACCATATATTTTGCTTCCCGGGTCATTCGACAGGGTCACGAAAGCTGATGAGTGAGGGCCGACATAAGACCTCTCGAATGTCGCGACTCACTTTCTCTGCTGGGAATTGAGTTACTGCCATGCCAATTGATTCGAGAGATCAAGATAGTTTTTCCACAGATGACTAGGCACGTAATCTACACACACGGCGGGGGACGATTAGGAAATCAGCTTCTAAACTACGCAAATCTGCTAGCATTCGAGCTCGAACACCCGGAATTCGAGGTGCTGGATCTTGCTATGCACCCGTATGCGGAACTGTACGGGTCCCCGGTTTCACCGCTTTCCGACATACAGGAGAACAGTCCCGATGGACATTGGCGCCCCCTTATCAGGTACGGATGGGGTAGCGGGATAGCCGAACAAGTTTTCAGCCACCGTCCGTTCAACAGACTTCGGTATCAAACGCTCCATCGGGTAGCTGAGTGGCGTGACGACGCCCAAAGCGTAGTCGGTGGTAACACCCACTTCCCCTTCGAAGTTGCTGGTGATTCGTATGACCAGGTAGATCTTGCGGCCTCGTCAATGGTTCGTCGCCTCGAAACGAAACGTGTCTCCGTGCTCGCTGGATGGGGGGTCCGTGGCTGGTCTCTTGTGGAAAAATATCGAGACCAAATCCGTGATGATCTTCAGCCCGCTCAGAGATATCTTGATCCAGCACGCGAGTATATTCGTTCTCTTCAATCGTCACATGATCTCGTGGTTGGTGTGCTGATTCGACAGGGTGATTACCGAACGTGGAACGACGGGCGGTACTTCTTCACCACGCAGGAGTATCGAGAACTCATGGAGGCGTTTCAGCAGAAATTCGCCGAAAAGGATATCTGCTTCGTAATTGCGTCTGATGAATCGCAGGACCCCGAGCTATTCGAAGGCTCGTCTTATCAATTTGCAACTGGAGATCCTTTTGGGCCCGGCCATTATCTCGAAAACTTCTCTGAACTATCTCTCTGTGATATGGTTCTCACCCCGCCAAGTACATTCAGCACTTTCGCTGCATTCCTTGGGGATTGCCAGCTTGTCCCACTCCACGAGCATGTCTTGGAAGACGGATTCGAACAACTTGACCGTCCATTGTTGGATTCGTTGGCTGATGAACACATGGGACAGTCGATAAAGTAATAGTTGTTTTGGGGCGGTGCTATTCTTGATTCGCTGTCGCTTTGAGGTTCCAGTTGCCTTCTTGTTCCCCCAACATTTCGATAGTGTATCCGCGCTCTGTCAGTTCTGCCCTAACGTCCTCCATTGAATAACCGTATTCTGTGATTTGTGAGTGGACTTCACAGTATATCACTCGGCATGTAGAAGGCTCAAACACAGACGCGCCACCGAGTAAAACATCCATCTCAGCTCCCTCAACATCTATTTTTGCAACGGTCGGTGGGGTAGCACCATTGTCGCAAATAGCATCTGCCCGCTGAGTATCGACAGTTATTGTGTTTGGATTGTCGTATCTCTCGTCATAATTGTCTTCCAGATTACCACTCTTAATCGCATTCACCCCTGCTCCAGACCACTGTAGCCCGGTAACAAAATCTACAGTACCCGATTCGTTTGACAGAGCAATTTCGTGAACTGTTCCGGGATATTTGTTATGGTCGATATTCTGAATGATCCGTTTAGTACTGTCCGGATGTGGTTCAAAAAATGACACCTCACAGCCGATTTCAGCCGCAAGCAAACCGTAGATTCCAAGATTGGCACCAACATCCCAGACAACATCGGTACTGTTGACAGAGCTAACAAAATCCTCGTAAATTGCTTGTTCTGATTTTACATTAGATCGATAGTGTGTCAGATCTCCTGGTTCAATAACACGGAGTTCCGTAGACAGATCGTCAATTGTGAAGAGATATGGGTCTTTCAATTTCACTTTTGCTTTTTGATATATACTTCGTATTATACTCATTATTTTCATTTAGGGTGTGGGATATTTATGATTTGGCTGTCTCTTGAGGATAGTGCTTAATTAAGCGTGAACCGTGCGGCGGGAGAATTTCTTGTGGTCTATGGCAGAAATTGCCCGCTTCATCGGTCATAGAGAGTGGATTGATTTGGAGTTTATGGAGCGCGAGCGGACACCGAGCCAGCGATGGCGTTGGGTATTCAATCGCACGTTGTGGGGCTTTCGCCGTCGAATACCATTGACTTACTCGACTGGCTGGGAGTCCAACGCAGTCGAAAAGTCGGCCACGATTGGGTGCAGAAAGCCGACTTACAGCCCGAACCGGGAAAATCACCGATCCAGATAGCGCTCGACGAAACGGTGATTCGCATTAACGACCAGCAATTCTAGCTGAACGCCGTCGATTCACAGTCGAACGAACTGCTCCACGTCAGACTCTGTTCGACGACTATGACCACTCTTTCATAAAATTCATTCATAATATACGACAAATACACGATGTCGAATACACCGTGTTTCTTATTGACGGCACAAAACTCCCCATACTGCACGTTTTCGAACTGCCACAGTCACGTCGAGCCGAAAACCGCTGAAAAGTGGTTGCGTATCTTCGCTCGATGGCTCAATACTGCAAACTAAACACTATCTCCGAACTAAACGAGAAGTTCAGGACAACAAACTATCTCACAATTCGGACCTCGGAGCGTCCGTGGTTGCCGGTTTTCCAATCAGGAGATACAAATACACTAACCGACTTTATACTGTTACTCATGGTTCGGAACGCTTTACTAATCGTTATTGACTCGTTGCGAGCAGACCGAGTTTTTGCTGATAACGATATTACCCCGATGCTGGATCGAATTTCTGCGGATTCAGAGCGATTCACGTCCTGTTTCGCCTGTGCAGACAAGACCACAGCTTCGGTGACGACGATTCAAACTGGTCAATATCCTACGAGGCATGGTATTCTCCACCATGGGAAAGATGTTACCGAGACTGAGCTTGAATTCGTCTCTTCTACCCGCAGTCTCCAAGAACGACTCCAAGACACCCACACGACAATTGGCTGTGATATTCTGGGGAGCTGGCACCGAGAAGGATTTGATCACTATCATCCACAACCCTCTACCTCAAAGCGAATGGGCAAACGAACTGTTGAGGTCCTTCCCGAGCCAATTGAGCAGAGCGTAAAGAAACTGTACCACCGTATCAGCTCTGATGATGCCTCTTCTGACCGCGACGAAACAATTCCGAAGTTAGGGGAATCTCGACCTGACGAACAGCGAGCGAAAGGGTTGACTGACCAATTTCTCTCTGCAGCAAATGCAGTCGACTCTCCGTGGTTCGGTTTTCTTCATTACTGGGACACACATCTCGGATACACTGTGGAAGAAAATCACCTTCGGGCCTTATCAGACCGAACGTATGAGGACGGAGATGTTACCATCGCGGAACTTGAAGATCGATATCCAGAGCATCCGGAACTAGCCGATGGCCGGTTACGATACAGTGATGTCGAAACTGTTGGTGACCTAAAACGGGCCTACGATGCTGCTGCTCGAACCGTAGACGCACAGATCGGACGCCTATTCGATACACTGGAGAGTCGGGGGGAACTAGACGAAACGGCAATCATAATCACGGCCGATCACGGAGAAAGTTTGACTGGAAATAATATCTTCTTCAATCATCGTGAGCTATATGACCAGACTATGCACGTTCCACTATTAATCAATGCGCCGAGGTTCGCTGGTACCGAGGACCGGTTCGTTCAACACGTAGACTTGCTTCCAACGGTGTTGGATCTGCTGGATATTTCCTACGATCCCGACGAAGTCGACGGTTGCTCTCTCGTTCCATCGAGCGACGATGAACGTTCTCTTGATCGGGACGCAGTGTACTGTGAGCAAACACACGACGCGCGACAGCAGGCTATTAGGACACGTGAGTTCAAGTACATTCGAAAACTCGATCGGACTCGATCGGGACAGGCCGCGTCAGTGTCTCGACCCGCGGAACAATTATACGACCTTGAGACCGATCCCGGTGAGACGACGAACCTCGCCGCAGAGCAGCCAAACCGCTGTGCCGATCTTCGCACCCGACTTGACGAGTGGTTGGACAATCTCCCTCGCCCGGAGAAGTCACAACCATCGGTTGAACATCCGGGTGAAGATGAAGAATTAATGGAAACTCTTGATGCGCTCGGGTACAAGTTCGACTAAATGTAAACATTTAGATTGTAGGTCTAAACTGATCAAGTCCTGTCTTGTCTTTCCTGTATGATTCGATTCCGATTAGATACTTGAGTAGACAACTGGAGACCAACATCTCTTTATTGGAAGGGTGGTCTATTTTATAAATAGCAGATTCATGAGTGAAGATTATAGATTCACTATTTCCATATGTAACTACAATATGGAGAACACGATTGAAGAGTCCCTCCAAAGCATTCTCCAGAACGTCACAGATGACTTTGAGGTATTAGTCGTCGATGAATCAACGGATAATAGTCGGGATGTTGTAAAGAAAGTTCAGCAATCTCATGATAATCTTCGGTTAGTTGAGCTAGATCCTGATCCCGACAGAAATCTCGGAAAAATGCGGAATATCGGCATTCAGGAAGCACGTGGTGACTTCGTATTGATCTATGTCGATGCCGATGATAGATATAATTGTGGAATCACTGACTTTGCTGAAATTTATTTACAAATGCGGGAATCTCTTGGACACGATTTCTATCTCTCCGGTGGGAACATAAACATCTCTTCTCGGGATTTCTTATTAAATAAAGCTCCGCACCGAAACCTACCAATAAGCGCAGCTGAAGAGGATTTTGAAATCCGCCTTCAAAATGAGGACGATGTTATCTATCTCACCCACGATTCATTTAGCGAAGAGATTGATAAACCGGAACGCAAAAAGAGCAAATTTTATGGGTTCAAGCGATCTTTCGAAGCAACGGTTGCTCGTTTCCAGATGGGGACCACTTTTCGTAGTCTATTCAAGTACACTGTTATCACAGATGAGCGTCTAACGTTGATGGATAGGCTTGTTTATCTAATCGTGTTGCCGCTAGCATATTTGGTAGCACTCCCAAAAGAACGATACGAGATCCCCAGTGACTTTCGCGATTACAGAGAGAGAGATCGTCGGCGCCCTAACTATACATATACTTTAGAAGAGATCGAAGAACAGTTTGGAATTACTTTTGATCGAGACGAGTTGTCTGATTGTGGTAAAGATGTGTTTTTATGACACTGAGGTATAGTTGAAGAGAATCAATTACGCTGATTCTGTCTTTCCGATTTCCCCTCGAAAATATTCTGGTAATTGTTCCAGTCCTTCTCGAAGTGATACCGACGGTTCCCAATCGAAGTGTTTTTTGGCCTTCGTAATATCCGGTTTCCGAACTTGCGGGTCCTGTTTCGGTCGCTCTTCGTATACGATTTCGCTCGAACTATCAGTCACGTCGATGATTAGTTCCGCGAGTTCCCGGATCGACCGCTCGTCGGGATTGCCGATATTGACGGGCGACTGGATCTCCGCTTTCATTAGCTCTCGCAGTCCGTCGATGAGATCGCTGACGTAACAGAAGCTACGTGTCTGCTTTCCCTCGCCGTGGACCGTCAGTGGTTCGCCCTGCAGTGCTTGTCGCATGAAGGTCGGGATTACACGGCCGTCGTCGAGTCGCATTCGGGGACCGTACGTGTTGAACAGCCTCGCGATTCGGACGTCGATGTCGTGCTTATCGCGGTACGCTCTGACGAGCGCCTCGCCGTAGCGCTTCGATTCGTCGTAACACGACCGCGGGCCGTAGGGGTCGACGTTCCCCCGATAGCTCTCGGGCTGTGGATTGACCTCCGGATCGCCGTACACCTCGCTGGTCGAGGTAAAGAGGTACTTCGCGTTCTTCTCTTTCGCGAGTCCGAGCGTCTTGTGTGTCCCGAGAGCACCCACCTTCAGCGTCTTGATGGGGTTCTCCTGATAGAACACGGGAGACGCGAGACTGGCCAGATGCAGAACCCAGTCCAGGTCACCTGTCGAGTGGATGAAGTTGGTTACGTCGTGTTCGTAGTACGTGAAGTTGTCGTGGTAGAAGATCGGCTTGAGGTTCTCCGTCTGCCCGCTAATCTGGTTGTCCATGGCGATGACTTCGTAGCCGTCTTCGAGTAGAGATTCACAGAGATGTGAGCCCAGAAATCCGGCTCCGCCGGTGACGAGTACCCGTGGCATCGTAGTTCAGTCACACTGTCTTTGTGGGATTAATTGCTTCGGTTCTCCGGTTCTGAATACCAGAAATGCATCGTTGCCGCCATTCTGGGAGTGATAGTATCATCTCTTCTCTCCGGAACGACTGTACAATCTCGCAAGCCCAACGCTCCTGTTCTACAGGTTCTCTCGCTGTGACGAGTAGAGTTTCGCGTACGTCCCGTCGGCGTCGATGAGTTCGTCGTGCCGTCCCGCTTCCGTGATACGGCCATCTTTCATACTGTATATCCGGTCCGCGTTCAGGACCGTCGACAGTCTGTGTGCGATGGTGAGCAGGGCGTACTCTCGATCCATCGACTCGATCGCTTCCTGGACTTTCCGCTCGATTCCGATATCGAGGTCGCTCGTCGCTTCGTCGAGTACGAGCACGTCCGCGTCTACGAGCAAGGCGCGAGCCAGCGCCACCCGTTGGCGCTGCCCGCCGGAGAGTCGGACGCCGTCGTCACCGAGTCGAGTGTCGTATCCGTTCGGGAGCGAATCGAAGAATTCCGAGACGTGTGCGATTTCACACGCGCGGTCGATTTCGGCCTGGGACGCGTCTCGATTCCCGATCGTCAGGTTCCGTCGGAGGGACTCGTTGAAAATGTGCGGGTCCTGTCGAACTACGGCCACTTTCGACCGCCACTCGTCGACGTCGAATTCGGAGATATCGGTCTCGTTCGCCGTAATCTGTCCCGCGTCCGGGCTGTACAGTCGAGCGAGTAACGAGACGATGGTCGACTTCCCTGCGCCCGACGGGCCGACGAACGCGACGAAATCTCCCCGTTCGACCCCGAAACTCACCTCTTCGAGGACTGTCTCGTCCCCTTCCTCGTAGGCGAAGGTGACGTCGTCGAAGCGAACAGAATGGATGCGATCCGGAACCGACGAGCCTCCCGCCTGCGTCTCTTGGTTTCGTTCCAGTTCGTCGATGAACTCCTGTGTGCGAACGAGATGTGGCAACCTCGTGTCGAGGTTGTAGAAGAGGTGGTTGAGCGTGCTCACACGCGGCCCGAGCCTGAAGAGTGCGAAGAGAAATACGCCGAGCGAACTCAGCGACAACGAGGAGTACGTCAGTCCCACGTAGATGAGAACGAATATCGCGATGGCGGTGAGGAGCTGATAGAAGTTCTGGATGGCTGCCGCGTTGCGCGCCGACTTGACCGACGCCGTCCGAAACTGAGTGACCGCTCCTGTGAACGAATCCAGCAGCTCCGAACGGAGTCGAAACAGTTTCACGTCGCGGATTCCCTGCGTCCCGGCCTGTGCCGCCTGTTGGATTCGTTCGTTGGCGTCGGCGACCTTTCCACCGAGGTTGTAGCCCGATTCGAGGACGTTGTTGAAGAGGTAGCTAATCGCTCCGAACAGGACCGTCGTTACGAGGGTAAGACGAGGGGCGACGTACAGGGCAATCGAGAAGTACATCAACGAGAGCAGCGTTTCCTGGATGATTCTGATAATCGCGTTCAGGCTCTGTCCCGCGTACTCCGCCTGTGTGACGATAGCGTTCAGGATGTCGTCTGACCCCTCTTGATCGAAATACGATGTTTCGGCGACTGTGGCGCGTGTGAACGCCTGTTCCTGAAGATACGCCGTGTAGTACGTTCGGATCACGCCGCGTAACCACCCTACGAGGAAACTCGTGATGTATCGAATGGATAGTATCGCTGCGACGCCAACGATGAGATATCCCAGCGTGAAGGGGATGCCCAGCGTTAGATAGGCGTCTGCGAAGGACCCCAGAATCCCGCTCGCTTCGGCGGGGTCGATGTCCCCTCTCGCGAGTTCGATAATCGGTAATATGAACCCGAGTCCGACTCCCTCGAAGGCGGCCGAAAAAACGCTCAGAGCGATGGCGACGACCGCTAACTTCGGTCGATACCGTCCTGCTCGTAGTAGCGCGGCGAATCGGTCTCGATGAGACAGCTTCTCACTCATAGATCTCAGCTACGAAGTCTCGACGACGGGAATCGGATGGTGTCGTTGACACTCGCTCGGGGTTCAGCCTCTTCTGGAACGGCGACACCTGCCATCAGTCATCGCCCTCGTCGGTTCGCTGTTCTTCGTACCACTCGATCGTCCGACGGAGTCCGTCTTCCAGTTCGGTCGTCGCCTCCCAGCCGAACCGCTCCCTGGCGCGCGACGTGTCGAGCCGTCGACGCGGCTGGCCGTCCGGTTTCGACGTGTCCCACTCGACGTCGCCGTCGAAGCCGGTCAGGTCGACGATGGTTTCGATCAGGCCCCGGATGCTGATTTCGTCGCCGCTTCCGAGGTTCACCGGCTCGCTCCTGTTGTACTGCTCCGTCGCGTCAAGGATTCCCTCGGCGGCGTCTTTCACGTACAGGAACTCGCGCGTCGGCTCGCCGGTCCCCCACGCGGTGATGGCGTCGTCGCCCCGTTCGCGTGCCTCGATGGCTTTGCGAATGATCGCGGGAATCACGTGACTCGTCTCGAGATCGAAGTCGTCGCGGGGTCCGTACAGGTTCACCGGCAGGAGGTAGATGCTGTCGAAGTCCCACTGTTTCCGATACGCCTTCGACTGGGTCAACAGGGCTTTCTTCGCGATGCCGTACGGCGCGTTCGTCTCTTCGGGGTAGCCGTCGAACAGGTCTTCCTCAGAGAACGGGACCGGCGTGTGTTTCGGGTACGAACAGATCGTCCCGAGGATGGTGCACTTGTCCACGCCGAACTGACGGGCCTGTTCGATGAGTTCGACGCCCATGATCGCGTTGTCGTAGAAGTACCGTCCCGGGTTGTCGCGGTTCGCGCCGATGCCGCCGACCGACGCCGCGAGGTGGATGACGGTGTCCGCTCCAGAATCCTCGAACGCCCGCCGGATGTCCGATTTCTCCCGGAGATCGTACTCTCGACTCCGGGGGACGAATATCTCCACGTCGTCCGACCGCGTCCGGAGGTCTTCGACGAGGTGGCTTCCGAGGAACCCGGCACCGCCGGTTACCATGACGGTCCGCCCGTCCCAGAAGCCGTCAGGTCCGCTCATCGCCAGTCGACCCGTCCGTACCACGACGGCTTGTTCTTGGCGTACCACTCGATGGTCGCTCGGATCCCGTCCCGCCACTCGACTTCGGGCTCCCAGCCGGTCTCCTCGTTGAGTTTCTCGTACCCGACGAGGAGTTCCTCGACGTCGCTGTCGCCCGGACGGTAGCGGTCGTCAGCTTGCACGATTTCGGGGTCGTCCCAGTATCCTTCTTCGGCTCCGACCTCCAGGATCGTCTCCGTCCACTCGCGCATCGAGATGTTCTCGCCGTAGCCGTAGACGTACTCTTCGCCGGGATTTCCGTCCATCGCCACGTGCATGTGACCGCGGACTCCGTCAGTGACGTAACACATGTCGCGCTTCGGCTGGAGGTTCCCGAGTTCCACGATGTCGCGTTCGAGGGCCTGTGTGATTATCGTCCCCGTGATGTATCGGGGATTCTGGCGCGGACCGTAGTTGTTGAACATCCGCGTCGTGACGCCGGGGACGCCGTAGGCGTCGTGGAAGTTCATCGTCAGGAAGTCGGCGGCCAACTTCGAGGTCGCATAGATCGACTTCGGATTGACCGGCGAGCGCTCGTTGAGGATGACCTGTCCCTCCTCGTGGTAGTCGTGCTTGTCGGCGACTTCATTGTCGACGTTCCCGTACTCCTCGGAGGTCCCGGCGGTATCGAACTTCGAAATATCCAGATCCAGGTCGACGATGCTCTGCAGGAGATTCAGGGTCCCGGTCACGTTCGTGTCGATGGTCTCGTACGGCCGGTCCCAGGACTCCCCGACGTGGGCCTGTGCCGCGAGGTGGAAGACGATGCTGTCGCTGTACTCGGAGAGCGCGCTCAGCGCGTCCGAGACGGAGTGCTTGTCGCGGAGGTCGCCTCGGTGGACCGTGAGATCGTCTCGAAGGTGCCGGATGTTCCGGAGTTCTCCGCTCGACGTCGCCCGGACGAACACGTGGACGTTCGCTCCGATGTCGACGAGTCGCTCGGTCAAATGTGATCCGACAAATCCGTCCGCCCCCGTGACGAACACTGGGCGCTCGGCGAACGCAGATTCGATATTCATCTGTTCGTTGGAACACGATTTCGTCGTTTGTATCTTCTGGTTGGGGTGCCTCCGGAGAGCGATTGCGCAATCACTATCTATTCACGGAGAGAACACTGTTTCAACACGTCAAACCGCTCGTCTCACGTGTCGGCCAACGAACGACTCTCTCCGAATATGGAACGATGTCAGCTCCACTCGTCACTGTCGTAACGCCCTCCTACAACCAGGCGGAGTTCCTGGAGGACACGCTCGTCTCCGTCCTCGAGCAGTCCGGCCCACCGGTCGAACACGTCGTCGTCGACGGGGGCTCGACCGACGGTTCCGTCGACCTGCTGGAGGCGTACGAGGACCGGTACGACCTCCGGTGGGTCTCGGAGTCGGACGAGGGACAGTCCGACGCGGTCAACAAGGGTATCGAGATGGCGACCGGCGAGTGGCTCTGCTGGATCAACTCCGACGATTACCTCCTTCCCGGCGCCATCGAGTCGTTCGCCGACGCCCGGGCGGCACATCCGGAGAGCGACTTCATCTACGGCGACTTCGTGTTCGTCGACGCCGACGGGAACGAGATCGGCAAGAAGTACAACACGAAGCCTTCGAAGTTCGTCCACAAGTACTGGTATCAGTTCACCGGCAACCACAGCAGTTTCTTCAAACGCGAGGTCATGGACGCTCTCGGCGGCGTCGACGAGGACTACGACTACGCGATGGACACTGACCTCTTCTGGCGACTGCTGGAGACCGATTTCACCCTGACCCACGTCCCGGTCTTCTTCGGGGCCCGCCGGCTTCACGAAGCGGCGAAGACCACGGGTGAACCCCCTGCCGAACGACGACAGGAGATCGCTCGGCTCGAGGCGGACTATCCGACGTCGGCTATCGAGTCCGTCGTCCCGAAACCGATCCTCAGCGGGGCGGCGATGGGGCTACAGAGCCTCTATCACCTCACGGACGGCCGTCCAGAAGCCCTGGCGCACCTCTAAATAAATGTCATTGAACCGTGACACGTGGTTGTTCGTCCTCTTCGCGCTGGCCATCCTCTTTTCGATCCAGTTCCCGCTCCCGGGCGTCGGCTCGAAGTTCGCCTCGATCAACAGCTCTGATTTCGCGCTCCTGTTGATCTTCGTGCTGTTCGTCGAGGAGCGCCAGCGGCGAGACGACTGGGAGATCAGCCTGTCGCTGCCCCGACCGATGGCCTGGTTCCTCGTCGCCGGGGCCTGGATCGTCGTCACCGTCGTCGTGGCCACGATCCGATCCGAGGTCTCGATGCTTCCGAACGCGCTCTGGACCCTCAAGTGGTTCGAAATCGCCGTGTTCTTCCTGCTCGCCCAGCAGTATGCCGAGCGCGTGGACTGGAACCCAGTCGTCTGGACCGTCCTCGTGGGCGGAACGCTCCAGGCGGTCGTCGCGATCAGTATCACGCCGTTCCTGACCGGCTACGACCGTATCACCGTCGTCCCGTTCCTGTCCACGTACGGCCAACCGACCGTGTTCTGGCAGAATCCGAACGGCCTCGCCGTGTTTCTCGCGCTCGTCGCGATACTGTGCGTCCTGGCCGGTGCCTGTTCGTTCTCGTTTCAGCGGCGACGGGCCGTCTGGTTCCTCGTAGGCGGCCTCCTTGTCGCCGTTGGCGTCGTCATGAGCGGGTCCCGATCCGGTCTGATCACGCTTCTTTCCGGCATCGTCGTCGGTTCGACGCTCTCCTATCGATACCTCTCGAAGCCTCTCGTCGCGGGCGTCGCCGGGTGTGGCTTGCTCGCGGGACTCGGTCTCGCGTCGGTCCTCAACGCGACGATATTCCAGCGGTTCCTCCCGACTGTGACGTTCGAAGGCGGGACGATCGTTCTCACAGGGAAGGGGACCGGAGCGATTTACTCCAGATACGACCTGACTCTCCAGGCAATCGAACTCTGGAAGGACCAACCCATCTTCGGGTACGGCTGGTTCGCCTCGCCGGAGACGGTCGGTTACCTTGACGTGTTTTACTCGCAGATACTGGTGGACGTCGGTATCGTCGGCGTGGTCATCCTCGCCGGCTTCTATCTCGCGCTCGTCCGAACGTTCGTCCGGAACCGCTACCGCGGGTCGTACGTCCTGAGCGCGGCAGGCGCGGGCTGGCTCGTCGGACTGCTCTGTGCCGGCATCGGCGGGGCCTACGCGCGGGTGCCGCGGCTCATGTTCCTGCTCGTCCTCCTGCTCGTGGCGTCTGCGCACTCCGACTGGATTCCGGTCCGACAGGCGCAGTGATGGGCGCCGCTGCGTTCGCTCACTTCCGCGGATCGAGCAACACGACGACGTCCAGGCCGACGCCGTAGATCTGGCGCACGACGATCTTCATGTCGAACCAGAACGACTGTTCCCTGATGTATTCGATGTCGTACCGTATCTTCTGTTCCGGCTGGTGGCCGGTCACGCCGTTGATCTGTGCGAGCCCGGTCAGCCCCGGTTTCACGAACCATCGGCTCCGCCACTCGTCGACGTCTGTTTCGATGTCCGCGTCGAGTTCGGGCCGCTCCGGCCGCGGCCCAACGACGCTCATGTCGCCGACGAGGATCGACCACAGCTGCGGGATTTCGTCGAGGTGCGTCCGTCGGAGCACTCGGCCGACACGGGTCACCCGCGGGTCCATCTTCCCGGCGTCCTCTTCGCTCAGTTTCGCCCCGGTTCTGGCTTCGGCGTCCGTCACCATGCTCCTGAACTTGTAGATGGTGAACGTCTCCCCGAAGGCGGCCGTCCGGGTCTGACTGTACAGGATCGGCCCGGACGAGTCGAGCTTGATGCCCGCCGCGATTCCGACGATGATCGGGAGCAGACACAGCAGGGCGACGCTCGCGAACGTGACGTCGAAGAGCCGCTTGACGACGTAGTCCTGCCAGTCCCACGGTTCGAGGTGCGTGTCGACCAGGTCGCCGCCGGCCGCGTCCGTCACGAGCACGCTATCCGCGTGTTCGCGGTGGACCTTCGCCGCGACGCCGTGTTCGAAACAGGCCGAGAGCGTCCCGAAGAACTCCTCTCGATCGGGGTGTTCGAACGCGAGCAGGACGGTGTCGACGTCGTGTTCGACGAGCACCTCGTCGAGTCGGGAGAGCCCGCCGAGCCGCGGCAGGTCCTCCGGTCGCTCGATGGTCATCCCCCCGTCGGTGAGTCGCTGCCGGGGTCGGCCGGGGTACGCGCCCGGCGGCGAGACGATGCCCAGGATGGGGAGATCGGCGCTCTCGTAGAGTGTCCGCATGATCTCGGTGTCGTCACCGACGATTATCGCTCGGGTAGAGGACCGCGGACGCTGACGAATGCTGACGAACCACACCGGCAAGACGACGGCGAGGAGCGCGATCGTCGCGATGAGGGTCGGCCGTGGAAGGCGCGACGACCAGTCGAAATAGCCGATGGTCGCGAGGACGGCCGCGGTGAGAAACACCCGCTTGTGAGTGAGCGAGATCGTATCGAGAATCCGGCGGGGGCGGGGTTTGAACAGCGGCCACAGCACGCCGAGCGTGACGAGGACCGTAACGGCCGTCTGGTCGACAAGGTCGCGACGTGACAGCGTCTCCGGCCGGAGGTTCTGGAGCGGTGGGACCGTCGTCACGAGCGCCTGAAGTGGCGGCGTGTTGGCAACGGCCACCGCGGACGTGACGAAGACCGCCGCTCCGAAGATGGCAGCTAACCGGTATCGCCACCCAGACTGCATTACCTGTGGGAATGTCGCTGCCGTATAAAAAGTCTGTGAGGAGCGACCAAGCGTCAGACGCTAGGGCAGACGACAGATGCGCGTTCCTCGAAGCGGATGACGGAGTCTCACTCGCCGTCGGTCGCTTCGATGGCGTCGGCGGCCATCTCCGGGTCGACTTCGCCCTGCAACCGCTCTTCTGCCTGATCCCTGTCTTCGGGGTAGCCGATGTCGTTTCGCCAGCCGTCCATCCGGATGGCGTCGATGGTCCGGCCCGACTGCAGGAGGAGGTCGATGGCGTCGCTGATCTCGTACTCGCCGCGGTTCGAGGGCTGGACGAGGTGACAGGCGTGGAAGATGGCCGGCGTGAACGTGTAGAATCCGGTCATCACGAGGTTCGACGGCGGGTCGTCGGGCTTCTCGACCACTTCGGTTATCTCGCCGTACTTGTTGGTGTCACAGACCCCGTAGCGGCTCGCCTCCTCCCACGGGACCTCCTCGACGAGGAAGGCGGCGTCGGCGCGGTCTTCCTGCTGGCGGTTGACCACGTCCTGGAGGTTCGCCTCGAAGATGTTGTCGCCGAGCATCAGCATGAAGTCGTCGTCGACGTGCTCCTCGACGGTCAGCAGCGCGTGGGCCAGTCCGTTCTGTTCGCGCTGGTGCGTGTAGGTGATCGGGACGCCCTCGAACTCGTCTTCGTAGTGGTTGATGATGACTTGCTTCTTGTAGCCGACGACTACCAGGAGTTCGTCGGCGCCTAGCTCGATCAACTGTTCGAAACAGTGGGTCAAGATCGGCTTGCCTGCGACCTCTACCATCCCTTTGGGCTTGTCCTCGGTCAGGGGGCGGAGACGCGTCCCTTCACCGGCCGCGAGCACGACAGCTTTCATATCAGTCCACTCGTCCGCCGGCCGGTAAAACTCTTGTCGAATATAGGACCCGAATTATAATACCCGCCCATCGACTACGACCGCTCGATGAACGTCAGCATCGTCGGCAGCGGGTACGTCGGCACGACTGTCGCGGCCTGTCTCGCCGATCTCGGACACGAGGTGACGACGGTAGACATCGACGAGGACATCGTCGACGCGATCAACGACGGCGAGGCGCCGATCCACGAACCGGGGCTCGACGAACTGGTCGCCGAGCACGGGGGCAAGCGCCTGCGGGCGACGACGGACTACGACGTGATTCGGGAGACGGACCTGACGATGCTCGCGCTCCCGACGCCGTCGAACGACGACGGCAGCATCGACCTGCAGTTCATGGAGGCCGGGGCGGCGTCGGTCGGCGAGGCGCTGGCAGACGGTGACGACGGCGAGGGTCCGCACCTCGTCGTCACCAAGTCGACGGTCGTCCCGAACACGACCGAGGACCGACTGGCCGCCCGCATCGCCGAGGCCGGACTGGAGCGCGGCGAGGACTTCCTCGTCGCCTCGAACCCCGAGTTCCAGCGCGAGGGGACCGCCGTCGAGGACTTCCTGAACCCCGACAAGCTCGTCTTCGGGACGGACGACGAGCGCGCGACGGCGCTCCTACACGAACTCTACGAGCCGCTCCGTGAGGCCGCCGACGGGGACGTGCCGGTCGTCGAGACGGGCATCCCGGAGGCGGAGATGATCAAGTACGCGAACAACACGTTCCTCGCGGCCAAGGTCAGCCTCATCAACGACATCGGGAACATCTGCAAGGAACTCGACGTCGACGCCTACGAGGTGGCCGACGCCATCGGTCTCGACGACCGCATCGGCGAGCGGTTCCTCCGCAGCGGCGTCGGCTGGGGCGGCAGCTGCTTCCCGAAGGACACCGACGCCATCATCGCCGCGGCGCGGGACCTGGGATACGACCCTGCGGTCCTCTCGGCGGCCGTCGAACTGAACGACACCCAGCCCGAGCGCCTGCTCTCGCTGCTCGACGACCACGTCGACGTCGCCGGGAAGCGCGTCGCCGTCCTCGGTCTCGCGTTCAAGCCCGGGACGGACGACATCCGGAACACGCGGGCCGTCCCGGTCATCGAGGGGCTCCGCGAGCGGGGGGCCGAAATCGTCGCGTACGACCCCGTCGCGACCGAGAACATGCGCGAGCGCTACCCCGACATCGAGTACGCGGACTCCGCCGCGGCGGCGCTCGACGGCGCGTCCGGTGCCGTCGTCGTCACCGACTGGGACGAGTTCGCGGCGCTCGACGCGGAGTTCGACGCGATGGCCGAGCCGGTGGTCGCCGACGGCCGCCGCGTCGTCGAACGCCGCGACGGCATCACGTACGAGGGGCTGACCTGGTAACCGTCAGCCGGTGGTTCGACGCCGGCGGTCCAAGAGTGCCACCGCTCCGGCGACGACGAGCGCCACGACGAGCACTCGCGGGTCCGAGGTGACGTAGAGGCTC
>ENA-ORCR01000355-ORCR01000355.1-marine-metagenome-genome-assembly--contig:-NODE-355-length-30233-cov-4.044601_pt1 | contig 30233 bp, 28 predicted proteins | sample MGYA00237782_ERZ508514 | MGnify/ENA primary metagenome ERZ508514 (study PRJEB26185, sample SAMN06268960) | marine metagenome | isolation source: Eden Landing Ponds, San Francisco, CA, USA | place...
GGTCCTGCCCCCAGGACATGATCCCGGCAGCGATTCGTCGGTGATGCCCCGGCGCGATCTGCATCCCGCCGTGGTCTTTGACCGAGTCGAGCACGGGGTCCCAGACGCGTTCGGCGTTTTTGGAGGCGTCTTTCACGTAGATCTCGAAGCCCTTCTCGCCGGAGAACCCGGTCTGACTCACGACCACGTCACAGCCATTGACTTCGGCCTCCATCAGCCCGTAATACGGGATCTCCGAGACCGACTCGCCGATGACGTCGATCATCACGTCCTCGGAGAGTGGCCCCTGGATCTGCATCGGTGCGACGTCTATCTCGTCGATTTCGACGTCGTATCCCTCGCCGACGTTGACCCCCTGGAGCCACTGCATCAGCGTGGAGTCCGAGATGGAAAACCAGAACTCGTCTTCGGCCGGTCGCAACAACACCGGGTCGTTCAACACGCCGCCGTCCTCGTTGCAGAGGATGACGTACTTGCCGTCCATCGCGTCCATCGTCGACACGTCGCGGGTGACGACGTAGTTCGTCAGCGCCTCTGCGTCGGGGCCCTTGACCCGGATCTGCCGCTCGACCGCGACGTCCCACAGCGTCACGCTGTTTGTCAGCGCCTCGTACTCGGCCATCGCGCCGCCGTCTTCGGGTTCTACGAGCCCCCGTGGGTGGTAGAGTCGGTTGTACACGGTACAGCGCCACGCACCCTCCTCCTGAAACGACTTGTGAAAGAACGGGGATTTGCGCACGCGCGTCGACACGAGCATCTCGATACCCGGATCGCCGGTCTGTCGCAAGTTCCGCGGAACCGTCCGATCCGATTGGTCGACACTGGGGTAGTTCGGGTGGCCGTCGTTCTCGGACATACTTATAAACGGAGCAGTCAAACGAGTGTAAAGGCTGATGTTCAGTATGACTGGTATTTATTGCCAGTCGGGTATTTGTCGATTGAATTCGCTGACTGTTTGCCGGTCCGAATGCGATAGTACTCAGAAAAAGTTGTATCTCGGAATACTGGTAGAACTGTTCAGGCAGTCATCTGGATGGGAACGGCCCTCACACCAGCCGTGGGCGTTGTAATCCCGAGTTGAAGCCGGAATTGCCCGCAAATCCCAGGATTGGCGGATCAGGTAGCGTCGGGTCGCGGTGAACTAGCTGTGCAGCCAGAACGCTACCCACCGAGAGTGAAATACGTCTGCACAGACCGGAAGCTGTCTATTCTTACAGGACAGGACCGATCGAGACTCGTTCAGGACGATAGCGTGAGCCGACCGACCGATACTGCGCCGTATATATGATTAATCAGATATTATAGACAGATAATAGAGTTTTTGACGTATTTGTGTCCGGATTTTCGCACTCCGGGTGAGCCGTGCTAGCGATCGACTATCCAGTCGGCAATCGTTGGAAGGTAAACCGTCATAACATGGAACGTGCGAATCGGTAGCAGTCATCACGTGTCGCTTATATCGCTCAACCAGTAAGGCCCCATATGGATTCGGTTCGGATCGCTCCCGGACCGGCCGCTGCGTACGCGTTCCGTCTCGGGATCGTGGCCAGCGCGCTGGTTGGTCTCGTTGCGATCGGTCTGTTGCACTGGTACGGCCCGCTCACGCAGGTCACTGCTGGATACGTCCTCGTCGTTCTCTTCCCGGTCTACCTCGTTCTGGTCGCCACCGGTCTCAGTGTCTGGCTCGGCTACGACAAGGACAAGACGGCACTCCGGCCGGTGTACCAGAGCAAGGAGTGACAGCCACTGCGGCCGAGCGCTCCGCTCACCTTGGGGCCGCCGTCGGTCCGGCCAGCGACTGATTTCAGTCCTCCGCCGCTTCGTCGATGAGCGTCGCCGAGACGAGATTGCGCATCCCGCGGCGCAGCCGACCGCTGGTCGCCGTCGAGGACAGCCCCAGTTCGTCCGAGACCTCGTCGAGCGACGTCGCTCGCGGTTCGCCGAAGTACCCGCTGTGATACGCGAGGCGGAGTGCTGTTCGTTGCTCCTCCGTGAGCCCGTAGGACATCTCGCCCTCCGTGTCTTCGTTCTCGTAGAGTTCGAGAATCTCGAAGGCGATGTCGTGGTCTTTGGCGTACTCCCAGACGGTGTTGAGGTCTTCCCGACTGGGTAAGAGGACGCGAACGATCCAGCCACTGGAGTCGGTCGCCGCCTGGATCAAAAAGCCGTTGACGTCGGTCACTGCATTGCTGATGAACTGCGTTTCCGGGGTGTGCTCGATGTAATAGATTCCCGACTCGTCGATCCAGTCCACGAGTTCGTAGTCCGCGACCGTCTCGTCGTCCGCGAGCACCGATTCCAGTTCGTCGCGGTCCTCGTAGTCGATGAGAAACGGGAAGACCGTCGCTCCCGGAGCGGTGTTGCGCTGGGAGACGACCCTGACTTCGACCCCGTCCAGCACCTGCAACGTCGGGACGAGTGCGAGACGGTCGTGCTCGATGCGTAGTTTAGCGATAATTGACATGTGAACCCAGACCCCTGTCAGCGCGGACACCCCTGCGACCGTGCCACAGCAGCGTCCGCTCCGTCGGCCGTGGACTCGGGGTACCGTCTATACCACTGTTGTATGTGAGCGCGCCACAATAATGTTCACATTGTGGGGGGTTGTGTTTCACCACTCCGTCGCGGCGGCCGGGCTGGAACCTACAGATGACTCCGGAGCGCGTCGTTCATCACGTCGACCGGCGCGTCGACACCGGTCCACGTCTCGAAGGCGTCGACGCCCTGGAACAGTAACATCCACGCGCCGTCGATGGTCTGTGCGCCGGCGTCCGCTGCCTCCCGGAGGAAACGGGTTTCGAGCGGCTTGTACACCGCGTCGAACGCGACGCAGTCCCCGTGCCAGGCGTCCGCCGGGGCGACCGAATCGTCGGACTCCAGGCCGACGCTGGTCGCGTTGGCGACGACGTCCGCCTCGGCCATCAGGTCCGGCAGTTCGTCGAGGCCGTGGCCCGTCGCCCCGGGTACGTCCTCGGCGAGGTCGTGGGCCTTCGTCTCGGTCCGGTTCGCGACGGCCACGTCGGCCCCGGCCTCCTCGAAGCCGAACGCGAGCGCCCGGGCCGCCCCGCCGGCACCGACGACGACGGCGTTCGTTCCGTCGAGCGCCACGTCGTGATGCTCGAACGCCCGGAGCGTCCCGGTCATATCGGTGTTGTAGCCGATCGGTCCGTCGTCGGTGAAGTCGATGGTGTTGACCGCACCGACGCGCTGGACGGATTCTTCGGGGTCGACGAACTCGTACGCGTCGTGCTTGAACGGCAGCGTGACGGTCAGGCCGTCGATGCCGAGGGCCGCTGCGCCGTGGAATGCCTCATCGATTCGCTCCGGGTCGGCCTCGAAGGTGACGAACGTCGCGTCGATGCCACGTTCGTCGAACGCCGCCTGGTGCATGGGTGGTGACAGCGAGTGCTCGACCGGGTTGCCGATGATGCCGTAGACGTCCATAGGAGCCCTCCAGCCGGCGGGGGAATAATTGTCACGGTACCGTCAATGTCGGTCGCGATCACCGGGCCGCTCACCGCCGAACCTGCCACCGTTCCAGGACCCGTTCGCGGAGGACCAGGAGACTCGGGAGCATCGTGACGACCGCAGCGAAGGCAAAGAGGATGGCCAAGCCGGTCACGATGCCGAAGCGCTGCAGGGGTGGCGAGAGGGCGAGGGTGAGGACGCCGAAGGCGGCGGCCGTCGTCGCGGCGCTCGCGAGGAGCGTCCCGCCGGTGCCGGTGATGGTACTCCTGACGGCCCCGTCGAGCGTCTCCCGTTTCTCACGTTCGTCGACGAATCGTTCCCCGGCGTGGATGCTGTAGTCGACGCCGAGGCCGATGGCGAGACTCGTGATCACCGCGGTCTCACTGTTGAACGCGATGCCGAGCAGCGACATCGCACCGAGTAACCACGCCAGGGAGACGACGACCGGGAGCAAGACCAGCGCCCCCAGCGAGAGCGACCGATAGCGGACCCAGAACAGCACGGTCAGGAAGGCTAGGATCACGACCAGCGTGACCGCGAACGCCTCGACGAGCGTCTCCAGCAGCGCGTCCTGGATCACGGCCGTCGTAACCGTCCCACCGGTGGCGACCGCGGTGATACCGGTCGCGTCGGCTTCGATCCCGTCGGCGTACGAGCGCGTATCCGCGGCGATGGTCTGGGCCGATTCGCTCGCCCGGACCGAGACCAGCAGCCGCGCCGAGGTGACGGTCCCGCGTTCGTCCCGACTGATGACCTGCTGGGCCGTCGCCCGGTCGGCGTCGAACAGCGCCGCGTAGACCCTCGAGACGTTCTCGTCGGGCAGGCCGTCCCCGTCGCTGTCGGTCTCCGCGACGAGTGCCGCGAACGACTCGTTCTCGGCCGCGACTGCTCGGATCGCCGTGTGCGGACCGTCGACCGCGGCCCCACCATCCGGTCGGACCTGGATCGAACTCCCCGACGGAACCGCCTGGTCCGCATCGTCGAGAGCCCGCAGGAGGGCTGGATCGGTCACCGCGCCGCGTATCAGTACCTGTGCCCGACCGTCGTCACCCTGTAGCTGGAACTCGTCGCTCAAATACGCGAAGTCCTCGGCGATCGTGTATGTCCCGGGTGCGAGCGGCCCTGGGAGGGACTGTGCCCACTCTGGCGCGTCTTGCGGGAGGAAATCAGCCTGGTTGAACTCCGTGTCGATGGTCGTCGCGCCGTAGGCACCCGTCGAGCCCAGGACCAGCGCGACGAGCACGAGCGCGACCGGGGCTCGCGTGATGAGCCCAGCGAGTCCTTCGAGGAGTGCGTTCGCACGACCGGCCTCGACGCCGAACGCCGGTTTCCGGCGATCCCAGCCGATCCGGTGTTCGAGGACCCCGTCGACCGCTATCTTCAGCGCCGGAAGGAGGAGAGCGAAGGCGACGAACGTCGCGAGGATGCCGCCGGCACTGAGCACCGCGAAATCCCGGATCGCCGGCAACGGGCTGACGACGTTCGAGAGGAACCCGACTGCCGTCGAGACGGTGGCTGCGGCGAGTGCCAACACGACGCTCCCCAATCCGAGCGCCATCGCGGCCCGGATGCCTCGCTGCTGGGCCGCCTCGCCGGCCCCACCGTCAGTTTCGAGCATTCCCGCGCGGGCCTCGCGGTAGCGCATCACCACGTGCAACGCGTAGTCGATACTCAGCCCGACGAGGAGGAAGGGGACGGCGATGAGGATGACGTTCATCGGGATGGCGAGCCAGCCCATGATCCCCTGGAGCCAGAGCAAGACGACGGCGATGCCGACGAACGCCAAGAGGATGTCCAGGAGGTCCCGATACGTGATACCGAGGACGAACACGATGAGGACGAGTGCGAAGGGCGTGATGATCGCGAAGCTATCGCCCGTCGCTCGCGAGGACGCGTCGTCTCTGACGCCCTGGCCGAACACGAAGGCGTCGTCGAAGCGCTCCTCGACCAGCCCTTCGATGACGACCTGTGCGTCGTAGGCGGCCTGTGGCTCCGCGTTCGGACCGCTGTCGTCGACCTGTGCGATGAGGGTCAGGCGCGCCTCCGCGTCGGTCGCACCCGGATCGTACGTCCGAGGCAGGAACTCGTAGGGGTCCTGATCCCCCAGCGCGTCGCGCTCGGGGTCGAGTACCCGCGCGAGCAACTGCTCGACGTCGCTCGCGTCACGGGATTCGAGGGCGTCGATCTGATTCGACAGCGACGGTGGTGCAGTCGGTGGCTGGCTACCTCCTGTCGTCGAATGCTGGTCGGCCTCGCTCCTGCGGTCCTCGTACACCGCCGCCGTCGCGACGACGTTCTCGATGCCGACGAATCCCCGTTCCGTGAGCGTCTCGTTGAGCGTCTCGTTGGCCCGAATCTCCTGCTGGAGCCGCAGTCCACGGAGCAACGAGTCGCGAGTGAGGACGTCCCCGCTCTCGTTTCGGACGACCAGTTGCACTGCGACGCCGTCGTCACCCCCGTAGTTGCTCCGCACGAACTCCTGGGCGTCAGTCTCCTCGGAATCGACGTCGAACCCGCCGATGTCTGCCTCGCCCGCGCCACCGAACGTCGATCCCGCCGCAACGATAGCCGTGAGTAAAACTACGAGGATGATGACGGACCTGCTGTACGTCGTAATGACGTCCGCATACCGTTCTGCGAGGCGCCCCGCCATCAGTCGCCTCCAGCGTCAGAGACCGGTCGGTACTCGAACGGCCGCCACTCGAGAGCGCTGCATCGGGTCACAGTGGAACCCCCATGGATCGTAGTGAGGACGTGCGGCGGCGACCAACTTAACTGTTTGTAGATATCTACTACAAATATGTTTGTCGGGGAGCGGGGTGTCTCGACCGGACTCTGCGCAGGGAATAGAAATCCAAATAACCGACAGTCGTGCAGACGTGATAATGAGTGAGCGCGAAGCGGCCGAGTCGTTACGAACGCTCGGGCTCTCCAACTACGAGGCACAGGTGTTCGTCGCGCTCCAGAAACTCGGTCGCGGGACCGCACAGCAGGTGAGCGAGCACTCAGATGTCCCGCGGTCGCAGGTGTACGGCGCGGCAGACAGCCTCTCGGACCGCGGACTCGTCGAAGTCGTCCAGGCGTCACCCAAGGCCTACAGACCGGTCGAACTCCAGACGGCGCGCGAACTGCTCACCGACCGCCTCGAACGTGAGACCACGCGCGCGTTCGACCGACTGGAATCGCTCCAGACGACGGCGACGGAGCCCAGCGACGGCCAGGACGTCTCGGTGATCCGCGGTCAGCAACCGGTCAGCGACCGCATCGCCACGCTGATCCGGGCTGCCGACCACACCGCCGTCTTCGTCTCCCCGACGGTCGAGTCGACGACCGCAGCCATCGGGCCGGCACTGCGTGAGGCCGGTGCCGACGGCGTCGACGTCACTGTCGTCACCGCCGACGAGGCACTCGACGACCGGTTCTCGGCGGACCCGGTGAGCGTCTTCGTGATGTCCGAAGACAACCCGGCTGACTTCGCCGGGCGTGCGCTGATGGTCGACGACCGAACCGTGCTGCTGGCCGCCGAAACGGAGGACGCACCGGTCGACGAAGAGGCGATGTGGACCGGCGACTCCAGTATCGGCCGGATCCTCGCCGAGTTCATGCGGTCCGGCATGGAATCGGGCCGCGACCGACACACCGGCTGAGGGACCGGACGGCGCTGGCGAGGAAGCGGCGTGGTCCCCGCGTTGTCGGGCGCCCCGCCCTCACCTTTAAGCACCTGAACTCGGTGGTCAGGATATGACTGAGCCGCATCCGAAGCTGACAGCGATGCTCGCCGAGGCCGAGGAACTCGGGATCCCACCGATCGAATCCCTATCGGTCCCCGCCGCCCGGCAACAGCACGTCGAGTTGGCCACGCCCGACGCCGGTCCGTCGGTCGAGCGAACGTGGAATCTCGAAATTCCCAGTCCCGTCGCCGAGGACCCCATCGATCTCAGGGTGTATCGACCGGGGTCTGACGGCCCCTATCCCACGCTCGTCTGGATACACGGTGGTGGCTTCGTCCTCGGAAACCTGGAGACCGCAGATCCCATCGCGCGCTCGCTCGCGGTGGCCGCCGACTGCGTCGTCGTCTCCGTCGGCTACAATCTCGCCCCCGAACATCCGTTCCCCGACCAGCCAGCAGAATGCTACGCCGCACTGGAGTGGACCGCCGAGTACGTCGACACCTTCGGCGGCGACCCCGACCGGCTGGCCGTCGGTGGCGACTCCGCCGGGGGGAACCTCGCGGCCGTGACAGCACTCCAGGCCCGAGATTTCGACGGTCCAGACCTGGATCACCAGTTGCTCGTGTATCCGGTCACGACTGACGAGACCCTGCCATCCGGCGAGCACAACGCCGAGGGGTACGGACTCACGACCGATGCGATGGACTGGTTCGACGAGCAGTACATCGAGCGACGTGCCGACGCTGCCAACCCCTACGCCTTCCCGCTGAAGGCACGGGACCTGTCTGGGCTTCCCCCGGCCACGGTCATCACCGCCGGATTCGACCCACTCCTGGACCACGGCGACCGCTACGCCGAACGTCTCGATGAGGCAGGCGTATCCGTCGAGTACCGCGAATACGAGGACATGATCCACGGCTTCTTCGGCATGATCGACGAGCCAGACCTGGCGGCCGCCCACGACGCGATAGAGTGGGCCGCCGGCCGGATCCATGAAGACGTCTGAGCGGCGGGCGCCAGTCTCAGTCACCGAATCTGTCGGCAATACGACGGGATTGTCGCGCGGAATCGACCGCTACTATAAAAAAGTACCCCAGGGTTGCTGACCGAGAAGTGTTCGGCTGGCATTATGTTATACGGCTCTGTTGGATTCGAGTATGGAAACCGATCGAACTGCCGCTGGTGGTGCGACGGGGGACGCAAATGGCCGACCGACTCGCCGGCGGGCGCTGAAAGCGTTCGGTGCCGCGGGAGCGGCCCTTCTCGCTGGCTGCACCGTCTCGGGAGACGTCAAACGGGTCTCGGAGTCGGTCGAGTACACCGTCGCCGGGAGTGACGTCGACGAGGTTTCCGTCTCTGGCGACGACGGTGACACCGTCGTTCGAGGGTACGACGGCGACGACATCCAGGTTGAAGCGACGAAGTACGCCCTCGGGGACACTGACATCGCCGACGTCACAGTGACGAGAGACGTGGTCAACGGTCGACTCGACGTCGAAGCACAGATTCCCGACCAGGGAGGGTTCGGGACGTTCGGTGGTGGCCTCGAGTCGCTCGAGGTAAAGGTTCCGCAAGGGACGACCGTGACCGACGTCAGCGTCGACGACGGTGACCTGGAACTCACCGACGTATCGGGGGATGTGACGCTCGACGTGGACGACGGAGTCGCGAACGTCGGGCCCGTCGACGGATTCGTCGAGGCGAGTGCCGACGATGGAACCGTCTCCCTCGGTGCAGTGGACGGCGTGAGCGCCAGCGTCGACGACGGAACGGTCGAGATGGCCGAACCGGCGACGGTCGGCGATTTCGATGCCGACGATGGCCTGCTCGAACTGGCCGTCGCGGCCCTCGACGAGGACGTTACGATCAGCGGTGACGACGGTGACATCACCCTGCAACTGGCCGCCGACCTCGATGCAACGGTCGTCGTCACCAGTGACGAGAGTGCCACCATCGAGTACGACGGGTTGCTCTTCGAGGACGTCACGACCACCGAGAACAGGACCACTGGCACGATGGGCGATGGGACGCACGACGTGACTGTCGACGTGGACGACGGGACCGTCGACGTCGAGTCGCTGTGAGCACGGACCTGGGCACGACCGGGGCAGGCTCGAACCTCGTGCAAGTGGAGAAATGGATCCACAGTAGGCCGGGCCACGGTGCCGATACCCCGTGTGAGAGATGAATTCGCTGACACGTATCGTCGTCCGGTCCTCGCACAATCAGGGGACTGCGGTTGGGTGACCACCCCGTGTGCGAAGTGAAATCGTGGAACTGGCTGGTGAACCGGCCGAACTGCGTGCTCGGTGGCACGGCCAGTGGACAGATTCGTCCTTGCTAACCCGCGGTGTCGCTATCGTGACCGATGTGGGACTGAACAGCACGGTGCGATTTACCAGTCGGTTTCGCGCTCGAGCCGCCTTTTCCGTCCCAAACAGTGGAGCCTGCGGGTCCAGTTACTGGACTCGGCTGACTGCAGCCCACCAATGCTCGCGGATCGACCTACTGAACGAGGACCCCCCGTGTGCGAAATGAATTTCTCGGGTCGTGGCCGGTCGAGGCTGCCGATAGTGGGCCCGTTCGGTAAAGGGGACCCCATGTGCGAGATGAAATGCCGTGGTACGCCCCGACACCCACCTGTCAGGACGACCCCGGTGGCTGGCCAGCTTCCCGGTGCTGACCTGGGTCGTCCGGAGACTCCTCCTGAGAAATGTACTGGCACCTTCGTAGGTCGACACCCCACCTCCAAGGTGAACAGCCCATTCGTCGGGTGAGTCCCCCCTCGTCTGAAATGAACGGGCGAGTTCGTCGAGTGACACCCCATGTGCAAAATGAACTGGGAAGTTCGTTGAGTGTGAACGGGCGAGTTCGTCGAGTGGGACCCCGTGTGCACAATGAACTGGCAATTTCTTAGGACGAGACCCCATGTGCAAGATGAACTGGACTCTTCGGTGGAATACACCCCGTGTGCACAATGAACTGGACTCTTCGGTGGAATACACCCCGTGTGCACAATGAACTGGCCTCTTCGGAGGAATACACCCCGTGTGCACAATGAACTGGCCTCTTCGGTGGAATACACCCCGTGTGCACAATGAACTGGCCTCTTCGGTGGAATACACCCCACGTGCAAAATGAACTGGGCAGTTCGTGGGACGACACCCCGTGTGCGAAATGAAGATGCAGGCAGGTGGGCAGCGTCGGTGGCGGCTGAACGGGTACCCCCCGTGTGCAAGATGAAATCCCGGCCGCTCGCGGCGGTCAGTGCTCTTCGAAGAATTCAGTTATCTGGGCCGTCACGACCGACTCGATGAGGTCCTCGTTGTTCTCGACCTCGCCCAACCTGATGTCTGCTTCCAGCGTCTCTGCGACGACCTTCGGGTCGTCGATAAAGGTGTACTCCTTGTGGACGCCGCTGCCGTAGCCGCGACCGCGCTTCTCGGAGGTGATGAAGTTGTACGTCTCCGCCTCGCTCATGTACCGGAGGTACGAGTCGCGTGATTTCTCCTCCGTGTCCACGAGGCCGGTGAGGTACTGATACACCCGGTAGGCGACGGTGCTCGGAATCGCGTTCAGATTCCGTTGAGCGTACACGGGGACGACCGCCGTCGCGTACAGCGAGAGCTTCTTCTGTGCCGAGAGGCCCTGCATCTGGGTCAGCGTCCGGTCGCGTTCGGCCTCTTCCTGGGCATCTCTGACGTGGTCTTCCCGGACCGTCTCCTCGCCTTCGCGGTCTGCGATCTCTCCCGCTTTCCGGAACAGGTCGATCGCTTTCCGCGCGTCGCCGTGGTCCTGTGCGGCGAAGGCCGCACTGAGCGGGATGATTCCGTCTTCGAGGACCGCCTCCTGGTAGGCGTCGCGCCGTCGTTCGAGGATCGCCTGAAGCTGATTCGCGTCGTAGTCCTGGAAGACGACGTCCTGGGGATTGAACGAACTCTCCGCACGGCCGTCCAGGTCCTCCATGAATCGCGGGTCGTTGGTCAGGGCGGCGACGGAGACGTGTCCGTCGATTCGACCGAGTTGCGTCGCTCGCGAGAGTTGATAGAGGAGCTTCGAGTACGCCGGTTCCTCGTTCGGGTCGCGCTGGCGGCCGACGAGCAGGTCCACCTCGTCGAGGATGATGATGACCGAGTCGAAGGAGTCGCTCAGAATCTCGTAGAACCGGTTGAGTTTCTGGTCGGTCGAGATCCCACTCTCGGGAACGCCCAGGTCGACGCCCGCCTCCGTCGCGGCGTTCTTCGCGAGTCGATACACCGCGCGGTCGTGGGATTTGATCGTCTGGCAGTTGATCCGGATGACGCCGAATCGGTCGTCCTGTGACGTCGAGAGTTCGAGCACCTGCTCGCAGACCGCGTTGATGATGAGCGACTTGCCGGTCCCCGACGGACCATAGAGGAGCATATTGGGGGGTTTGTTGCCCTGGAGCGCCGGGCGCAGGTAGGTGATGATGTCTTCGAGTTGTTCCTCTCGACCCACGATGCGGTCCTCGTCGATAACGACGTCCGGGTCAAGCAGTCCTTTATCCTTGAAGACAGAATTTTGCACACCCTCCTGCAGACGGCCCTTGATGGATTCCGAGAGAGACGAACCGTCGTCGCCATTGGCCATGCTATCGCCGTCTCCCTCCTGGTATAAATATATCCTGAGACCGCGTGCGAGGTTAAATAGCCGAAACAAACAGCGTTCAGCGCTTCTCAACGGTCCATTCGTGCTCGGACGACAACCGCTGGCAAAGTCAATTGGTCTGGCACACCCCGTGTGCGAAATGAAATTCTGTCGGGCTCGCTCGTGTTGAGGCCCGAGCGATGGACGGTCCGACGAGCGACCCTTCCCTACGTGGGAGCCTGGCGAGCGGGAGTTCCCAACGATCGCACTGTACGGTAGAGCGGAGGAACCGTTCGGTATCCTCCGAATTCGAACTCCGGCTGTCGTTTCAGGACGCCCAGGAATCTCTGAGGGCCCCGCAGCGTGGAGACCAGTCACTGGACACGCCTGACCCCACACACCCCGTGTGCGAAATGAATTCGGTCGGTATTGCGGGGGCACTCGTTCACGCAACTCCCGGAACGCAGCGAGCGATAGGCAATCTACGGGAGGGTTCTCTCCGATTCCTGGCCGATTTCCGAGTGAGAAGGACGCGGTTGTATTGAATATTTGAATGGTTGAAATCGATAGACTACAAGGGGACTACGGATGTTGTTTACATCTTCCTATCATAAATCCACCTCTTCTAGAGTGGCGGGACGAGTTCGAGCGGAGCTGGCTCTGGCACCGCTCTTCCCGGCCGTTCGAGTGTCCACAGCCTCGCACTCGACAATCCAACCCCCTCTCTCGAACGCGATTTCATCTCGCACACGGGGTGTGGGGGTTGGCAGTCACGTGCCGCTGGGATTTGGAGTGGATACGACTCTGTAGAGTGTCTGGATGACTGACCTATTTCGATATTGCATCATACCTCAGTAACACTATATGACAATTATTACAGTATTGACTAGAATTGGTGCGCGAGAACCACGTCCGAGTCTTCACAGTAGGAGCACGGGATAGATGCACTGAGAATGCCACTCCGAGCCGACCACTGCACGACAGGCGAGACTTTCTGCAGGTCCGGAACGGTTCATCGCTAATTGTAGCCGATCACCTACATCTGTGGTAGCGGAATTGAAACCCGTAGAATCGCAATACGGCGAATACTTCGAGGGTTGGACAGCGCCACACCAGATACTAATCATAAATAGTGCCATTGTAGTGTTAGATAAGATTCGATATCTTTTGAGTGTCCGAGGAGATGGTGCCGAATTTGGGACTATTGACCAGATTCTACGGCTGTGCCACCACCGGGAGTGATCCGCCTGAGTCATTGGCAGGTCTGAGGTTAGATGCTACCGATTCCGCAAGTAACGACGATGCCCGTCAGCCGGCGGAACACGGACGCATGCCCCCAGAGGAACGGAGAAAAGCGTTCAGCCAGGCGGTCAACGCCTTCCTCCTGGACGGTGGCCGGGAACGATAGCGTCACCGGCCTGCGTGAACCGATGGCGGGGCCCAGTGTATCGGCCGAGAATACGGCAGATTCCGAAGGACCCGCCGACGCCGAGGCGCGGAAACTGCACCACGCAGGGAGCGGGTCCGGGGGACACCGAGGGTAGACTTTTGCCCGCGGTGGTTCTCGTTCGACCCACGTATGTCCGAGGAGGCAGTGTGCGAGCGCCACGTCTGGGCGTCCGTCGGCGTCGTCTTGCGCGACGAGTCGGTCTGTCGGGTCTGGGAGTGTGAGGACTGCCCGGTCTGGACCACCGAACCGTTCGATCCGGACTATGAACGTGACTGGGACGACACCTGGCTGGCCGACCGCTGACATGCCCGTTCCGGGGGAACTCCTGACGCAGCTGTCCATCGCAGCGGTCGCCCTCTACACGCTGGTGACCGCGGCGAGTCGGGCCATCGACCGGCTGGTGGCCCTCGCCGAGTACTACGACGTCGACGAGGTCCTCGTGGGCATGACGATCCTCGCGCTGGGAACGAGTCTCCCCGAACTCGGGTCGCATCTGATCGGTTCGCTCGGAATCCTCTCCGGAGTTCTGGACTACCGGGTCACCTCCGCCGTCGTCGTCGGTGGGAACACCGGGTCTTCGACGGTCCAGCAGTTGCTGCTCGTCGGGGTCCTCCTCATCTCCCTCGGGAAGGTCCACCTCTCGCCGGCGTTCGTCCGCGAGAGCTATCTGCCGATGCTGGGTGCGATATCCGTGACGTTGCTGCTCGCATGGGACGGGACGATCAGTCGGCTAGACGGGGTTCTGTTGCTGGGGCTCTACTTGCTGTACGTCGGCGTTCGGATCGCGCGGCGGAAACGAATGCCGACGCTCCAGGAGCGCCCCAGCGATAACCCCCGCCGGGACGCCCTCGTTGCCACGGGATTGCTCGCCCTGGTTCTCGTCTCGGCATCGCTACTGCTCACGGTCGTCGAGGCGCTCGTCGGGACGCTCGCCCTCGGCGGATCCATGGTCGGCGTCGTGACGATCGGCGTCGCCGCCGCACTCCCGGAGTTGACGACCGTGATGGACGCCGTCCGGCGGCAGTCGCCGAACATCGCTCTCGGGACGCTCGTCGGGAGCAACATCGTCAATCCGCTCGTCGGCATCGGCCTCGGCGGGGCCCTCTCCACGTACTACGTGCCGCCGGCCGTCGTCCTCTGGGACCTCCCGTTCAAGCTCGGTATCGGTTGCGTGCTCCTTGGCTGGACCGTCTACTGGCGGGACGGGGAACTGACGCGGACCGAAGGGGCCTACCTGCTGGGCGCCTACTTCGTCTTCCTCACAGGGCGTCTCCTCTTGTTCCCCGGCCAGTAGAATGGGAGGCCGCCTCCCAGTCTGGAGACGTCGGCGACGGCGCTCACTGTGTGGGAGTCTTCCGGGGGGCACGCGACAAGGACGCAGGCCCTTAGATGGCTACCAGGATATCCGCAGCGAGCCAGATGCTGCCGCCGAAGCGATTGCGAACGCGTCGGCGTAGCCGGCGACGACGAGTCTCGGATCCAGGACGGGGGTCAGGCTGTTGTTCGCGCCGTGCAAGAGGAGCGCCAGCAGAACGCTTCCGTCGGCGCTGTTCACCAGCCACGTGTAGAGCACCGACGCGCCCGCCATCTCGACCATGAGCCACGCCATCGGGAGGGTCGACTACTCCGTGAACCCGATGAAGAACGTCGGCAGGTGCCAGAGCGCCCAGACGACCCACCAGCGACCGGACAGCCCCTCGGGCACCGTCCCACCACGCGACGAGCATGCCAACGAGTGACGGCACGAACGTCGCGAGCAGGTACCCGCCGAGAGACAGCGGGTTCGACACCGGGTCGTCGGCGAACACGGCCGGCGAGAGCACCAGCCACGTCCCACTGTCCGTGACGACGACGAACAGACCGAACGACAACCGGGTCGACGCCGAGGAGCCGTCGGTCTGGGGCTGACCACCCATAGCCATTCGTGTCGCGAGAACTCCGACTCCCGGCCGATGAATTTCGGGATCGTGTCAGGCCTCGAGATAGTAACGTAGCCAGTTCCTATGACGTGAGAAGACATATAGTACTTATTCCGCTTTCCTCCGGGATAACTGCATGAACCGTGTTCCCGTCCTCGTCGTCGTATCCCTGGTTCTGCTAACCGGGTGTTCGAGTCTCTTTGAAGGTCCATCGACGGATTCGCCGACTCCGACAGTCACGCCACCGGACACGGACACATCGACCCAGACTGTCTCGTCACCAACCACGACGTCGACAGCAACACCGGAACGCACGTCGACGGCGACGCCGACAGTCACCCCGGACGAGACTCTCGCGCCAGGGATCACCGCTGCTGGCATCGTGAACCCGGTCGCGTTGCAGTCCGCCCACCAGCAGACGATGCTTGCGGACGGGTTCGTCGTCAACGTCACCTACGAGAACGTCGCGAACGGCACGGTCCAGTGGCGGACGACCCAGCACACGGTCGCCGGCCCGGGTGGCGAACGGGCCCTGCAGCGGACCACGGCCGGCGAACCCGACGCACCCGTGACTGCGCAGGATATCTGGCACAACACCACGCACACGACGGCGCGGACCGCAGGCGACGACGGCCCGGCGTATACGGTTCGCGACCGCTTGACCCCGCCGGAGTCGCTGGTCTGGCCGGGACCCGTATTTCGGTTGATCCAGGACGACGCTGACGCGTTCGAGGTGGCGTCCGTCGACGAGCGCGACGGGATTCGATTCGTAACACTCACCGCGACGGTCGACGGTGACGGTACGCCCGCGACCACGGCGACGCTCGTCGTCGACGAACGAGGGACCGTCCACTCGCTCGAAGCCACCACGGACTACGGCGGCGGCGACGACTGGCGAGTCACCTACACGGTGGGGCAGGTGGGTGGAGTCGGTCCCGACTCCCCGGCGTGGCTCGCCGACGTGCCGCCCAGCGCCAGCCTCTCCGTGCACCTGTTTACCGACATGGGGCCCGAAGGTGTCATCCAACTCGACCACACTGGCGGCGACGCGGTACCGGCGGGGACCTTCGTAACGGTTCTGGGCAACGGGACGCTCTACGAGGCGCAACTGGACGAACCGTTACAGCCCGGCGAGACGCTGTACGTCTTTATCGCGCCGGACTCGGACGCGTTAGGACTCTCCGTGACCGAACCCGAGGCCGGCGAGTACGACCCCGTGCCATCGGAGTTCACCGTCCGCGTGGTCACTTCCGACGGCGTCGTCTTGCACGAGGAGAGCCTCGGCTGGGGACCGGTCGCGCAGCGCTAGCTGGTACCTCTTTCGTGAGACCGGGTAGTGAATGCAGACTCGAAGTTGGTAGTCCACGCGACACTCTCACGCCTTTCGAGGCCTCAGGTGTCGTTGCGGTACGCGCCGCCGATACCTTCGCGATAGAAGCCCCACTTTCACGTCTGGATTACCGCGCAGTCATCGTATCCGGTCGAGTCACCCTCCCACGGACCTGACCGACGACGAGGCCTGGTGTTCGATTGCGAAGGAACGAGCCCCGCGAACCTCTCAGGAATTGATACGAATGGTGTGCTGTATACAGAGGTTGGATTCAGCAAGGGCTGGGGGTCGTGGACCCGGCGTTACCGCATTCGGGGACTCGACCAGACTACCTCTGAGGACGTCGATTTCTGGAAGAACCAGCGATAGACCCTTGCGGGCCTGCCTCGAATGGAGCACGAATGAGAGTCTCCCGTGTCACCGAGGCCGACTGGACAACCGTCGTCGGCTTCGTTGTGGGGAGTACGATTTACATTCTACTCATCGTCGAGGGGCTATTCCGACACGGAGCGCTCACAGCAATTCCCGAGGCCACGAACGGACTCATCAACACCACGTTCGTTTCCAGTCTTGTTGCGACGCTCGTGTTGATCGGCGGCATCATCCTCTGGTACGGGACCCTCTCGCCGTCTGACCTCGAACTCTCCCCGGAAAAGGTACCGATCGGAGTCGGACTGACGGTGGGGATCTGGCTGGCGATCCAGGTGACGACACTGTTCGTAGGCATGGTCCTCGGTGGGACGCGGCTTCATCCAATCTGGACGGAGGTGGGTATTTTGGCGATTTTCGGACAGGTCATCGGTCACCTGTTCGGCAACGCCGTCTACGAGGAACTCGGATTCCGGGCATTTCTGTTCCCCCAGCTGTACCTGAAACTGCGCGGTTACTGGTGGGACGGCCACCCGGTGAGACGAGCAGTGATCGCACTCGTCGCAAGCCAGGGCGTGTTCACGTTACTCCACGCACCTATCTTGCTGTTCAACGGGGCGACCGGGCTCGTGCTCGTCCAATCGTTGGCGGCCATCTTCGGGTTCGCGGTCTTCCTCACCGTCGTCTACGTTCGAACACGGAACATCTTTTTCACCATTGGGGTGCACGCACTCCTCAACTTTTCAGCTCCAGTCGTCGAAGTCCCTGGATTCGACAGTTCTGTGGTCCTGTTTGTCGGGACGGTCGTCGTCCTCGTTGCGTGGCCACGTCTCTGGTTCGGTCGATCTGGTAGCATACTCGACACGTGAACGTCGTGGGGGCCTGGTTTCAGGTCATCCGGCGGATTGGCCTGCTAGGTTCTCGACATGGGAATGATGACGCAGCCTGCCAGATGAATGAATCCAGTTTCGCGTCGTGAGCAACAACGACACGCTGCCTGCCGAATAACCGCCAGCAAGGGGGGTTGAACACGGTGAGGGCATTGTCGTAGAGCAGGTCGTCGAGCCAGTTCTCGTCGCTGTGAATCCAAAACCAGTACCCTGTAGCCGCCCTAGGTGTACCGTCTATGCAGAACGGTCGTATGTTCTCGGGACTTGGGATCGCGGTCTCTCTCCTTGCCTCTGCGCTAGCAATCGCAATTTCACCGCTGTTCATGCCGGAGGGGTATTCTTGGATCACCCATACGACCAGTGAGTCGGCAGCACAAGGAGTCACGGCAGCGTGGATATCGCGACTCGGGTTTCTGTTGTTCGGACTGGCCGTCATCTGGTTAGCAGCCGAACGGCGGTCTGTCTGGAGGCGGTGGGCCACTGCCTTCCACACTGGGTTCGGCGTCTTCATGGTCGCGACAGCCGTGTTCTCAACGCGGTCGTGGAACGTGACCGTTCCGTACAATCCGATCGAGGACGTATTCCACTCCGCTTCGGCCACGCTCCTTGGGTTCTGTTTCGCGTTCGGGGTGCTGGTGGTTCTTCTACGCCGACGGAATGCACATTTGGGGATTCGTTGGCTCGATTTGACCGCCGTGAGTGCGTCAATAGTTATTCCGGTATCGATGATAGTCCTGGCCGAATTCGCTGGTATATTCCAGCGGATCATGTTCCTCGTGGCGTACGCTTGGTATCTGCGGGAGGACTATCTATTCTCGACTAGTACGGGAACTGCCCCGCAAGCTCGTGATCGATGACCGATACGCGCCCTGAGTCTCGTGTGGCTGAACCATCAGCTACTCAGCACATTCTGGAGGGCATGACCGACACAGAGGATGAGTTCACCCCGGCGATTGCGTTCTATTCGGGGCTGTACGACTGAATCAGATTCCATTGCGTCTTTTTGGATGAATGCTCGGTCTTGTGTTACGGATTAGTCGGGACTAGCGCAAGGTATTGTAACGCGAAGGTGGTCCCGATGAGAACGATATCCAGTACGACGACAAGCAGCCCGAGGCGACGAAGATTCGACGTAGCAAAGCCCTGCCCGACGACCGCACCTACGACTCCGGTCTGGAGCGTCTGGCCGACGAACCAGGCCGCGAGCAGCGAGACGGGGGCAGTCGAGACGGAGGCCATCCCGAGCACGCCCGCACCGTGGATGACCGCTCCCAGGAGCACTCCGAACCGTGCACCGGCGCGCCATCCAATGATCAAACGACTAGACATGAGCCACACTACGAGACCAGTAATCAGGAGAAAAGAGAGATATCCGAGTGGAATACGAACGAACAACTCTTCTGGAGGGAGGAGGAAAGGGCTTGGTTCGAAGAAGACCCATGCAAACACGCCTGCATTCAGAAATAAATCGACCCCGAGAGTAGCGATCCACCCGACAAGCCCCACGAGAACCACTCTCCGACGAGATACGTCTTCGGACAGGGAGGTGGTCTGGGCCCGTCTCCCCTGATTATTCATCTCGATTAGACCATACCGAGGTAGATATTAAAACCCTCACGCAGCTCTTAACGACTCTCATCCAAGTGTACGTGACCGACACGCGCCCTGTATTCAGCACAACCTCTGAAATCTATCCTCTACGAAGGGTTTCAACGAGCCCAGAGAACTGCTATCGACCCCGTTTCGTGGGAAATACCCGGCCTCAGAGACGGGACCCAGAGAACGTCTCGTGATGACCGCCGACGTCCAGTTCGACGGCGATGGAATCGGGGACCCGCTCGCCTCCTCGGGTCACCCGGAGCAACAGCGTCGTGATCACCCGGTCGTCGGAGTGGGGTGTATCGTCCCGGACGGCCACGTTGACGGTCAGGTTGACGTCGCTCTCGTGAAGGTCCACGACTTCGAATCGCATCGAGGAGTTCAGGGCACTCACCTGGACCACTCCAAGATACGACTCCCCGAAATCCGTTGCCGAGACGAACTCAGTCTCTGCGTCCGACAGCCGTTCGAAATCGAACATGCCGGCTTCTTCGTCGGTGACGACCAGCGCGGCGAAGAAGTCTCGTTCAGATTCGTCCCGGAGGCCAGGGCCAACGGCCGGGCCGTCGTCGATCTCGAGTGTCTCGTAGGCTGGTCCACCGGAGGACGGATCCGACAGACAGCCAGAGAGAATCGCAATCCCGGTCGTTCCTGTCGCCAACAGGAGCCGACGCCTATCGAGTACCGACTGGAGAGGCCCGCTTGCGTCAGGTTTTGGTCCCATTATCCTCGTTCAGTCGGATATCGGTCAGCTCGACTTAAATAGTGAACCACGAAACCCGTCCCGTGAGAACTACACGCGAGAGAATCGGAGTCCAGCACACCGGGGCATCAGTACGACTGTCCCGGAAAATACGGAGAAGGCGTACTAACACGGACTACTGAGCAGCCCCTCGATACTTTCCCGAATCCGCACCCGACCGTCGTCGGATCGGTGGGGCAATCTGCTGTTCGCCCACGGGTGGACCTGGGCGAGGTGGAGGGTCACCGTCTTCGGCGGATATCCTGGGTTCGGAGCGGGCCTCCCGTTCTCGGGCGCCGGGGGGCCGGCCCGTTTCTCGGCGGCACCGTGACGAGCTACGTGACGTATGGCCGCCCCGGACTGGTCGATCGCCTGGAGCGACTGATCGACCTGCGTCGGATCCGTCCCAGGTGGGCTCTCGTCATCCTCATCGTCGGACCGCTCCCGGTTGAGATTGGCTGGCGTGGCTATCGTCACACTGTACGGACCGAGAGCGCTGCGCCGGAAGGGGTCGCTGCCGTCGCCACCGGAGCGAATCTGGCCGGAAGAATCGTTGTCTGGTCGAGCATCGACTCGCGTGCATCGCACGAGTGTCCAGTAGTGTGCTATGACGGTGGTCGGCGAGGATTAATTGCTGAGGAACGGGTCTCGTACGTAGGGCGTATCAGTTCGAGTGCGCGTCCCCCGACTGTGTCTTCCTGATCCGGGCTGCGGACGAGGAAGCAATAATCTCGCAAGTGCAACGACATTCGGAGGAACACCACGAGAAGACTCCGCCGCCGGAGCACGTGATCAGCGAGCGAATGGAGACTGTCGAAGTCGAGTGACCGGTGGAAATCGGGTAGCCCATCGTTGGGCTCGTGAGTACCTCGCGACGCTCAAAGACGAGCTCAACGACGGAGCCGAGATTCCATCGGTCGAGGTGAGCGAAGCGCCGGCGTTTGCTCGAACGTCCGAATCAGTGACCCACGAAGCGACCGACAGTAGCGGCCCGGAGACCCACTGCGATGGCTGGTTCAAAGTGACGTTCGCTCGAGAGGGAGAGCGATTCGTGACAGTCGAGTTCGTCGTCCAGAGCATGAACATCGTCGACCGACGCGGCGAACACGCCGACACGGTCACACTGGACGGACTGGGTTGATTCAATCTCACGATCGAACTCCCGCCAGAGGCGGAAATCCCCGAGGACGAGTATCGGGAGGTGGTCCGACAGCTGTTCACGGACGGTGGCCTTCCACCGGCGGTGATCGACGACCTCACGTTCGAGTACACGCCGACAGTCAGGTGAACCGTGCCGGAGTGTCTGGAGAGGGCCGTCCGGAGGAGCCGGGGTGGCGCGGTCCGGTGCTCACTCACCGAGCGTTCACGTGTGCGCCGGCCTCCGCTCGGTCCCGGAGCGACCACCGCACGCGGACCGCCTGGACTAGCAGGTAGAGCCACAGGAGCGCGAGGACGGTGTACCCCGGTCCGAAGAGATACGTCGACCACGGCTGGTTCTGGTAGAAAAACCCGACACCGACGAGCAGGATTGCCACGTTCCAGGCCCAGACCATCCACGTCGCGATCACTGAGGGGACGGCTCCATCGGGGAGGATATCGGTCGGATCGACGCGGTCAGTGAGGCCGAGGCGCCCCTCCCGAAAACACGGGAGGTTCCGGAAGTATAGCAAGAGCCCCGCGAGCGCGACAGGGAGCGCCCACCCCATGAAAAAGAAGTGTAACGCGCCCTCCTCGATGAATTCGGGACGAACCCACTCGACGCCGAACAGGACGAACGGGGCGAATCCTGCCGGCCCCAGCATCCAGAACTGGGCTGCCAGCAGCGACGTGGCGATTCCTGACCGAGAGGTCGACGTCCGATAGGTCTGGACCAGGTTGTAGAGATACAGCAGGAAGCCCGTCGCGAAGAGCACCAGCCCGGTCGCCGTGATCGTCCGTCCCATCCCGAGCCACGGGCCCGTAATGAGCGGGAAGATACCGACCGCGAAGAACCACACCGAGTAGTTCTTCAACCGTTCGCTGTAGAGGTCTGTGTCGAGTATTCGGGGAAACAGGTCGTACAGCGTCCCGATCGCTGCGAGCCCGAGGAATCCCCACGCGTTGGCGTGGACGTGGGCCTCGCGTAGCCCGAGCCACCCCCCGGGGACCTCCCAGACGTGGGCAAACAGACCGTAGGCATACGTGATCCCCCACAGGAACACGAACACCGACACGAGATACAGTCCGATCGTGGCGTTCCACGCACTGTCGCTCTGCATCACCATCTTCAGCAGCAGTACCAGCAGTCCGGCCACCAGTATCCAGATTGCAAAGAGACCGATGTCGAAGGCCCAGGCGTGCCCCCAGCCACGACCGTACCACAGGAGCAGGAAGCCACCGTTCAACCCGACGAAGTTCACCCAGACGTACCACTTCGAGGGAAACGGACGGTCGAGCGTTCGAGCCGTGAGTTGCGGAAGCATCCCGACCAGCAGCTGTGTGAACCCGCCGATGGTCACGAAGTGAATGTGACTCCACGAGATCCAACTGAGTCGCGGGACGAGTCCGAACTGTCCGAGGCCGTGGTAAACAGCCAAGACGAGGCCGGCGAGCAGCATCAACCCCCCAGCCGCGTGAAACGGCGTGAATCGGATAGATTGGCGCACCATGCCCGGAGAGACGGGCGAACGCCGAAAAGGAATTCCCGCGAACGGCTCAGGGGCTATTCTAACATGTTAGGAGTGTTTGATACGTGATAGGAGAACGAATCTCCGGGATACGGAGACCGACCACATGCCAAACGCAAAACTACGCGTGTCGATCCCGGACGCGGCGTGGATCCACGATGTCTCGACGGAGTACCCGGATGCGGTGCTCCGGGTGATCGGTGTCCTGTCGAGCGATGAGAGTGGCATCGCCTTGCTGGAGATTCGAACACCGGATCCGGTCCCGCTGATCACGCACATCGAACAGCGAGACGACGTCACCGACTTCGAGTTACTCTGGAAGCACGACGAGACGACGATAGTTCAGATAGAAACCACGGATCCGCTCCTCCTGGTTCCGGTCTTGAAGGCAGGAGTTCCGCTCCGGACGCCATTCGAGGTCGTCGACAGGTCGGCGGTGTGGGAAGTCACCACGTCGTCGGAGCGGCTGTCCGAACTCGGAGAGCGACTCGATGGGGCCGGTATCGGGTACGATATCGAATACGTACGCAGCGAGCCATCGAATCCCGCGGATCGCCTCCTGACCGACCGACAGCGCGAGGTCCTGTTGACGGCCGCAACACAGGGATACTACGATACGCCCCGCGGCTCGACGCTCACCGAGGTATCCGAATCGCTGGGCATCTCGAAAGCGACCGGCAGCGACGTGCTCCATCGCGCCGAAGGAACCGTCCTGACGTGGGTTATCGAGGAGCACCTGACGGGCAGCGAGAAAGCGGTACGGTGAGTGTGGTGATCGATGGTACCGTGCAGATCCCATTCGACGCCGATACGCCACTCAGAGCACTGCGACGGAGGATCGGCCCCGGACGCGTCTCGAAATCGTCGGTCGCCAGTCTCGGAACCCAGCCGTGCAGTTAGCTGGGTTCCGAGAGCACCGTGACCGTGAAGCGGTCGTCCTCGGTCAGGATCTGCTCGACGCGACCGTGCCACGCCTCGCAGAACGCCTCGCGCTCTGCGTCTGTGGCGGTTCCGTCGATTAGATCCTGCAGGTATCGCGCCGCGGGGCCGGCGTCGGGCACGTCGGCCGCGTGGTACGTGACCCGGACGGATCTGTCGGTATCCGTCCTCGCGAACGCGAAGGTCGGCCCGTCGGCCTCGAACTCGTCGAAGCGGAGGAGGTCCCGTCGGCCGCCGTGACCGCCGGCCAGGCCGCCGAAGCCGTCTTCCTCGGCCGCTCCCGTCACGTAGGAGACGAGACGCGACATCACGCCGTAGGCCGGGTCGTCTTTCGGTCCGCCAGCGGTGACCTCGATCTCCCCGCGAACGGGGTAGTTCTCGGGGTAGAGCGCGTCCAGGCCGAGTTGCGTGATGCGGTAGGCGCCCGAGGCGGTCGGACACGAGTGACCGGCCGCTTTGACGACGTCCGCGTACCGGATCACGAACGGGTCACCCGGTTCGAGGACCGTCAGCGCCTCCGCCACGGGGTCGCGGATACGGATCGGTTCGACGTCTTCGTGGTCGATGCGCCAGTTCGTTCGGTCGGGGTGTGCTGAAGGGTTGCTCATGGATTCGTATCGCTCTGGTGTCGTGTTCGCCGCTCAGTGTCGGAGTACCCGCATCCCGTTGAGGATGACCAGGAGGACGCTGCCCTCGTGGACGAGCATCCCCCCCGCGAGGTGGACGTAGCTGGTCAGTACCCCTGCGAGCAGGAGCACCACCGTGAGGACGGCGATCCCGACGTTCTCGTACACGTTCCGCAGGGTCGCTTTGCTCAGCGTGACCGCGTCGGGGATGCGCTCCAGGTCGTCGGCCATCAGGGCCATATCCGCCGTCTCGATGGCCGTATCCGTCCCCGCCGCACCCATGGCGATGCCGACGTCGGCGACCGCGAGCGAGGGAGCGTCGTTGATGCCGTCGCCGACCATCGCGACGACGTCGCCGTCATCGTGGAACGCCTCGACGGCCGCCTGCTTGTCCTCGGGGAGCAACTCGGCGCGGTAGTCGTCGATACCGACCTGCTCGGCCACCGCACCGGCGGTGCGCTCGTTGTCACCGGTGAGCATCACCGTCCGAACGCCGGCGTCCTGGAGTCGCCGGATCACTCCGGGAGCGGGTTCCCGAAGCTCGTCACGGAGCGTGACGACGCCGACCACCTCGCCATCGAGAACGACGTGGGCCGCCGTCTCCCCGTCGGATTCTCGGTCGCCGACGTACGCGTCGACCTCTCGGGGAACGGTCACACCGCAGTCATCGAGCAGCGCCCGGTTCCCGACGAGGATCTCGCGGCCCTCGTGATGCGCGACGACCCCCTTGCCCGCGACGACCTCCAAGTCGTCCGGGCCCGGGATACCGGGACGCTCGACGACGGCTCCGCCGTCAGTGGCCGTCGCGGCCGGGTCATCGAGGTCGTGGGCGGCCTCGAGAATCGCGTCGGCGAGGTGATGTTCGCTCTTCTTCTCGGCGATCGATGCGAAGCGGAGCACGTCCTCGGCGTCGTACCCGAATCCCTCTACGTGTGCGACGGTCGTCTCTCCCTTCGTGAGAGTCCCCGTCTTATCGAAGGCGACGAGGTCGATCTTGCCCGCCCGCTCCAAGTGCTCGCCTCCCTTCATGAGGACGCCGTTCCGGGCGGCGTTCCCGATGGCGGAGACGATGCTTACCGGTGGCCCGATGACCAGCGCACCGGGACAGCCGATCACGAGGAGCGTCAACGAGAGCAGGGCGTCGCGCGTGACCGCGAAGGAACCGAGAGCCAGCACGATGACCGCGGGCGTGTAGTACCTCGCGAAGCGGTCGACGAGGCATTCCGTGGGTGACTGGGCCTCCTGGGCCGTTTCGACCCGGCGGATGATCCGCTGGAGAGTCGTGTCCGCGCCCGCGCCGGTGGTCCGGACATCGAGCGCACCCTCCTGATTGATCGTGCCGGCGTACACCTCGTCGCCGTCCACCTTGTGGACCGGGGCGCTCTCGCCGGTCACCGGCGCCTGATTGACGGCGCTTTCCCCGTCGACCACCTCACCGTCGACCGGAATCTTGTCGCCGGGGCGAACGACAACGAGTTCGCCCGCCTCGACTTCGCGTGCCGGCACCTCGACGTGCTCGCCATCGCGGCGAACGAGGGCGACGTCGGGCGTCATCTCGAGGAGTTCCTGGAGGGCGTCGCGCGTCTTGCGCATCGTCCGGCCCTCGAGGTAGCTCCCGAGCGAGAAGAGGAAGACCACTGCGGCGGCCTCCCAGTACTCGCCGATGAGGATGGCACCGATGGCTGCGAGGGTCACCAGCGTCTTGATGCCGAGTGTTCGGCTCTCGATCTCGTGATAGGCGATTTTCGCGATGTCGTAGCCACCGACGATGGTCGCGAGGACGAGGATACCCGCGCTGACGGTATCGGACGTCGTGAGGTAGCCGACGCTCCAACCGCCGGCGTAGAGCAGGCCGCTCGTGGCCGTGACGATGCCTTTCCGGTGTTTCCGATAGTATTCTCGCCAGTCCATCATGGAAGTCCCTCCTCACGCAGGCCGGGGCTTGTAGCCCTGGCTCTCGATCGCAACGGCGAAGTCGTCGGGGTCGGCGACCGCAGGGTCGTACTCGACCACCACCCGGCCAGTGGTGTAGTGGACCTCGACTTCCCCGACGCCAGCTATCCCGGCGAGGGCGCGTTCGACGGTGCTTGCACAGGTCGGACAGTCGAAGTCCATGACGCGGAACTGCGTAGTTTCGTTCATCATGTTTCACTTTGGAGTAGGGGCGTGCCACCAATATATATTACTCAAATGATATATTTGTATTCCGAGAGCAGCGTTTCAACCGATCAAATGGCCCGTCTAGTGGGTCTCGATCGAATCCTGTACCGTTCTGGGTTCATCCCGATCAGTCACCACTCGGCTCCCGAACGGACGACCAAATCGGTCGTTCGTCTGAATTCATATACGGCGGGACGACATACCTCTCGCGTAATGAGCGAGTTCACGGCCGACGTCCAATTGAAAGACATCGCCGTTCGGGACACGAATGTATCGGATGCGGTCGACGAGCCGTTCCGGGCGATGATCCTGGACATGCTGGTCGACGATGCGATGACGGTGAACGAGATTCACGGGGAGCTAGAGGACCGTGGCTTCGACCGGACGGAGAACACGATCCGCCACCACGTAAACGAACTCCGCCACGCCGGACTCGTCGAGGTCACCCGACTGGAGGAACGCCGCGGCGCCACGATCAAATACTACCGTGCGAATACCATCGTATTGTCGTACCGGCTACCCGAGGGGAGCGAAGCGGCCATCGACGGAATGGCTACCCGGATCGAACCGCAACTCGAAGCGGTCGTGTCCCAGCTCCGGACGGAGCACGGAGACGACCTGCAGGAAATCGCCGCTGCGATGACTCCTTGTGAGCACTGCAAGACCCAGAAATATGAGACGTACACGCTGTTGACCGTGCTTCGACGAGCGTTCGTCCGTGCCGCCCTGTGACGGCACGAGCGTCTCGCTCTCCTCCGGGGCAACGTCCAAAAGGACAGTGTGTCGGCCCGAGTACCGTCCACCACACCGGGAACGGTACCGGCGGAGAATCCCGACGTGCCCGTGCCGAACGCCGTCGCCGCGCTCCCCGGCATGGACCGCGTGACGACGAAGAGGATGGAGCGGACAATCGACGACAAGGACACCGCGACGACCGAGGAACTGCTGGAGACGAGCCTCGACATTGGCGTGGAGTCCCAGGCCTTGCAGATGACTATCGACCTGAAGGACTATGACGAGGACGACTTCCACGACGGCTCCACCCCGATGTCGGTCTGAGTGAGGACGATGGCCGCCGTCTCCGTCTCTGGGTGCGTCTTCGGATCGTCGGTCGGATCCAGCCGAGTCTACTTCCTTGATTGCCAGCGACTGCGCGGCGAAATGCCTGCAATGAGCTGGCCTGGGGTTCATCAGGTCTCAGAGTACTCTCCAAGATGTTTCTCCAGTTCATCTCTCCGCCGTTTCGATTTCTGTTTTTCCGTGCGCTGATCATAGTGCTTGTCGAGAACAGGCACTGACACGTCCACCCGATCACTCAACAGTTCCTTCGGAACTCCACTGTCTAACTGAGTCATAATTGCCCACTTTCGGAGCGGATGGGTACTAAATCGAGATGGGCAATCAGCCGCGTGTTCGTTCTTTGCTGCATCGCAATTGGTAGGGTCACGATCATGTGGGCAGTTAGTTGCATAGACACAAGGCCGAGACATCTTGTAGAAGTCTCGTCGGATCGTCGCCGTTGAGGCCCGTCCTCCCGAGGTTGTGAGGAGCGGTTGTCGGTCAAATTTATCGACGACATCGGCCCGGTTATGCTCGACGTAGTCGACGATGAAGTCTCGCAGTCGCTCAGAAATGTTGATGAGGCGTTCACCGTCAGGGCCATTTTTGAGCGGGGTTCCGTAGTCGTCATTGGCCTCCGGGCGATGGCGAAGGCCGATGGTCATCTCCTCAGAGTCAACGTCCTCTACGTCGATTGCACGAACGCCGCCCAGACGGATTCCCACCTCGGCTATGAGTTCGAACTCGATATGGCGACGCGATCCATATTCGAATTGCCGGTAGTATGATCGCATGGCTTCTACTTCATCGTCAGACGGGACCTCGTAGTTGACTTCTTCCTCGGCCGGAACATTCGGGAGTGGGACTCGCTCTGCAACACCTGCTTGGACAGCATCGATTTGCTCGCAGAAGCGGAGGAATCGCTGGATGATAGCAAGATTTCCATTCAGGCTGACCGTGACGAGATCGGATTCATTCTTCCGCCAGGTTTTGAATTGCATGAGCTGGCGCCCGTGGATGTCGTTCATGTTTTCGAACCCGACCTCGTCAGTCCAGTCCACGAACGTGCCTAGTGCCGACTCGTGTTTCCGGAGTGTAGCAGTGCGCAGACCATCTCGGCGGTGTTCAAGATACCAGTCAAGGGCCTCTCTAGGTTCGAGAGGCTCGAGGCTGCTCTTGGTATTTTGGGTAGTACTGTCTCTCTCCATGGTGGGGGTAACCACCATTGGGCCGGCTACCACGTATCAATTTCCGGCAGCAGAGGTCGCACAATTTTGTTGTCTACCTATATAAGAGCGTTTGCGAAACCTAGAGGAAGGAAGAAGACTGAGTCGAGAGTGGATTTGTCGTAATTATTCCGGATGCTGAACAAGGTGAACCCATCACTGTTAACATAACTAACGTGCGCGATAACGTCGCCTTTGCCCAAATTCTAGAGCGCCTGAGCTATTTCGACTAACACGACCGCTCTTTTCCGTTTCCTGATTTCAGTCAAACACCTATCTCAATCTATTACACTCCGTTGTGGTTAAACAAATAAATCCTCTCTTATCTGAGCACCCCGTAATTTTCCGAGTGTAGTATAGCGCAAGCTCTGTGGATATTTTATATTACGTTGTAAGTGTAGACAGGACAACTCGTCGAGAACTCCTATACGTTTGTGCTGTTAATACTAAAATGAGCTATTCTACCTATATTCCGACGTGGAACTCTTCACGGAGAACAGCACTCCCGCCAGTTGTGAGACGTGCGCAGAAGTCCTCACCACTGGCTACAGAATGATTGGACAATCCAGCCCTGAAATACGGAGAGAGTTATCGTCAGAACTCCATCGACCACAATAGCAGTTCAACCACTCTCAGCGATCGATCTGTTCAATCTCGAACTCGCTCGCCCGCACTCGCAACGGGAACCACCCCTCCTCGTCGACGCCGAGCAACGCTTCCGAAAACCCATCTTCTTCGTTCCCGGCCTTCGCGGTCCGGATCCAGTTCACTTCCCGGTCGCTTAAACCGAACCACTCAGAGAGTTTGTCGGCTTGCTCCTGCACGCGATGAATCAGCGTTAGCGAACAAAGATTCGCTATAGTCTTCGACTCGGGCGTGAGTGCAAACTCACCGCCGGTCTGGGTGATGAAATGCAGGGACAGGTCGTAGTGTCGGCTGTGGCGCACCGCAGTCTCCAGGAACTCCAGCGACGTCGCGTCGTGCATCAAGTAGTGGGCTTCGTCAATGGCGAACACGACCTGCTTGTCGGTTCCCTTCGCTCGCTCGTATACTGCGTTGAACAGTACCTGCATCATGAGACTCGTCTGTGACCGACCGATGGCACCCTCCTCCTGGTGGAGGTCGAGATACAGCACCGACGAGTCGAGATCGAACTCCGTTGGCTTGGCGAGGTTTGCGAGGTCGCCGTTTTCGTGGAACGAGGGCCGAAGATCGGTCAGCAACGACCGGGCGTCGGCTTCGACTTTCTCGCGTTCGCCCTGTGTCGCGTAGCCGAACTCACCAGGCGCTTCCAGCAGGTCTTCGAGGACCGAAATCACGTCGTAAACCGTGGGCGACGCATTGTCGTGCGTGGCAGGGTCGCGCGTGATACCCTGGCGATGATACGCCTCCTGCAGGGCGCGCCGAAGCGTCTGCTTGCGCTCCTCAAGCGGATTCGAGGCGACGTGGGTGAAGAACGTGTCGAAGAAGCTCAGCACCCAGGAAATCTGCTCGGACCACGGGTCGAGGTC
>ENA-ORCR01000357-ORCR01000357.1-marine-metagenome-genome-assembly--contig:-NODE-357-length-29817-cov-3.368225_pt1 | contig 29817 bp, 24 predicted proteins | sample MGYA00237782_ERZ508514 | MGnify/ENA primary metagenome ERZ508514 (study PRJEB26185, sample SAMN06268960) | marine metagenome | isolation source: Eden Landing Ponds, San Francisco, CA, USA | place...
GTCGTAGACCGGGGCTCCGGCCGCCTTGCCCTTCAGGTCCCACAGCGCCGTGTCGACGCCCGACAGCGCGCTGTTGAGGACCGGCCCGCCCCGCCAGTAGGTGCCCCGGAAGAGGTACTGCCAGATGTCCTCGACGCGGGTCGCGTCGCGTCCCTCGAGTTCGGGCGAGAGATGGTGGTCCAGCGCAGCCGCGACGGCCTGCTCCCGACCGTTGAGCGTCGCGTCGCCCCAGCCGACCAGCCCGTCGGCCGTCTCCGCCCGCACCAGCACGTAGTTGCGCCCCGGCCGGGTCACCACGGCGTCGAGGTGTCTGATCTCCATACCGGCCTCTCGGCCCACCCCGGCAAGAAAGAGGCCCTCGCGGCGAGCCGTTCCGGGACCCCGTCCCCGGCCGTCTCGGCCGCGGCCGCGGCCGCCGAACCCGCTCGTCGCGCCGGGAGACGATGGTTACAAGCCCTCGCCCGCCGAGGCTTCCCACATGGATTCACAGGAGTTCGTCGAGGCGGTCCGCGACGAGGCGGCGACGCCGCTGTCGCGGCTCGGTTCGTCGAAGGCACTCTACGCCGACACCGAGGGCGAGATGGACGCGGAGGCCGTCATGCAGGCGGCCGGTGACCGCGCACACTTCGCGGCCGAGCGCTTCGAGGAGTGGGCCGAAGAGGAGTCGGGCGACGTGAGCGACCTGTTCGCCGACGCTGCCGACACGGAACGCGAGCACGCCGAGGCCGCGGCCGACGAGCACGGCGACTACGGCCCCGGCGACGAACCGGCCGTGCAGTCCCATCTCGCCGGCGTCGAGGGGACGGGCGAGCGACTCGGTGCGTTCGTCGGCTGGGCGCTCGCCGCGGGCAACAACGCCGACCAAGTCGTGGGCTTTTTCGTCGGCCAGGCCAGCCCGATGACGGCGAGCACGTTCCGCGCGTTCGGCGACGATTACGACGCCTATGTCGCGGACGCGAGCGAACTGCTCGCGGACGAGACCGAGAGTGACGACGAGTGGACAGCGGCCGTCGAGGCCGCGACGGCGGCCATCCAGGCCGACTACGACGCGTACTTCGAGACGCTCGAATCCCTGGGCGTCAACCCGAAACCGGTCTGCTGAGGGCGCAGTCGCGGCTTCCGGGCGGTCCGACGCGACCTCGCGTCGGCGACCGAACGGAACTGGACCGTCGTTCACGTCGGATGAATAACTATTTTCACGGTGGACGTTGACAACCTGGGTGTGCGACGGGTCCTGGTGCTGGCGGTACTGGGATTGGTCGTCGTCGCAGGCATCGGGGCGCTGGGGGCGACAGCCGAAGACACGGGCGACGAGACCACCGGACCGCCGAACGAGACCACTGGTGACCGGACTCCCACCGGGGAGTCCGCCGATAGCGGCGCCATTCTCGACAAACTCGACCGATTCGTCACCATAGGACCAATCAACGATAGCGGCGCAGGCCCGAGTCCACGGGCCCAGGCCGAACGAGTGCGAGCGACTGCCGAGGACCGGGGCGCGACCACGCCCGACCAGAGCGCCGAACTCGAGAAAAACACGACGGCACTCGACTCGGACGGTGACGGCCTCACGGACCGGAAAGAACGCGACATCGGGACGGACCCGTTCGACGCCGACAGCGACGACGACGGCCTCGAAGACGGGCGAGAGTGGACGCTCGGAAGCGATCCGCTCGATCCAGACACGGACAAAGACGGGGTGAGCGACGGCCGGGAACTCGAGCGCGGCACGAGCCCCCGGTCGATCGACGCGGACGCCGACGGACTCACCGACGAGCGCGAACTCGAACTCGGGACCGACCCGTTCGACCACGACACCGACGACGACGGCCTGGGCGACTGGCGCGAGGTCGAACTCGGCACGGATCCGACGAACCCGGACACGGACGGCGACCGCCTCCTCGACGGCTGGGAGTACCGGCAACAGACGAGCGAGGACGCGAAGCTCCCGGACAGCGACCCCCTGGCGATGGATCTGTACGTCCAGGTCGATTACGCGGAGGGGGTCGACGCCGAGCGCGAGGCCTTCTACGACCGGATCGAGTCCGAGTTCGAGTCGATGCCGGTCGATCGTCACAACGGAAGCGGGATCGACGTCCACGTCACCGAGGGCGGACACATCAACGAGAGCGCCGTCTACGACGGCGACAACTTCTGGTCGCTCAAAGAGGACCACTACCGGGATCGGCTCGGCCCACGGGCGGGCGTCTATCACCACGTCGTCGTCACCGACTTCGCGACCGACGAGGTCGGCTACGGCGAAGTTGGCGGCCGCTTCTCGATAGTCGACGCCGGGACGACCACGCGGACCAAACGCCACGTCATCGTGCACGAACTCCTGCACAACGTCGTCGGCCGTATCGACGCGCCAGGTGCCTGTGACTCAGATCCCCACCATTACTGTGAGGGCGGGTGGCTCACCCAGGAGATAACGCCTGGAGAAGAGGAGTACCTCCCAGGGCCGCTCGCCGACGAAATCGAACGGCAGGGGTTCCAGCCCTGAGGGCTCTGGACCCCGCCTGGGAACTCCCCGGTTCAGGCGGACCACGCGGGCAAGCACACCCCTCAAGTCGTTGCGGCCCTAGCCCCGAGTAATGAGTGACACCGAGGGACCGCTGTCGCCGGACAGGCCGGACGCAGAGAGCGAGTTCCGCGTCGACGCGCCGTTCGACCCGGCGGGCGACCAGCCCGAGGCCATCGCGCAACTCGCCGACGGCTTCCGGCAGGGCATGGGCAGACAGACCCTGCTCGGCGTGACCGGCTCCGGGAAGACCAACACCGTCTCCTGGGTCATCGAGGAGATACAGACGCCGACGCTGGTCATCGCCCACAACAAGACACTCGCCGCCCAGCTATACGAGGAGTTTCGCGAACTGTTTCCGGACAACGCAGTCGAATACTTCGTCTCCTACTACGATTACTACCAGCCCGAAGCCTACGTCGAGCAGACTGACCCCTACATCGACAAGGACGCCTCCATCAACGACGAAATCGACCGCCTGCGCCACTCTGCGACCCGCTCGCTGTTGACCCGCGACGACGTCATCGTGGTCGCCAGCGTCTCGGCTATCTACGGCCTCGGTGACCCGCAGAACTACGTCGACATGAGTCTCGAACTCGAAGTCGGCGAACAGATCGACCGCGACGAGGTGCTCGCCAAACTCGTCGATCTGAACTACGAGCGCAACGACGTGGACTTCACGCAGGGCACCTTCCGCGTCCGGGGCGACACCCTCGAAATCTACCCGATGTACGGCCGCTACGCCGTCCGCGTCGAGTTCTGGGGTGACGAAATCGACCGGATGCTCAAGGTCGACCCGCTGGAAGGCGAGGTCAAATCGAGCGAGCCAGCGGTCCTGATCCACCCGGCCGAACACTACTCGATCCCCGAACAGCGCCTCCAGCGAGCCATCGAGGAGATAGAGGAACTCAAAGAAGAGCGCGTCCGGTACTTCGAGCGCCAGGGCGACGCCGTCGCCGCCCAGCGCATCGAGGAACGCACGACCTTCGACCTCGAGATGATGCGCGAGACCGGGTACTGCTCGGGCATCGAGAACTACTCGGTCCACCTCTCCGAGCGCGAGTCGGGAGACGCGCCCTACACGCTCGTCGACTACTTCCCCGACGACTTCCTCACCGTCATCGACGAGTCCCACCAGACCATCCCGCAGATCAAAGGGCAGTTCGCTGGCGACCGCTCCCGCAAGGAATCGCTCGTCGAGAACGGCTTCCGCCTGCCGACGGCCTACGACAACCGACCGCTCACGTTCGAGGAATTCCAGGAGAAGACCGACAAGACGCTCTTCGTCTCCGCGACGCCCGCCGACTACGAACGTGAGCACAGCGAGCGGATAGTCGAACAGATCGTTCGGCCGACCCACCTCGTCGACCCAGCGGTCGAGGTCTCGTCTGCGGAGGGACAGATCGACGACCTGATGGACCGGATCGACGACCGGGTCGAACGCGAGGAGCGCGTCCTCGTGACGACGCTCACCAAACGGATGGCCGAGGACCTCACGGAGTTCCTCGAAGAGGCCGGTGTCGCCGTCGAGTACATGCACGACGAGACGGACACGCTCGAACGCCACGAACTCATCCGCTCACTCAGACTGGGCGAAATCGACGTCCTCGTCGGGATCAACCTCCTCCGTGAGGGCCTGGACATCCCGGAGGTCTCACTCGTCGCGATTCTGGACGCCGACCAGGAGGGGTTCCTCCGGTCGGAGACGACGCTCGTCCAGACGATGGGGCGCGCGGCGCGAAACGTCAACGGCGAGGTCGTCCTCTACGCGGACGACCCGAGCAACGCCATGGAGTCGGCCATCGCGGAGACCAACCGCCGCCGGCGGATCCAGCAAGAGTACAACGAGGAACACGGCCTCGAACCAACGACCATCGAGAAAGAAATCGGAGAATCCTCGCTGCCAGGGTCGAAGACCGACACCGGCGACGCCTCGTCGCTCGCTCCCGAGGACGACGAGGAGGCCGCCCGCGCCATCGAGCGCCTGGAAGACCGGATGCGAGAGGCCGCCGACAACCTGGAGTTCGAACTGGCCGCGGACATCCGCGACCGGATCCACGAACTACGACAGGAGTACGATCTGGGGGGCGGCGACGACGAAGACGGCGTGGTTCCCGAACCGGTCGACGAATTCTGACCCGCCACGTCGTAGGCCCGTCGGTCACTGGCCCCGGACACTCGTGTCACCGACTCCCACGCCCACAGAAAATTTTTGCCGGGCCGTCGAGTGCCATCCTCTCATGAATTCCGACTGAGACCCGGACCGGTGACGGCGTCGCGCTGCCGACAGCACCGGCAGTAATCCGGCTCTCGGTCCGGTCGCCGCCAGTCGCGCGTTCGAACGCCGCTGGCGGCGCTCGTTTGGCTTCAGTTCCACAGTCGTGCGTCCGTCCCACGCGGATTCGGACGGGCGCGTTTCCGAATCGAACCCGCGAATCCACCGAGAGACCATGATCGACCGAACGATCCCGACAGCACAGATCACTGCCCTCCTCCAGCGCGTCGAACCGACGTGGGCAGTCGAATCAGCGACGCCGGCCGAAGACGGCCACCACGTCGTCTACTTCCTCGACGTCGCGACCCCCGAAGGCGAGCGCGAGTGTGTGCTCAAAGCCCCGCGGCCGGACCAGGAATCGGCCTGTGACGACGAGGCGCGACTGCTCGCGATACTCGAGGCGCACACGGACCTCCCGGTTCCAGCGGTACTCGGCGTCGTCGACGACGCCGCACTCGGAGACGACGCCGCACTCGGAGACGACGCCGCACTCGGAGACGACGCGGACCTGCCGACCCCGGCCTTCCTCACGTCGGTCCTGCCGGGCAGGAACGACAGCAGGACGGCGCTCGCGGCGTACACGCCCGACCAGGTCACCGCGCTTGCACACTCGACAGGCCGGCACCTGGCAGCACTCCATCGCCTCGACGCAGTCGACGGGTACGGATTCGTCGACGTCGACCCGCGGGAACCCCTCGACGGCGGTCGGCCCAGTACCGATCCGAGCCAGATCACGGTGTCGGACCCGACAGAATCCTGGACCGAGTATCTCCGCGGCGAAGTCGACCGACTCGGCGACCACCTCGCCGGAACGCGGTTCGCGGACTGCCGCGAGATGGTCCTCCCGGAGATAGACGCCCGAATAGCTGACCTCGACGGCCCGTTCGACCCCGTGCTGGCCCGCATCGACCATTCGCTGGACAACTCGCTCGTGGACCCCGAAACGGGGCGGGTGACCGGCCTCCTCGACTGGGAGTTCTGCGTCGCGGCGACGCCGGCCTACGACCTCGCGTTCGTCGAGTACTCGCTCGTCGGCGGCCACTGGCGACTCCTCCCGGAGGGGCCAGACCACACCGAGACCATCCGTGAAGCGCTCCTTGCGGGCTACGAGACGGCAGGCCCGGACCGGGTCGTCGACCAGTTCCGGGCGAACCGCGAGTGCTACACCCTGCTCGTTCGTGCCCACGAGATGGCGAACTTCGCGGCCTGGTTCGAGGGCGTCGGTGCGTCGTTCGAACACCGACGCGACGAGGCCGCACGCCGCCTCCGTGCGGAACTCGAGGAGCGCTGCTGAATGCACAACCGACCGGCCGGGAGAGACGACCTGGTCCGGTCGGCGCTGAACTGACAGCACTCCTCGCAGGGCGGTCGTGGCGGACCCTCGCCGCCCCTCGCGGACTGTGCCAACAGAAAACTATTTCAGAATACTCGACAGTTGCTCGATATGGAACGGGCAACGGGTACGGCGCAGTATGGAACGAACCGCGCAACTGGGGCAGAGCGATGAGTGGTGACCAGTCAGCGACCAGACGGCGGTTCCTGAGCGGTCTCGCGGGTGGCGTCGCGGGTGCGACGCTGGTCGGTGGCGCCTCCGCGAGGGGCGATGCTGACACAGAAGCCGCGACCGACCAGGTGGCGGCCGCAGACGCGTTGTCGACCCATACCGAGTGGCCGATGTTCGGCCAGAACGCGCAAAACCGTGGCACTACGGCCGACCAGGGCCCGGTCGACGGCGTCGAGATCAACTGGGAGGGCGACCACAGCGCGACGACGGCCGTCGCACTCAAGAAAGACAGGCTCTACTTCGGGACGAATGATGGCGTCGTTGCCGTCAACAAAAACGACGGCGGGACGGTCTGGACCTTCGAGACGGACTCGGCCATCGGTGGCTGTCCAGCCTTTTACGACAGCGAGATTTTCGTCGGCACCGAGGGCGGGACGATGTACGCGATGAAAGCCAGCAGTGCCGAGGAAGCCTGGTCGAACGACGTCCAGGGTGGCGTGACGGCCGCACCGTCGATCACGACAGGTGGGAGCGACCCGGAGGTCCACGTCGCCACAGACGAGGGCTTCATCTACGAGTTCGCCCCGGAACGTGGCAACCAGAACTGGGAGTTCGACGCCGGTGGCGAGACGTTCTCCTCGGCCGTGGCCGCCTCGCCCGACACGACGACGGCCTACGTGCCGAGCGAGTCCGGGACAGTGTACGGAATCGACATCGAAACCGGCCGCAAACGCTGGTCGAACAACCTCTACGACGACGTGCAGGGGTCGGTCTCCATCGACGGGAACTTCCTGTTCGTCGGCACCGACAGCGGGACGGTGTACGGTCTCGACTCACGGAGCGGTGACCAGCGCTGGACGGCGTCCGTGGACGGCACGGTGTCGGCGACCCCGTCGTTCGAACGGCGTGAAGTGTACGTCGGGACCGAAGCGGGAAGCCTCTACTCGCTGGGCAACCAGTCCGGTGACGAAAACTGGCAGGTCGAGGTCGGCGGTCCGATCACGTCCGCCCCCGCCATCGCAGACACCGGCATTTACGTCACGACCGACACGGGCGAGGTCGTCGGGTACGACCGCAAGGGCAACGAATTCTGGCGCGCACAACTCGGCATCCAGGCGCCCGCACTCGCGATTTCGAAGTCCATCTACGTCGCGGGAGACGAACTCGTCAGGCTCGACGAGGGTGACGAGACGATGCTCAGCAGGTCGACGCCGACGCCGACCCCGACTGCGACGCCGACCGCTACTCCGACAGCGACGCCGACTGCCACAGCGACCGCCACGCCGACGGCGACACCGACGGCGACGGCCTCGCCGACGGCGTCGCCGACCCCGGCTCCGACGGCAACCACAGAGCCGACGCCAACGGGGACGCCGATGAACGGCGGCGTGCCGACCGACTCGCCGACTCCCTCACCGACGGCGACTCCGACAGCCACCGAGAGCGCACCTGCGACGACGAGCGGGGACGGAGTCTTGCCGGCATGGGCCGCACTGGCCGGAATCGGCGGGCTCGCCGCCCTCGGCCTTCGCGCCGGCATTGACGGTGACGCGGCGAGCGAGGACGAGGACCGGTAGTCCGACACTCGCGGTCGTGACGGGTGGCGCTCGCTATCGTCTCGGGCACCGACACTCGCGGTTGTGACGGATGGCGCTCGCTATCGTCCCGGGCACCGACACTCGGGTCGGTGCGACAAGATATTTGACGGGGCCGGTCGACCACCCGGCAGAGGTCCGCTGGATGGACGATACGACTCCGCACACAGAGACGAACGGCCTCGCAGCGACGCGGCGGCGGTTCATCGCCGGCCTGGCCGCGACCGGCGTGGCCGGGTCGACGCTGGCCGCGACCGCCGCCGGCGACGACGCGTCGTCGACCGGGCAGGCCGCAGGTACCGCCTCCTCCCGGGAGTGGCCGATGTTCGCCTTCGACGCCGCGAACACCGGGTATAGCTCAGCGAGCGCGCCTAACGACGGAATCGCCGTCAGGTGGGATCGAGCGATAGACGCCGTGGGTGAACCGACCTTCGACCGGACGAACGCCTACGTCCGGGGGGGTGACGGGAGTCTCTACGCCCTGGACCGTTCGACCGGCGACACGAACTGGCGGTACCAGACCGAGGGGACGAACGACTCCCCCACGGCCGCAGCCATCGCCGACGGGACCGCATTCATGGACGACGGCGATGCGGTCCTGGCGATCCGAACCGGATCACAGCGCCAGTTCTGGCGCACTGCGGTCGACGGACCCATCTCCGCACCCGTCACCGTTACAGACTCGCGGGTCGTGGTCGGGACGGAGAACGGGACCGTCTACTCGCTCAGTCGCGACGCCGGTAGCGAACGCTGGACGTACGACGCCGGGGACAGCGTGACTGGGGCGGCGGCGCTGGGCGGGAGCCGAATTATCTTCGCTGCACGTGATGGCACGGTGTCCGCCGTCGATGCAACGGCCGGCAACAAACGGTGGGAGTTCTCCGCAGACGCACCGACCGAAGACGTGACGCCCGTCGTCAGCGGCGACCGCGTCTACGTCGGCGACACCGACGGAACCGTGTACGCTCTGGACAAGACCGATGGGCGCGTCCGCTGGCAGGTCGACCTCGACGGTGCCGTCGTGGGCGGGGGCACCATCGCTCGCAGTACCGTCTTCGTCCCGACGGCGGCCGGGACGCTGTACGCACTGAACACGACAGAGGGGAGCGAACGGTGGCAGACCGACGTCGGCGCGCCGGTGAGCCACAAACCCGTCGTCACCGACAACGCAGTCTACCTGACGACCGAAGACGACGAAGTCTTCGCATACCTCCGGACGAAAGGCGAAGAACTCTGGCGAGCGGCGCTCCCGGTCAACCAGGCCGCACTCTCCGTCGTCGACGAAATCGTGGCTGTCGTCGGTGGACTGTACGTCGCACTGGAGAGCGGGTCAGAGACGGACCTCACCCGCGACACGTTCGAGGCGGTCACCACGCGCTGGACGTACGAAACCGACGGAACCGCGACGGGGTCCCCCGACCTGACCGACGACGCGCTCTACGCGGTCGATGACGCAGACGTCTGTTACGCCCTCGCCCCGAACGACGGGTCGGAAACGTGGCGATACGAGGCAGCCGCGGCACTGAACGGTCTCACGGCCGACGCGAGCAGTGTTTTCCTGGGTGGTGGCGATGGGACCGTCCGCGCGCTCGACGCTGTCGAGGGCAGCGAGCGCTGGACGGTCGAGACCGACGCGGCAGTTCCGGCGGCGCCGATCACGTGGCGTGACCTCGTGATCGCTCTGGACCGGGACGGTCGACTGTACGCGCTCGACCAGCAAGACGGGACGGAATCGTGGACAGGCCGCATCGACAGCGCCCGGCGTCGACCCACCGCCAGCGACGGTCGCATCTACGCGAGTTCGCCGAGCGGAGTCGTCTCTGGCTTCGACGCCGCGAGCGGCGAAGAACTGTGGGGCTTCCGGGCGGGTGACACCGCCGCGCCGCCGGCCGCCGCGGACGGTGTGGTCTACGTCGGGAATCGAGCGAGCACGATGTACGCCGTCGACGGCAAGAAGGGAACCGAACAGTGGTCGGTCGACCTCGACGGAAACGTCCGCGCGGCACCGACCGTCGCCGGTGATACCGTCTACGTCGGGACGATGGCCGGCACGCTCTATGCCTTCGACCTGGACGGCAATCGACAGTGGCGGGCGACGACAGACGATTCGATCCAGTCGAAACCGGGCGTCGCTGGCGACCTCGTCACGGTCGGGAGCGACGACGAACGCCTCTACGCCTTCGACGCCGCCGACGGGAGCGGACGCTGGTCCTACGACACTGCCGCTGCAGTCCGGACGACGCCCGCGTTCGGAAACGACTCCGTCTACCTCGCCAGCCACGAGGTGGCAGCGCTCGACCCACCGAACGCAGTCCAGACGCCGACGCCGACTGCGACGCCGGCCGACACGGCGACGCCGACCCCCGACGGCACGCAGACGGCGACGCCGACCGCCGATCCGGGAACGCCGGGTGAGACGCCGACTGCGACCCAGACCGCGGCGGGCGACGCCGGGACGCCGGCCGAGACGCCGACGCCCACCGCGAGCCCCGATGGAACGACGCAGACGACGGCTCCGACCGCACCCGACGGGACGACTGCATCGCAACCAACGCCGACTGCGACGCCGACTGAGGCCCCAGCGGGCGGTGGTGATGGCGGCGGCGGTGGCGGCGGTCCGCTCGACCGACTCGATGACCTCCCTGGGTGGGCACCGTACGCCGGCGGAGGTGCCATCGCCGCTGCCGCCGCGCTCGGTGCACTCGTGAAGAAATTCGGCGGCGGTTCGAGCGGCTCGGCCCAGACGAACCAGGCCGACGCCCTCAACTGGGGCGGCGGCCTCGACGAGGACGACGACGAGTAACGAACCGCCGGTTCGAGCAGTTAACTCCGTCCGAACGCCGGTTTCGACGGCATCCCCACCGGTTTCGCATTCGGCTGCTATCGATTCACGGCCACAGCGGGCCCCGTTCAGTCCGCGCGCTGTGGATCGGCGCGGTGCTGATCCACCTCGAGCGGGTCCTTCGACGTCGTCGCAGTCACCAGTCGCAGGAACTGCCCCGCACGCTGCAGTACCTTGTTCTCCGCCTTCCGGAGGTGTTCCTCGAACGTCGACCGGGCCACGGCCGTCCGTTCGGCCAACTCGCGGAGCGAGGTCTGGCGTGGCTGCTCGTAGTAGCCGTGTTCGAGGGCCAGTTGCAGTGCCGCCAACTGCCGGTCGGTGACGTCGTCGAACAACCGGTCGACCGGTGTCAGCAGACTGTGAGGGATCTGAGTGTCCGCAATCGCCGTCTTCGAGAGCAGTTCGATGTCACGGTCGGCACGCAGGTCGTCGAGCAGTGCCCGAATATCGTCCTCGTCGAAGGCGACGACCGTGTAGTGTTCCCAGCCCTGCCGATAGATGGTCGGCGACTGATACAGGCAGTTGTGCTCCTCGAATCGGTCGATGATAGACGCTTCGAGCGAGCAGAGACAGGAGCGCGTGACGACGTGGTAGCCGTCGTCGTCCACCGACTCGTGGAGGACCGTTCCCAGTCGGTCGATGTCCTCACGGAGTCGGTCCGTCGGTGTCCCCTCAGATGAGACTTCGAGCACCTGGCAGTCACTCAACGGCCACTCACGGATCGTCAGATCGGGATGGCGTTCGGAAATCTCTCGGTAGGGACATTCGTGTTTGACCCGGACTGATGCCTCGTAGAGGCCCATACGCGTCGTTCGAGTTGCAGAACTATATGGGTGCCGGTCATGTCCGGCACCACTTATATTTCGATATTGCCCATACGACTGAGTAGATGAGCGAGATCGAACCGGCCGAACTCGGAAACCGGGTGCTCGGTCACGGTGAGGACGTGTTCGTCCTCGATATCCGTCACGAGGAAGAGTTCGAGGACTGGCACGTCCCGGAGAGTACGAACGTGGACGTGTACGACGAACTCGTCGAGGAGCCATCGGCGGCGAAAGACGCGCTCGCCGACCTCCCCGAGGACGAAGCGATAGTAACCGTCTGTACCCAGGGCGTCGTCTCACAGACCGCCACGGAGGTACTTCGGGACATCGGATACGACGCCGTGACGCTCACGGACGGCCTGAGTGGCTGGAGTCGCGTCCATCGCAGCGCCGCCGTCCCCGTCGACCTGGACGGGGAACTGATCCAGGTGGCCCGGCCCGGCAAAGGCTGCCTCTCGCACGTCCTGATCTCGGAGGAGTCCGCTGCGGTGTTCGACGCGTCCCAGTACAGCGAGGAGTACGACGCACTCCTCGACGAGTACGACGCCGAACTCGTGGGCGTCTTCGACACGCACGCCCACGCCGACCACGTCTCGGGCGGGGACGAACTCGCGACGCTCCACGACGTTCCCTACTACCTGCATCCCGCGGACGCGCTGGAGGTAGACGCCTCACCCCTCGAAGACGGACAGACGCTCACGGTCGGGGCCGTCGACGTCGACGTGATCCACACGCCGGGCCACAGCGAAGGGAGCGTCTCGTTCGACCTCGGCGGCGCGGCGCTCCTCACGGGCGATACCCTCTTTCACGAGAGCGTCGGTCGGGTCGAACTCGGGGTCGAGGCGGGCATCGAGGATTCGGACGTCGCATCGAACGCCGCGACCCTCTACGAGAGCCTGCAACGCCTGCTGGAGCGGCCGGAGGAGACAGTCGTCCTCCCGGCACACGACCCGGGAACGCCCGAGCCGCCGGTGACCGCGACACTCAGTGAAGTGAAAGAGCGGAACCAGGACCTCAGTCTGGACCGTGAGTCGTTCGTCGAGACGCTCGCATCGGACGTCCCAGACCATCCACCGAACTTCGAGCGCGTCAAACGGGTGAACGTCGGACAGGAGTCGGTGCCGACGGCGGACCTGAGCGACCTCGAACTGGGGCCGAACAATTGCGCCGCCGAATGAACAGATGAGTGAGGCAACTGACGTGACACAGGGGATCCGGAATCACCTCGGACAGTTCTCGCTGCACGTCCTGCTGGTCTTTGCCACCGGGCTGACCATCGGGTCCGAACGTGCCGTCGTTCCCGTCCTCGGACGGGACGTGCTCGGCGTCGAGTCGCTGTTCGTCATCGGGTCGTTCGTCGTCTCCTTCGGGTTCGTCAAGGCGCTCCTCAACCTCTACGCCGGAAAGTGGGGCGAGGAGTACGGCCGCAAACCGGTGCTCGTCCTCGGGTGGGCGAGTGCGCTCCCCCTGCCCCTGATCCTCATCTTCGCGCCCAGCTGGGGCTGGATCACCGTCGGGAACGTCCTCCTCGGGATCAACCAGGCGCTGACCTGGAGCATGGCGATCAACGCGAAAATCGACCTCGCAGGCCCCGACGAGCGCGGTCTGGCAGTCGGTATCGACGAGGCATTCGGCTACACCGGCGTGGCCGTGGGTGCCTGGGTCACCGGCGTCATCGCCGGCCAGACGAGTCTCCGGCCGGAGCCGTTTTACTTCCTGGCCATCGTGGTCGTGCTCGCCTTCCTCATCGCCCTGTTCCTGATCCGAGAGACGGTCCAGTACGCGCGGGCGGAGGGCGACGACGACCATCACGACGCGAACCTCCCGTTCGTCGCCGTGCTCAAGCGGGCGACATACGGTGACAGGACGCTGTTCGCCGCCGCACAGGCGGGCCACATCGAGAACTTCGTCGACACGTTGTTCTGGATCGCCGTCCCGCTGTATCTGACCAGCAAGGGGCTGGGAATCGCGGCCGTCGGCGTCGTCGTCGGCGTCCACAGCGCGATGTACTTCCTCCAGATCGGTACCGGCGGCCTCGCAGACCGGATCGGCCGCCGACCGCCCGTGCTCTGGGGGATGGCGCTGGCCGGCGGGGGCGTGCTCGGGATGGTCCTCGTCGAGGGGTACCTCTCCTGGGCCATCCTCGCGGGGGTCTCCGGCCTGGGCATGGCCTTGCTCTACCCGAACCTGATGACAGTCCCCAGCGACGCGGCCCATCCGACCTGGCGCTCGGCGGGGATGGGCGTCTACCGGATGTGGCGTGATTCGGGCTACGGCGTCGGTGCTATCCTGATCGGCCTCTCGATGGAGTTCGTCAGTAGCGAGGCGGCGTTCTACATGACCGCTGCGCTCATGTTCGCCTCGACGGCCGTGGTCTACGTCTGGATGGAGGAGACCCACCCCGAGTTCGGGACGCACGAGCCCCCGGCCCCCCAACCCGACCCCGCTGCGACGGCCGTCTCTGAGGACTGAACGGCGATTCTCGGAGGCCTGGGGCACCCAACCCCCTCGATAGTATCCACAGTTTCACCAGATTCCACGTCGCTGGTGGGGGCCCCTTCCCGAGATTCGATATAGCGAATGCTGGTGTATGGCGTGTCCGGGAGAGATGCCACTACAGCTCGCAATAGCCACGAAAATAGCCCTCAGATAGCGTCTGGGTTGGGTTCTCGGTCGCAGATGATGTGATCCCCGACCGAGAGCGTCGCCGGTGCGTCAGGCACGCGGGTGTTGACCATCACGCGATAGAAGTGGTCGTACCAGTCGCGGTCGACCCACTCCGGGAGCGTCGCTCGGCGGCGCTCGACGAATCGCGCCTGAAAGCCGTCGTCGCGCTCGCCCGTGTCGGGGTCCCGCGTCGGCACCACACACCGCTGGCAGGGGTTGAGGCCGTCGAACTCGACGCCGCCGACGGAAAACGAGACCGTCGAATCCCGGTCTGCGTAGAGTCGGTCCTCCCAGAAGGCGGGCGCCTCGACGACGAGATTCGGTCGGAACCGGCGGAGCAGGTCGTCCGCGTCGAGGGCCGGCCAGTCGCCCCCACCGTCGAACCACGAGGCAATCGCCTCGAGAGTGCCGGTCGAGATGAGCGTCGGCCCGGTCGCGTTCGTGTCGTCGGGATACCCCTGTTGGTCGTCCCGACGGACGGTCACGTCGTATCCGAAGAACTCACTGAGCCACGATTCGAGGGCCGTACGGTCCTCGTCCGGGTCGAACGCCGCCCACTCGCCGTCCGCGGTGGTGCGCAGGCGAAGGCGGTTCGCGTCCAGGTCGAACTCGGAGCGAATCCGGTGGACCTGGCATTCGTTCTTCCCGTTGACGTACTCGCCGCTCTCGTCGATGATCGCATATCGTCTGTCAGGGGCAGGCGCACCCGCGGCCGTGAGCCGTACGGAGTCGACGGCCTCGGAGTCGAGTGATTTGATCGGATAGACGCGGATGTCGGCCAGCGTCGGCATACCGCGACATCGTCGCCAGCATCCCTGTCAGTTGGGATTTCCGCGAGCCCTGCCGGCGGACGCGGGGCCTCACCTGGTAGCCCCGACGCTCCAGCAATCACAACCCCTCGATTGCTGCGGTGACCACGGCGGATTCCGCCCGACGCACCAGTTCGCCCGCCGTACTCCGGGCACAGTCGAGTTCACTCGCGACGTCCTCGACAGTTCCCGTCCGCGGCACCTCGTAATACCCCACAGCGACCGCCGCTTCGAGTGCGTCGCGTTGCCGGTCGGTCACGGGCGCCGGGTTCGGCCAGCCCCGAAAGTCTCGAACCTGGCGGATCGACGTCTCGAAGTGGTGGTCGATATCGTCGTGAAAGGCCGCCAGGGCTGTCGATTCGCCGACGGCGTCGTATCGAACCCGACCGTCGGCCTCGAACCTGACCGGCGGGACGAAGACGACGCGCGACTGGGCGACTGCGGTCAGCACCGAATCGGGGAGTTCGTACGCCGTCTGCCTCACGAACGCGTACGTTCCGTCGTCGGCCGCCACGAGGTGGGTCCCGGCGGTCGACTCGACGGCATCGAGGACCGCCGTCACCGCTGACGGCTCTCCGTCGAACCAGGAAAGGGTCGTCACGTCGGCCGTCGGCCCCCATATCAGGAGCTCTGAACGCGTCACCGCCCCGTCTGTCGTCATCTCCTGCTGGATCGGATGGGCCGCGTCCGGTGGATACGTCGTCTCGAAGGTGACCTGTCGCATCGACCCATCGCTTCGAGTCGCATATAAAAGACCGTACTGATCCGTCCCAACCTTCTGTGTCCCTCAGCGCGTATGTCTCACCGTGACGACGACCAGCGAGTGCAGTCAGGAACCTGGCCCCCGTGCCGGTGACCGTGGACTCGACGACGGCACCCGCTTGAGGGAGTTACTGGCGGATCGTGACGCTCGAACACTCGAGTACGGTCCCGACGGTCGGGTACTACAGTACGCGACGTACGGTGATCCGGACGGGGAACCCCTGGTCTTCCTCCACGGGACGCCTGGATCACGGATACTGGGTGCGCTCTTCGACGAGGCGGCACGGAACCGGGGCGTTTGCGTGCTCGCTCCGGATAGGCCGGGGTTCGGCGGGTCGACCGCCTGGCCGAACCGCCGACCGGCGGACGCCAGTGCGTGGGTCGAACCACTGCTCGTGGATGCGAACGCTTCGAGTGCTCGGATCGTGGCCTTTTCCGGCGGTTCGGCGGACGCGCTCGCCCTTGCTGGAACCCGACCCGGCCTCGTGTCGCGGGTCGACCTGGTTTCCGGTGCCCCACCGCCCGCAATTGCAGCGGAGACACCCAGACTGCAGGAGCGACTGGGCCAGATGGCCACGCACGTTCCCCGCCTCCTCGGTGGCGCCCTTCGCGTCCAGCGGTGGCTCGCCGAACGGGACGACCCCGAAACAGTCCTCGAGCAGTACACCGACGAACCAGACGCAATCTCGGCCGCAATCGGCGAACTGGTCCGCCGAGACTTCGTCGAGAGCTGTCACCGGTCGCGAAACGGGGCGGTCACGGAACTCTCGTGGGTCGTCGGCGACTGGGGTGTTCGCCCCTCCTCGGTCGAGTGTCCGGTCCGAGTCTGGCACGGGAAGGACGACGAGAACGTCCCGCTGGCGGACGCCGAACGGCTCTGCGAGCGCCTTCCCGAGGCCCGCCTGACGACCGTGGACGGCGATCACTTGACCACGCTGGTGCACGTTCGGCCGTGCGTGCTGGACGCGAACGGCCCCCGAGATTGATTGGGGTCGGGGGAGACGCCTCCGTATGGTCGAGCGAACGCACGAGACGGCCGTCGTCGACGGTCACCGCCTCCACTACATCACCGCGGGTGACCCCGGATCACCACCGGTGGTCTTGCTCCACGGCGGGATCATCGACGCAGCACACGTGAGCTGGGGCGCCGTCATCGACCCACTGGCCCGTGATTTCAGGGTCATCGCCCTCGACCTACTCGGCTACGGCCGCAGTGACAAACCCGACCTGGACTACGCACTCTCGACCCACGTCGACGTCGTCGCCTCGTTTCTCGACACCCTCGGCCTCGAATCGCCGGCACTGGGAGGGATTTCGATGGGCGGTGGGACTGCGCTGGGAGTGGCCCTCCAGTCGCCCACCGCCGTCGACCGACTCGTATTGCTCGATAGCTACGGACTCGGGAACACGCTCGCGAACGGCCGACTGACGTACCTCCTCTCGAAGCAAGGACTGACGAACAAACTCGCAATCTGGCTCATGCGGCGGAGTCGCGGCTTCACGAAGGCCAGCCTCGGGAACATCGTGGCCGACACTGACTCGCTCTCGGCCGACGCCGTCGACGCCGTCTGGGAGGAGACGAAACGGCCCGGCGTCGGCAAAGCATTCCGCCGATTTCGAGCGAGTGAGGTCACGAGAGACGGGTATCGGACCGCGCGGCCCAGCGCACCGTGATCGAGTCGATCCGGTCGTTTCTCCCCCAGTAGCGACCGCGCGACTTTCACCAGATCGAAGTAGCTGGGCCGCTGAGCCGTCCCTGTTCGAGTTTGCGCCCGATCCGTGACGGTGGGGTGGTGCAACGGTGATAAACGCCATACCGCGATACGAAATGGCGTGCTCGAGCGATCTGTTGGCCTCCCGAGCGGGTCGAAATATGCGTGTTCGCCGTCTCGTGAGCGCGAACTGCTTCCAGAAACGGTTTTCAGACGCGGGCGCTGGTCGAATCGGCCGTGAAACCGGTCGAACCTGGGCGGGCGGTGATACCGACCGCGACGGTGTGAACCGCCAGCCGGCGATAGCCTAGAGTCGATCGAGGAACGTACCGAACGCGCCGCTTTCGGGGTGACAGTGACAGTACGTCCCGAGCGTCTGGTACTCCGTGAGGCCGTCCCGGCCGTCGTGGATGCCGTCGCCACGCTCCACGTCGAACGCGAATCTGGCGTCGCTAGCGGGGTCGGCGGACGAGTAATGGAACTCGTGGCCGCGCCGAGATTCGCCCGAAGCGGCGGTGAGCGTGTCGGTCTCGGCCCGGAGTTCGACGTGATCGAGCGCCTGATAGCGGTCGTGCATCGCCACGTCGGCGGGAAGGATGCCAGCCATCTCGTGGGTCTCGCTCTCGGTCGTCGTGAGTGACTCGGAAAGTGCCATCAGGCCGCCACACTCCCCGAAGACTGCCAGCCCATCGGCCGCGCGGTCGGCGAGGGTGTCGAGTGCGGGACCGGCCGCGAGTTCGGCGCCGTGATTCTCCGGATAGCCACCGGGGAGGTAGACACCGTCACACTGGGGCAAGTCCTCCCCGTCCACTGGCTGGAACGTGACCACCTCGGCCCGTTCGCGCAGGCGTTCGAGCGTGGCCGGGTACGCGAAACAGAAGGCGTCGTCCCAGGCGACGGCGACGCGCGGAGTTTCACCGGCCGCGCCGGACTGCGGATTCGAGCGCTGGTCCGCGGCGGAGGAGGTGGGCGTCAGCGGTTCCCGGGCAACTTCCCGAAGTCGTCCGGTGTCCAGGTGCTGGGCGGCCTCGTCGAGCGCGTCGGGGTCGAGCGGTGACTCACTCCCCATATGCAGTCCGAGATGGCGATCCGGTATTTCGAGGTCGTCCCGCGGTGGAATCCGGCCGAAGTAGGTCAGGTCGTCGGGGAGCGCGTCGCGTATCCCCTCGGCGTGGCGTCCGCCGTGGGCGCGCTGGGCGATGACGCCCGCGACGTCGATGGCTCGGTCGGCCGTGCGGGCGTATTGCTGGAATCCCAGCGCCGTCGCGGCGACGCTCTCCATGCCAGCCTTCGCGTCGACGACGAGCACGACCGGAAGGTCGAGGGACTCAGCGACCATCGCCGTGCTCGACCCATCGCCGTCGTAGAGGCCCATGACGCCCTCGACGACGCAGATGTCTCCCTCGCCGCGGTCGTAGTTGCGACGGAGGCCGTCCTCGCCCTGAAGCCAGCGGTCGAGCGTCCGTGACGGGCGGCCAGCGACCTGTTCGTGGTGGCTCGGGTCGATGAAATCGGGGCCTGCTTTCGCTGGCTGGACGGTGACTCCCTCGCGGTCGAGCGCTCGGATCACCGCGAGCGTCGCGACGGTCTTGCCGACGCCCGAGCTCGTCCCGCCGAGGACGAATCCCTTCATGGCGACGGTCTCGGCTGGTCGTCGCTGTCGCCGTCGGCATCGGCGCGAACGACCAGCACCGAGAGATCGGAGAAGGGCGTCTCGTCGGCGCCCGACCCACCGGCGTGCGTGGCCAGGTCACCGAGCGTGGAGCGAGTGACGTCCTCGTCCTCGTGCGTCAATCGCTCGTAGACCAGCGCAGTCAGCGACCCGGAAGCACCCGAGTCGAGCAGGTCCGCAGCGATGTCGCCGGGCATCACGTCGTAGGGTCGCGGGAGCACGAGCAGGTGTCGGTCGCCGACGTCGGCCCGCAAGCGTTCGCGGTCGGCGGCGAGGTCACCGCGTTTGTGCAGCGTGACGAACGTCGACGCCTCCATCGGCGTCCGGGCGCGGCTCGCAGCGATCTGGAGCGACGAGATCCCGGGTACCAGCCGAACGGGCCGGTCGACGGCCGCCTGGACTCGGCCGAGGAACTGGTAGCCCGAGAAGTTGGGGTCGCCCATCAGCACCGCCGTACCGGCGGCGCCGTCGGCCACTCGGTCGGCGAAGGCGTCGAGCGTCTCGGCCTCGTCGTCGTAGCCACAGGTGAACGCCTTGCCCTCGACGTGGTCGCTGACGAAGTCGACGACCGTCTCGAAGCCGACGACCGCGTCGGCCTCGCGGATCGCTCGCTGGCCGCGCGGCGTGAGATATTCGGGGGACCCCGGCCCGATGCCGACGGCGTGAATCGGGTCGGCGTCCGCCGGGATGTCCTCTGGCGTGGCGGCCGCGAACGCTTCGGGCGACAGTTCGTCGAAGTCGGGAGCTGGTGTCTCGGTCACGCGTTGGTCCTCCCCACGGCGAGCGGGGGGTTGATAGTTCCGGACGCCGGGCCGACGTGAGCGGTTGGCCGCTGAGTGGCTCGCGATGTCACGAAGGGAACTGTTTTGACCGTGCCAATCGACCCCGCATCCGATGAACATCGGCGTCTGTTACTTCCCGGAGCACTGGCCCCGGGAGGACTGGGAGGAGCAGGTGGCACAAATGGCCGAAGCGGGCATCGAGTACGTCCGCATGGGGGAGTTCGCCTGGTCGCGGTACGAACCGGAACCCGGGACATACGATCTGGAGTGGCTGGAGACGGCCGTCGACCTGATCGGCGACCACGGCATGCAGGCCGTGCTCTGCACACCGACCGCGACCCCACCGAAGTGGCTCACCGACGAGCACCCGAGCATCCTCCCCGAGGAGCAGGACGGGACGACCGTCGAGTTCGGCGGCCGTCGCCACTACTGTTTCAACTCGCCGGTCTACCGACAGGAGAGCACGCGCATCACCGAAGTCCTCGCGGAGCACTTCGCGGACCACGACGCCGTCGCGGGCTGGCAGACCGACAACGAGTACGGCTGTCACGGCACGACGCGCTGTTACTGCGACGATTGCGCGACCGCCTTCCGCGAGTGGCTGCGCGAGCGCTACGACGGAATCGAGGATCTGAACGAGAAGTGGGGCAACGCGTTCTGGAGCCAGGAGTACACCAGTTTCGAGGCGGTCGACCCTCCGCGACACACCGCGGCCGGCCACCACCCGGCGCGCATGCTCGACTACTACCGCTTTGCGAGCGACAGCGTCGTCGAGTTCAATCGCGAACAGTGCGAGGTGCTCCGCGCAGTGAACGACGACTGGTTCGTCACGCACAACGAGATGAACCTCTTCGGGACCATCGACGCCTACGACCTCGGCGACGACCTCGATTTCATGTCGTGGGACTCCTACCCGACCGGCCACGTCCAGCACGCGTCGGGGACGGGCGAGGACCCCGACCACCTCCGCGCCGGCGACCCGGACCTCGTGGGATTGAACCACGCCATCTTCCGCGACGCCGCTGACGGCGACTTCTGGGTGATGGAGCAACAGCCAGGCGGGGTCAACTGGCCGCCCCAGCCGACCCAGCCGGGCGAGGGCGCGATGGCGCTCTGGGCCCACCACGCGAGCGCGTACGGCGCGGAGACCGTCTCCTACTTCCGCTGGCAGCGCTGTGACATGGGCCAGGAGCAGTACCACGCGGGCCTGCGAGCCCAGGACGGGTCGCCCGACCGGGGCTATCACGACGCGACGCGGGCGGCCGCCGAACTGGAGGGACTTGCCGACGAACTCGACGGGAGTCACAGGGAGGCTCGCGTCGCACTGCTGCACGACTACGAGAACCTCTGGGGCTTCGACATCGAACCGGCCTCCGTGGACTTCGACGGCTGGGAACACCTCCTGACCTACTACGCCGCGCTCCGCCGCCACGGCATCGCCGTCGACGTCGTCCCTACCGACGCCGACCTCTCTGGCTACGACGCAGTCGTCGGGCCGGGCCTCTACTTCGCGAGCGAAGCCCTGGCCGACAGCCTCGAAGCCGTCGCCCGCGATGGTGGCGAAGTCCTCGTGACCGCCCGCTCGGGCGTGAAAAACGAGTGCAACCGGCTCCGGCCAACCCTGCCCGGTCCGCTCACGGACGTTGTCGGAGCGACTGTCGAACAGTACGAGGGATTCCCCGGCGATGCGGCCCCGACCGTCGAGTATCGCGGTGACCGGTACGAGTTCCGGACCTGGGGCGAGTGGCTGGACGCAGACACCGCCGAGACCCTCGCGACCCACGAGACGGGGCCTGCCTCCGGGACCGCTGCGATCACTCGAAACGATGCCGGGGCAGGCGGAGTCACCTATCTCGGCGTCTGGCCGTCCGAGGACCTCGCGACAGCCGTTGTCGGTGACTTCCTCGACGACGCTGGCGTCCCAACGACTCGTCCGCTCCCGGACGGCGTGCGCCTCCAGCGCCGCGGCGGTCTGACGTGGGTGTGTAACTTCACCAGCGACCAGGTGTACGCCGTGGCGCCCGCCGATGCGACCTGGCATCTCGGCGGGAAGACCGTCGACCAGTTCGACGTGGCCGTGACGGACGCCCCACCGTCGGACCTGCGCGTGAACGTCGAGTAACACGGGACTGAGTCGGTACCCGGTCAGACCGAATCCTCGACACTATCCGCGGCATCGCCAGCGTCTGCGCGCAGGTACATCCCCTTCGAGACGGGTGCCGTTCGCTCGAAGCCCCACTGTTCGTAGAAGCCGTCGACGTCGGCCATGAGATTCACGTAGGCCGTCTCGGGGGCGTGTTCCTCCAGATAGGCCATCAGCGCGTCCATCATCCGGGATCCGAGGCCCCGACCCTGATGGGCTGGGCGGACTGCCATATCGCAGATGTGGTAGACTGCGCCGCCGTCACCGACGATTCGCGCCATGCCGACCGTCGTCTCGCCGGGCTGTTCGACCATCGTGACGCCGTAGAGGGTGTTTGGAAGGCCACACCGGGCCGCCTCGAGCGACCGGGGACTCATGCCAGCGGCCTCGCGGAGCGCGACGAACGTTTCTGGATTGGGGACCGACTCGCGGAGTTCGTACGCCATAGGCGCGGCGACGGCGAGCGAACAGATAAAGAACCGTCATAGCGGGTTCCGCTACGGGCGTTCAAGTGGTCGACCCCGGTCGTTGTCCGTCAATTCCCGGCCGGGGTCGGCGCTGGCGACCCGACTTGTTTGCTGAGCCAACTACCGACCGCACCGCCGAGCAGGCCGACGAGTGCGGCGGTTCCGAGCACGACAGCGCTGAATACGACGAACAGCACGGCCACGAGTGGGCCACCGCCGCCACTCTGGGAGAAGCTAGCCGCCGTCTCGGACATGGCGGGAGCGATCCAGACGTAGCCGGCGAGGCCACCGACGACCCCAGCACGAATACTCGCGTCGCCGGGGTCGGCACCGTATCGCCTGGCGAGGAAGCCGGCGACCAGGCCACCGACCAGCACCATGTTGAACGAGAACTCGTCGCCGCCGCCGGTCTGCCAGTAGGCGGCGAGGGTGAGCGGCATCGAGACGACGCCGCCGACGAGCGCGTACTGCCACTCGCGAGAGAGCGTTCCAGGGGAGGGACCAGTTCGGGACATACTGCGGCCAGTTGATAGTTCACACCAGTCGATAGTAAATCATGTGGACAGACCGCCCGGTCACCGCGCCGCAGCCCACGCGACAGGTCAATCCCCGCTACAGCCGCTCCGCGAGCGTCTTCGCGGTCTTCGGCCCGACGCCGTCGACGGTCTCGAGGTCGTCGGGCGCCGCAGACCGGACGTTCTCGACGCTGCCGAAGCGGCGCAACAACCGGCGGCGGGTCGCCGGGCCGACGCCGTCGATGTCGTCCAGCACTGTCGAGACGTCGTCGCGGAGCGTCTGGTGGTACTGGACGGCGAATCGATGGGCCTCGTCACGGACGCGCTGGAGCAGGTGGAGGTGGGAGGCGTCCTCGTCCCAGTCGTAGACCCCGGTCGGTGTGACCACCAGTTCTTCGTCTTTCGCGAGCGCGATGGCGGGAACGTCCCAGCCTGCCGCCGCGAGAGCGTCGTTCGCGGCACCGAGTTGGCCCTCGCCGCCGTCGATCAACAGGAGGTCTGGGTCCGGTCGTTCGTCACGGCCCTCGACGGCGCGGTCGGCGCGCCAGCGGACGAGCGAACGCATGTTCGCGTAGTCGTCGTTCGTGTCGTCGAGTTTCTTCCGGCGGTAGTCGGCCTTCTCGGGGTCGCCGTCGACGAAGGTCACGTCGCTCCCGACGGCGGCTTTGCCCTGGGCGTGACTCACGTCGAAGCCCTCGATGCGGCCGACCCTGGTGTCGAGTTCGAGCGCGTGAGCAAGCGCCCGGCCCGCGTCGTCGTGCCGGTCGCGGCTCCTGGCGTTCTTGAGCGCGAGGTCGACGAGCGTCGACTCGCGGCCCGCGCCGGGCACCCGGAGGTCGACGCCCTCCCGTTCGAGCCACTCGGCGAGGTCCGCGTCGTCCGGGTGGTCAGAGCACAGGATGGCGTCGGGCAACTCCCGTTCGGCGTAGTACTGGGCGATGAAGGCCGCGAGAACCGTCCCTGAGCGTTCACCCTTGGGCGCGTCGAGGGTGTGGCGGTCCCGCTCGACGAGTTTCCCGTCTTCGCTGTGGAGGCGAGCCACCGTCGCAGTCTCGCCCTCGACGGCGACTCCCAGGACGTCGACGGCCCGCTCGCGGTCCGGGTCCTCGAACCGCCCGTCGCTCGCCACCGCGTCACCGGCTTCGCCGTGAATGGCCTCTACGGCGGTCAGGCGGTCCCGGAGGTTCGCGGCGCGTTCGAACTGCTGGTCACCCGCGGCGGCCTCCATCTCCCGGCGGATCGGATCGGCGAGTGCGCCCGTCTCGCCCTCGAAGAAGCGTTCGACGGACTCGACGTCACCGACGTATTCCGCCGTGTCCACATCGGTCTCGGGGACGCACGGGGCCGAACAGAGCCCGATGTCGTGGTCGAGACAGGGGCGGTCCCGGTTGGCGAACTTGTGGTCGGAACACCCGCGCAGGCCGTAGGTCTCCCGCACGGCCTTGACGACCGTCTCCAGGCGTCCCTTGTCCGTGAAGGGGCCGAAGACGGTCGCGCCGGCGTCGGGGTCGCGAGTGATCTCCACCCGCGGGAACTCGTGGTCAGTCAACTGGACGAGCGGGTAGGACTTGTCGTCTTTCAACCGGACGTTGTAGCGCGGTCGGTGGCGCTTGATGAGGTTTGCCTCGAGCAAGAGCGCCTGCGTCTCGGTATCGGTGACGGCGACGTCGACGGAATCCGCCGCTGCGACCATCTGCCGGATCCGCTGGCTCCGCGGGTCGGCGTACGACCGCACTCTGTCGCGCACGTCGACGGCTTTGCCGACGTAGAGCACGCGCTCGTAGGCATCGGTGCCGGTTCCGTCGGCTTCGCCGGGGGGACCATCCTCGCCGGTTGGGTCGGTGCGGCCACGCGACTCCCGCGTGATGAACTGGTAGACCCCAGGCTCGGCGGGGAGGTCGTTCGCTGTGTCCCGGACCGCGTCGGGATCCATCGAGTTCCGATAGCGGGTCGCCGGATTTGAACCCTGCGTCCGCGGATCGGTCAGTCGCCGTCGGAACTCTCCGCTGTATCGGTCTCGGTGGCGCTATCGGTGGGAGCGTCGGTCACCGTCCGGTCCGATCCACCGAGGACGTCGTCGACTGATTCGGAGACGTCACTCTGCCTGGTCTCCCGAACGGCCCGGTCAACTGCTGAGTCGATTTCCTCACCGGACGCATCTGCGGCGGCTGTCGACCCGGAGTCTGGCACGGAGTCTGCCTCGGAGTCTGCCTCGGAGTCTGGCTCGGAGGCTGGCTCGGAGGCTGGCTCGGAGTCTGGCTCGGAGGGTCGGGCTGGCGATGGATCCGCGATGCCGTCGCTCCTGACCGCACCGGAGTCGGCTGCCAGCGGGTCGTCGTCCGGTGGCTCGCTCACGCCCGCCTCGGCCACGGCACCCGACCCGACGGTGGCGCCAGTGCCGAAGAGGGCTGCCTCGAGGTCCGCGACGGCACCTTCGAGGGATCCCTCGCTTGCGGGCACGTGAGCGTTCTCCCCGTCACCAGCGACCTCGATCACGAGCACACGGTCGCGAGTCAGCACGTACACGCCGAAGATGAACATCGCGAAGATGACGAGCAGCGCCCCGATCATGCGGGCGAACTCGTCTATCCGTGCGATCAGCGCGAGAAACTGCTGGAGCAGCGAGAGCAGGCCGCCCATTCCGAGTTGCCCTGCCGCACCGGTCTGCTGGAACGCGTCCGTCGGGACGAACGATTCGAAATCGAGGAAGAGCCCGACTGCGAGTAAAATTGCACCGTAGAGGAGCGTCCGACCGCCCTGCCAGAGCAGATTGCGTTCGCCCTCGTAGCCGGCCCGCACGTCGGCGACGTTCGGCAGGTCGACCCCGCGGTAATTCTGCCCGTCGCTCCCCGGCGTGAAGGCCAGGAGCCGATGGGAGGTCACCACGACGCGATTGCCGTCCTCGAGCGTGACCCGCTGTCGGATCGACTCGCCGTCGTAGAGCAACTCCGAGACAGACCCGGCCCAGGCCCGGTCGGTCCGCCCACGGACTCGGTCGAACCACTGGCCGAACCAGGACATTGGCACTTGATGACGTGCCTGCGCTCTTGAATCTGTGGCCCCCGTATTCAGTCCTGAGACTGGGAACCGCGGGGGAGTAACGGTACCATTCTGGTGGCTGGCTCGGAGTAAGGAGGGGTTTTCGAGTTGCGCGAAAATCGCCAGCAAGCATCGGGAGGAACGAGGTGCATAAGCCCCAGATAACTATGCATACGAGGTATCGAATCAGGGGCATGGATCCAGAGCCACAGGAACTGCCGGAGGAGGCGGTGACTGTCGGCCGGTGGCTGCTGGTTGGGGCGCTCACCGGCGTCGAGGTGGCGACCCTCAGTGTGTGGCTCGCACTCGTCGGCGGTGCAGAACCGTTTTCACGCCCGATCGCAGTCAGCGTGGTGGTGCTCTGTGCCGGCCTCCAGGTCGAACACTTCCTGACGGACCTGGCCGTCAACGGCGCTGACATCGGATTCCCGCTGGGGCAGACCCTCGTTGTCAGCATCTCGGAGGCGGCACTGTGGTTCGGATGGCTCACACTCGCGGCGAGTATGGGAGGGCTCAGGGGTATCTTCGTCTCGGGCGTCGCCTTTGCAGTCCTCCTGTCGATACAGCACACGGTCGAGACGAACGCCCTGGGACACAGACCACTCGACGCGCGACTCTTCGAACCCGCGACGGTCGGGTTTAGTCTGATCACGGCCGCGGGTGCCACTGCCTGGCTAGCGTTGACCGCACCCGTCGCCGGCACCGGGTCCTTCGCCCGGTTTATCGGGTCGCTCGGTCTCGATCCGGGCGCTTTCGGCTTCACCTTGCTCTTTTTCGCAGTGGTGGCCGAACGAGTGATGGTCGTCAGACTCGCGCGACAGAATCGGTCCAGTACCACGGTCCCGTACCGGCACCGGTACGCCTCGAACATCCGGATCCGGTGAGCGCTGGCGGGCCGCTCGTCGGGACTCGAACCCGCTCGCGCTCCGACGTGCCCGACCGGAGACCGTCGGCTACAAGCGGCCGCGGCGACAGGCTGGAGTATGAGCGACGACACCGTCAGGTGCTGGCTGGTCGACCGCCAATCGCGCGACGAGAACCTCGTGACGCTGGTGTACGCGACTCTCGACGGGCAGCGCCAGGTCACCAAACAGCTCTCTTTCCAGTTGCTCTCGCGGAAACCGACGACCGCTGCGATCGACGTCGACCCCGGGCGCCTCGAACAGACGCCCGACCCCGACGAACGCGAGCGCTTCGCGACGCAAGCCCAGTCGATGGCCGAGTCACACGACCCCGACGACGAGGTCTAGGCCCGCTACCCTCGCGAGGCCGCGACCGAGACCGTCCACATACTTATAAAAACCTATACACGAGGGCGCGAAAGGCCCGGCCATGCCAGCCATCGAACTCGACGGCCTGACAAAGCGCTTCGACGACGTGACCGCGCTTCGGGGGGTCGACATGACCGTCGAGGACGGCGACGTCTTCGGGTTCCTTGGACCCAACGGCGCCGGCAAGACGACGACTATCGACATCGTCCTCGATTTCGTCCGTCCGACCGCCGGGTCCGCCACGGTCCTCGGCATGGACGCTCGCGAGGAGTCGGAAGCGATCCGCGAACGACTCGGCGTCCTCCCCGAGGGATACGACCTCTACGGCCGACTCACCGGCCGACAACACCTCGAATTCGTGGCCGAAGCCAAAGACGCCGACCTGGACGTGGCCCACATCCTCGACCGCGTCGGCCTCGACCTCGAAGACGCCGAGCGCAAGACCGAGGGGTACTCCCGCGGGATGAAACAGCGCCTCGCCCTCGGGATGGCCCTCGTCGGTGAACCGGACATGTTGATCCTGGACGAACCCTCGTCCGGCCTCGACCCGAACGGTGCCCGATTGATGCGCCAGATCGTCCGCGAAGAGAACGAACGCGGTGCGACAGTCTTCTTCTCCTCGCACATCCTCGGACAGGTCGAGGCCGTCTGTGACGAGGTCGCGATCCTCCAGGACGGACAGATCGTCGCCGAGGACAGCGTCGAGGGACTCCGCCAGGCGACCGACACCGGCACGAGACTAGTCGTTACCGTCGCGATGGACGAACTCGAAGCCGCGGCCGACGCCGCCCGCGGCCTCGACGTCGTCGAAGGTGCGTCGGTCGAGGGCGACGAACTCGTGGTCACCTGTGACAGCGACGCGAAGATGGACGTCCTGACCGCCATCGAGGACGAGGGCATCGAAGTCGACGACTTCGAGACGCGCGAAGCGTCGCTCGAAGACCTCTTCGCCGCGTACACCGGCGACGGCGAGGGCCCGACCGCGACAGCGAGCGACACCGGGACGGATGCCGACGCGAGCGACGCCGAGGAGGGTGATGCCTGATGGCCAGCGAGAAACAGGGGCTCGACGGCGCCCTCCTCGAGACCTTCGACTGGTATCCGGTCGCGAAAAAGGAGTTCCGCGACGCCATCCGCTCGAAGGGCCTGTGGATACTATCCTTCCTCTTCACCGCCCTGTTCTTGCTGCCGGCCGGTCGTGCCCTGTTCCTGGGCGAGAACATCCGCCGTGACGTCGCGGAGGTCGGCATGCAGTTTTTCATCTCCTCGGCCTACCTGAACATCGTCACGCTCCTGGTCCCGATAATCGTCATCTTCGCGGCCTACGCGGCCGTCTCCGAGGAGCGAGTCAGCGGGTCGCTGAAGGTACTCCTCTCGCTCCCGTTTTCCCGCCGTGACGTGATCATCGGGAAAGTCGTCGGCCGGAGCGCCGTCGTCGGCGTCCCGCTGATGATCGCGATAACGCTGACCGGCGTGTTCTTCGCCATCTCGCAGTTCCAGTTCAAGTTCGACGTCTTCGCGTGGTTCACCCTCTTCACGGTGGCCTTTACGCTGGTAATGGTCGCCTTCGTCGTGAGCATCTCCGGTGCGATGTCGACGAATCTCCGGTCGCTCGCCGGGTCCGGTATCGTCTACTTCTACCTCTCCTTCGGGTGGAACTCGCTGGCGAACTGGATCGGTGACCTGCTCGCCGACTATCTCGGCATCACCGGTGCGCTCCGCTGGAACGTCGTCCTGTTCGTCAAACTGCTCAGCCCGACCCAGGCCTACAAGACGCTCACGAACTCGATGCTCGGTGAAGGCAGCGGGGCCGCGACGACTGCTCGATATAGCATGTTCCGACAGGGACCGGAGTCGATGAAGACCATCTGTGCGGACGTTCTCGCGGGCAACCCCAAAACCGTCCAGAGCATGTTCGGCAATCGCACCGTCTGTGAGAGCGGCGGCTCCGCGGTTCCCTTCTACTTCTCGGACCCCGCGGTTTTCCTGAGTCTCTTCCTCTGGATCGGGCTTGCGGCCGCTATCAGCTACTACACCTTCGACCGCGTCGACCTGTAGTCGGCGTTCGAGATTCTGTTTTCGCGTGACGTGGATTCGAGGGAGGCGGGCACCTTCTGTGGGGAACCCGACCGAGCGTGACCGTACTCGATTGCTTTCGGTGACCGCCCTCGGCCCGCTCGCTCTGAGTTGGTTCGACAGCAGGTGACAACAATCGGTGAACGCCCTCGGCCCGCTCGCTCTGGGTTGATTCGACGGCAGGTGACAACAATCGGTGACCGCCCTCGGCCCGGTCACTCTGAGTTGATTCGACAGCAGGTGGCAACAATCCGCGAAAGCCCTCGGCCCGGTCACGGTCGCTGTCTCCGAAAATCGGAGATTTTCGGGATCTGTGTGGGACTCGCTGAGTCCCACGAACC
>ENA-ORCR01000358-ORCR01000358.1-marine-metagenome-genome-assembly--contig:-NODE-358-length-29761-cov-7.767383_pt1 | contig 29761 bp, 21 predicted proteins | sample MGYA00237782_ERZ508514 | MGnify/ENA primary metagenome ERZ508514 (study PRJEB26185, sample SAMN06268960) | marine metagenome | isolation source: Eden Landing Ponds, San Francisco, CA, USA | place...
TTCGCCTACCTCATCGGCTCGCAGGTCGGGATGATCGCCGAGGTGATGAACGAGTCGCTCGGCGCCGGGATCGACCCCGCCGCACTCGTCGGGGGAGTCACGCCGTGGGCGCTCGGGCTGGCCGCCGCGCTCGGGCTGTTCGGCGGCGTCCTGCTCCACGAGTTCGGCCACTCGATCGTCGCCATGCGGTACGGCTACGAGATCGAGTCGATCACCCTGTGGCTGCTCGGTGGACTCGCCAACTTCGCGGAGTTCCCCGAGGACTGGAAACACGAGTTCTGGATCGCGATCGCGGGGCCGGTCGTCAGCGTCGCCGTCGGACTCGTCTGTTTCGGCGTGTTCGAATTCGCGCCGGTCGGCTCGAACGCCGTGCTGTTCGTCTTCGGCTACCTCGCGCTGTTGAACGTCGTGCTCGCGGTGTTCAACATGCTCCCCGCCTTCCCGATGGACGGCGGGCGCGTCCTCCGAGCGCTCCTCGCGCGGAACCAGCCGCACGCGCAGGCGACCCAGCGCGCCGCCGGAATCGGGAAGACGTTCGCCTTCTTCCTGGGGCTGATCGGGCTGTTCACGCTCCAGCTCCTGTTGATCGTGTTGGCCTTCTTCATCTACATCGCCGCCTCCGGCGAGGCCCAGCAGACGACGCTGAAGGCCGCCTTCCAAGACGTCACCGTCAGCGACGTGATGACCCGCCGCGAGGACCTCCACACCGTCGACGAAGACACCTCGGTCGCGGAGCTGATGAACCGGATGTTCAAGGAGCGCCACACCGGCTACCCCGTGCTCCGCGGCGACGACCTCGTCGGGATGGTGACCCTGGAGGACGCTCGCTCGGTCCAGGAGGTCGAACGGGACGCCTACCGAGTCGAGGACGTGATGGCGACGCAGGTGGTCGGCATCGGTCCCGAGGCCGACGCGGTGACCGCGCTACAGACGATGCAGGAGAACGGCGTCGGTCGGCTCCCGGTCGTCGATCGGAACAACCAGCTGGTCGGGATCATCTCCCGCACGGACCTGATGACCGCGTTCAACATCATCCAGACGGGCGGGACTCCGAGCATCATCAGCGGCCGCCGACAGCAGGCCGACAGCGGCCCTGGCGTGTTCTGAGGGCCGCCATCGCCGATCGCTGAACGTGCGTCTTGATCGATAGCGGAAGTGAGTGTTGCAGAACGGTGGTGTCAGGAGCGTATTTAAAAGCGATGAGTGATAGCGATGAAAGCTTATAAAGGACGGTGCGGTGGCGCGCCCCGGTGAGCGGCCCAGAGGGCCGCTCACCGACGGTGCGAGGGACGCCGCGAGCGGTGCGAGGTGCGAGCGAAGCGAGCACCTCGACTGCGAGCGGCGAGGCTGGGGAGGCGTGAGGCTGTGCGGTGCGGTCGGGCGGGACTCAAAGGGGCAGTCGCGAGGACGGCACAGACGACGTAAGCACCGCAGGGAGCGAACGGAGTGAGCGACCGAGGCGCGCAACGAGTGTGTGCCGTCCTCGCGGCTGGGGCTTTGGAAGTCTTCACCGCAAAGTCGCTAATTACTTATAAACAACCGACAGCAACACCACTCGATCGCTTATAAACAACCGACAAGTCGAATCCGCTCGCAACGACCGAACTCACTCGCCGTCGGCGCTCGCGAAGAACTCCACGTCGCCGGCGATGACGGCGCTGGCGATCACCGCCACGCCGACCAGCAGGGCGACGACGCTCGTCGTCAGCGCGACTGAGAGCGCGTTCCCGCCGATTGCGACCCCGACGAACGCACCGACCGCGCCGCCGACGCCGCCGGCGATGACCGCAAGCGTCTTCGACTCGCTCATAGGTGTTAGTTCGACAACATTGCTAATAAGCGTTTACGTCGGGTTCTCTCGGCTGATAACGACTGCCTCGCGATCGTCTGTCGCAGCCGCTTCGCGATCGTCTCAGCGCGGGTACTGTCGACCGAGATCGAGTTCCGCTCCGTCGTCGTCCGTCTCGGTACGCTGCTCGTCCTCCTCCCCTTCGCCCTCGTCGCCGCCCGGGCTCACGCTCCCGGTGCGGTAGCCGGCCATGTCGAGGGTGACGTACTCGAACCCCACGTCGGTGAGGTGCTCGTGGACCGCGTCGGCAAAGGCGGGATCGAGCGCGCGCTCTAACTCGTCCGGCGCGACCTCGACGCGTGCGAGCCCGTCGTGGTCGCGGACGCGGAACCCCTCGAACCCCCACTCGCGGAGCACCCGCTCGGCCTTCTCGACGCGGGTCAGCCGCTCCTCGGTCACTTCCAGGCCGGTGGGGATCCGCGAGGAGAGACACGCCATCGAGGGCTTGTCCGCGACCGACAGGTCGTACGCCTCGGCGATCTCGCGCACCTCGTCTTTCGTGATCGCCGCGTCCAGCAGCGGCGAGACCACGTCGAGCTCCTCGACCGCGCGCAGGCCGGGGCGGTGCCCCTCGCCGGGGTCGTCGGCGTTCGTCCCGTCACAGACCGTCCCGATCCCCAGCTCCGTGGCGGTCTCGTACATCCGACCGAGCCGCATCGTCCGGCAGTGGTAACAGCGGTCGCCGTCGTTGGCGACGAAGTTCGGGTCGTCGAGCTCGGAGAAGGTGACCGTCTCGTGCGAGATGCCGATCTCGCCGGCGACCCGCCTCGCGTCGTCGAGCTCCGCCGCCGGGAGCGTCTCGCTCCGCGCCGTGCACGCGACCGCGTCGTCGCCGAGCGCGTCGCGCGCGAGCGCCGCGACGACCGAGGAGTCGACGCCGCCGGAGAAGGCGACGAGAACTCCGTCCCGCTCGGCGAGCGCGTCGCGGGCGGTCGCCGCTTTCGCCGCCGTCTCGGGGGCGAGGTCGCTCCCGTCGGCGGCGAGGGTGTGGTGGCTCATGGGCCCGAATTCGGGGTCAGTGGGAAAAAGCGCGTCGGCCGCGGCCGATCGGGGGAGAGTGCAGGCCGTGGGAGCGAGTGCAGGCCGGGGGAGCGAGTGCGGGTCGGGGAAGCGATCCGCGGAGCGGGACCCCCATCCTTTTGCGCGTTGCCGCGATACCCGCGAGTGAATGGAGTTGGAGGCGATCCCCGGCGTCGGCGCGAAGACGGCCGCGGCGCTGCGCGAGCTCGACGACCCGGTCGCGACCGTCGAGTCCGGCGACGTGGCCGCGATCGCCCGCGCGCCCGGCGTCAACGAGGCCCGTGCGGCCCGCATCGCCCGCGGAGCGATCCGCCGCCGCCACGGCGACGACGGGCGCGTGCTGGCGACCGATCGCTCCCGCGAGGTGTACCGGGAGGCGATCGACTTACTGCGCGAGCGCACGGTCACCGACTACGCCGCGAAGCGGCTGGAGACGTTCTACCCGAGCGCCTCGGCCTCGCGGATCGACGAGGCGCAGTCGTTCGTCGAGAGCGCGACGGAGCGCGATCCCGACCCCGCGGTCCGGGAGGCGCTCGCCGGGGTCGAACCGCTGGCCGACCCGCCGACGGTCCGAGTGCGCGACCGCTGTCTCGCGACCGCCGACGCCGAGACGCTCGCCCGCGCCGAGTCGGCGGTCCCGGAGCTGTCGGTCGAAACGGTCGAGGAGGCCCGCGACATCTCCGAGCTCGCGCGGTCGTACGCGACCGTGATCGTCCTGGACGAGGAGTTCGCCGGGCTCGACGTCGAGGGCGACGTGCACGTCCGGCCGAACGCCCTCGACGAGCCCGCGGAGACCGTCCCAGAGCGCCTGCTCGCCTTCTTCGCCGCGAACCGCGAGCGGTTGGAGGCGGCGGCGGCGGTCCACGAGGCGGCGGCGCTCTCCCCCGCGGCCGACCTCGACCGCCTCCGCGACGCGCTCGCGCGGCTCGACGACGACGGGACGGTCGTGGGCGACGAGGAGTTGGAACGGCTGACGGCCGCCGTCGACGACCTGGACGCCGCGGTGTCGACCGCGGAGTCGGTCGCCGACGACCGGCTCCGGGAGGCGATCCGCGAGCGCGACGTGACCATCGAGGGGACCGACTTCCTCTCGCTCGTCGAGCAGGGCGCCCGCGTCGACTCCCTGTTGGACCGCGAACTGGCCGACGAGTACGACGAGGCGCTGGCCCGCGCCCGCGACCACCTCGCGGACGCGCTCCGCTTAGAGCCCGAGGAGGCGGAGCTCGCCGAGCGCGTCTTCGGCGGCGACCCCTCCTTCCCCGTCGATCACGACGAGAGCGCCGTCTCGCGGCTCCGCACCGAACTCTCGGCGGCGCGCGACCGGCGGGCCGCCCGGCTCAAGTCAGAACTAGCGAGCGACCTCGGGGACCTTCGGGGGCCCGTGGAGGAACTCGTGCGCGACGCCCTCGAACTCGACGTGGAGCTAGCGATCGCGCGGTTCGCCCGCGACTTCGACTGCGTCATGCCCGAGGTGGTCGGGCCGAAATCCCCCGACTCGGGCTTCCGAATCGAGGGCGGCCGCTCCCCCCTCCTCGACGTCGACTTCGAGGACGTGGAGCCGATCGACTACGCGGTGTCGGGCGCGACCCTGCTGTCGGGCGTCAACTCCGGGGGCAAGACCTCCACGCTCGATCTGGTGGCGCTCGTCGTCGTGCTGGCGCAGATGGGGATGCCGGTCCCCGCCGAGTCGGCGACCGTCGAGCGCTTCGAGGAGGTCCACTACTACGCGAAGTCGCAGGGGACCCTCGACGCGGGCGCGTTCGAGGCGACGCTGCGCGACTTCGGCGACCTCGTCGAGGGCGCGGACGGCCGGCTCGTGTTGGTGGACGAGCTGGAGTCAATCACGGAGCCCGGCGCCTCCGCGAAGATCATCGCGGGGATCCTAGAGGCGCTCGACGAGCAGGACGCCACCGCCGTCTTCGTCTCGCACCTGGCCCGCGAGATCCGGGACGCCGCCGACTTCGAGGTCGCCGTCGACGGGATCGAGGCCGCCGGCCTCGTGGACGGCGAACTCCGGGTGAACCGCTCGCCGCGCAAGGGCCACCTCGCGCGGTCGACGCCGGAGCTCATCGTCGAGAAGCTCGCAGGCGACCGCGACACCGACTTCTACGACGGCTTACTGGAGAAGTTCTGAGTCCGAGACCGGGACTCAGTCGTCGTCACTCAGTCGTCGTCCGCGGCGGCGGGCTTCCGCCGGTCGTCGCGCGGCCCCGCGATGTCGACGTCGGGGAGCAGGTCGCGCAGGTACCGCCCCGTGTGGGAATCCTCCTCGCGGGCCACGTCCTCCGGGGTCCCACTGGCGACCAGTTCGCCGCCGCCGTCGCCGCCCTCGGGGCCCAGATCGATCACGCGGTCGGCGTTTTTCACCAAGTCGAGCTCGTGTTCGATGACGACCACGGTATTGCCGTCGTCGACGAGGCGGTGGAGCACGTCGATCAGCTTGCGCTCGTCCGCCTTGTGGAGCCCCGTCGTCGGCTCGTCGAGCAGGTAGAGGGTATCGCCGGTGGCCTTCTTCCCCAGTTCCTCGGCGAGTTTCACGCGCTGCGCCTCGCCGCCGGAGAGCGTGGTGGAGGGCTGACCCAGCTCCATGTAGCCGAGCCCCACGTCTTTTAAAAGCTTCAGACGGCGCTGGAGCCCCTGGTGGCTCTCGAAGAAGTCGTACGCCTCGTCGACGCTCATGTCGAGCACGTCCGAGATGGTCGCGCCCTTGTACGTGACGTCGAGCGTCTCGTCGTTGTACCGGGCGCCGCCGCACTGCTCGCAGGGGACGTACACGTCCGAGAGGAAGTTCATCTCGATCTTCACGGTCCCCTGCCCGCCGCACTCCTCGCAGCGCCCGCCCTTCACGTTGAACGAGAAGCGCCCCTTCTCGTAGCCGCGGCGCTTGGAGAGCTTGGTCTCCGCGAACAGCTCGCGGACGTAGTCGAACACGTCGGTGTACGTCGCGGGGTTCGAGCGCGGCGTCCGGCCGATCGGCGACTGGTCGATGAGCCGTACCGTCTCGATTCCCTCGATCCCCTCGATCGCGTCGTGCTCGCCGGGGTCGACCGAGGTGTTGTCGTTCATCTCCCGCGCGAGGCCCTTATAAAGAACGTCGTGAACCAGCGTCGATTTTCCGGAGCCGGAGACGCCGGTGACGGTCGTCAGCGTGCCGAGCGGGATCGACACGTCGAGGTCTTTGAGGTTGTGCTGGCGGGCGCCCCGCACGGTCAACTCGCCGTCCGGTTCGCGACGCTCGTCGGGCACCGGGATCTCCTTGCGCCCGGCGAGGTAGTCCGCGGTGACCGACTCGTCGGCGTCGACGATGTCGTCGAAGTCGCCCTGCGCGACCACCTCGCCGCCGCGCTTGCCGGGGCCGGGCCCCATGTCGATGATCTCGTCGGCGCGGCGCATCGTCTCCTCGTCGTGCTCCACGACGACGAGGGTGTTCCCGAGGTCGCGGAGGCCGGTGAGCGTGTCGAGCAGGCGATCGTTGTCGCGCTGGTGGAGCCCGATCGACGGCTCGTCTAAGACGTACAGGACGCCGACGAGCCCGGAGCCGACCTGCGTCGCGAGCCGGATGCGCTGGCTCTCGCCGCCCGAGAGCGTCGACGCCTCGCGGTCGAGCGTGAGGTACTCCAGGCCGACCTCCTCCATGAAGCCGAGCCGCGCGCGGATCTCTTTTAAGATCTCCTCGGCAATCTTCGTGTCGCGCTCGCCGAGCCGCGCCTCCATCCCCTCGAAGTGCGCCCGGGCGTCGGCGATCGACATGCGGTTCACCTCGGTGATCGGCGTCCCGTCGACGAGGACGTGCCGGGACTGCTCTTTCAGGCGGGTGCCCTCGCACTCCGGGCACGTCGTCACGGCCATGTACTCCTCGATGTGGTCGCGGGCGCGCTCGGAGTCGGTCTCGACGTGGCGGCGCTCCAGGTTCGGGATGACGCCCTCGAACCGCTCGGTCTTCTCGCGCGTGCCGTTCTTCGTGGTCCACTCGAAGTGGACGAGGTCGTCGGTGCCGTAGAGGAACTGCCGCCGGATCGACTCGTCCAGCTCCTCGAACGGCGTCAAAAGCGAGACGGCGAAGTGATCGGCGACGTTGTCGAGTTGGCGGGAGTAGTAGGTGCGGTCGTAGCTCCACGGCTCGAAGACGTGTTTGAGGGGTTTCGAGGGGTCCTCGATAACGAGGTCCTCGTCGACCTCCTTCGTCGAGCCGATCCCCTCGCACTCGGGACAGGCGCCGTACGGGCTGTTAAACGAGAAGGAACGCGTCTCGATCGCGGAGAACTGCACGTCGGAGTTGGGGTTGCCGAGCTCCTCGGAGAACTCCACGACGAGCCGGTCGTCGCGCTCGGCGTCCGCCGCCAGCGACCCGGTCGACCGCGCGTTCGACGCGAACGGCACGTCCTCGGGCGGGTCGGGGACGATCAGTTTGAGCGCGCCGTCCGCCTCCTCCAGCGCGGTCTCCACGGAGTCCGTGATCCGCGAGCGGACGTCGGGAGACACCTGAACCCGGTCGACGATCACGTCGATCGTGTGGTCGTAGTTCTCGTCGAGGTCGGGGTCGTCGAGGGTCAGGTCGATCGGCTCGCCGTCGACCTCGACGCGGGCGTACCCGTCGCTCACGAGCTCCTCGAACAGGTCCTCGAAAGCGCCCTTCTGGTCGCGGACGACCGGCGCGGCGACCTTCGCGCGGGTCCCCTCGGGCAGTTCGAGGATCTGGTTCACCATGTCCTGTGCTGACTGCTCGCCGACCTCCTCGCCGGTGACGGGGTCGTACTGGGTGCCGATCCGGGCGTACAACAGCCGGAGGTAGTCGTGGAGTTCGGTGACGGTCCCCACGGTCGAGCGGGGGTTGTTCGCGGCGTTCTTCTGATCGATCGAGATCGCGGGCGAGAGCCCCTCGACCGACTCCACCTGGGGTTTGTCCATCTGGCCGAGGAAGTTTCGGGCGTACGCCGACAGCGACTCGATGTACCGGCGCTGTCCCTCGGCGTAGACGGTGTCGAAGGCGAGCGACGACTTCCCCGACCCGGAGAGCCCGGTGACGACGGTGAACTCCTCGCGCGGGATCCGGACGTCGAGGTCCTTGAGGTTGTGCTCCTCGGCGCCGCGGACCTCGATGTAGTCCTTGCTCATCTTGTCCCCCGTTGCGTGCGCGCGCGGGAATACTCGTCGGTCTCGGCGGTCTCGCCTGGTCGGTCTCGGCGGTCTACCGCTCCGACGGGAACGAGAGAACGAAAGCGGTCGGCCCCCTCAGCGCCCGACGAACTCCGAGGGCGGCGAGAGGTTCCGCCGGCCGCCGAACGTCACGAGGAACAGGACGCCGACGCCGACGCCGTACGCCGCCATCAGCGGGAGCGTCGCGAGGAACATCGTGATCACGTCGGCGGGAGTGAACACCGCCGCGAACACCATGATCCCGACGGTGACCTCGCGCCAGCGGTTCCGGAAGGCCCGGTAGGGGATCCCGGCGTTGTTCAACAGGATCATCGCGACCGGGATGTCCGCGAGGAAGCCGATCCCGATCGTCGTGTAGATGACGAGCCAGAGGAAGTCGCTCACCTGGTAGGTGATGATCATGTCGGCGAGCCGCGCGTCGGTCACGAGCCAGCCGATGAGCCCCGGCGCGATGTACGCGTAACCGAGCGCGAAGCCGCCGATCAGCCCGGCGAACAGCGCGCCGGTCCAGAGGTACACCTGATAGATGCGCCCGGCGACGAAGCCGCGCTCGCGCAGGGCGGGCCACGCGTAGTAGAGCACCATCGGGAACACGGCGACGATCCCGAGCAGGACGGAGAACTTCACCATGAAGATCAGCGCCTCGACCGGGTGGAGCGTGATGATGTTGATCCCGCCCTCGATCTCCGCGGGGACCCGGGACTCCAGGTCGTTGCGGACCGTCCCGAGCCCGCCGAGGTACAGCCACGTGAACGCGGCCGCCATCACGCCGCCGAAGACGGCGACGAGCCGGAACGACCGCGACCGCAGCGAGTCGAAGATGAACTTGAGGTCCTTGTAGTAGCCGCCGATGTCGTCTTCGGCCTCCTCCTCGTCGCCGTCGGTGAGCTCGGAGAGGAACGTGGAACTGGCTCGGGAGGTGCGGTCCTGAACGGTACCCATGAGGCCGTCGTCGCCGCCGCCACCGGAACCGCCTCCAGCCCCGTCTTCGGTCCCCGTCGCGTCGCCGTCGCTTCCCTCGCCGTCGTCGTCGCTCCCCTCGCTGTCGCCTTCATGCACCGCGTCGAACCGGTCGAGGATCGCCTGCGCCTTCTCGGGGTCGTCGTCGTCGATCGCGGTCTGTGCGAGTGCGAGCGACTCCTCCTCGCCCATCTCTTCGAAGGCGTCGTCGGGGGCGGCCCGGACGCCGGTCGCGTCGAGTTCCCCCACGTCGATAGCTTCGGGGTCGCCGTACTGGTAGCCCGCGCTCGTCGTGTCGAGGTCGGCGAACACGGCCCACAGCGTCGCGAGGGCGACGAACGCGAGCGCCCACGCGGCGGCGTAGATCCCGGCCGCCGCCGCCGGGTCGACGCCGAGCCCCGCACCGGGTTCGAGGAAGCGCCAATCGCTGTTGACGAGCCGGAGGAGGTCGTTGAACGCGGTCCGGCCGCCGTACTCGTAGAAGGCGTAGACGAGCCCGCCGCCGAGGACGGCCGCGCCGCCGACGACGTTCCAGTGGTTCCGGGCGGCGCCGAGCACGTCGATGCGGTCGGAGCTCCGCTTGGCCGTGACGACGAGCTTCGCGAGGTAGAGGCTGAAGCCGTACAGGACGATGAGCGGGAACGCCCACATCAGCTGCGTGAACGGGTCCGGCGGGGAGAAGACGGCGCCGAAGACGAAGATGGCGACGACCGCGTAGCGCCACTTGTCGCGGAACGTCTCGTACTGGACGATACCCGAGTAGGAGAGCCCGGTGATGAGGAGGGGCATCTGCCCGGCCAGCCCGAAGGACAGCGAGAGGAAGACGATGAACTCCGTCCACATCACGATCCCGTAGGTGGGCTGGATCCCGGCCTCTAGCCCGAAGCCGGCCAGGAAGGAGAACATGATCGGGAAGAAGGCGTAGACGCCGTAGGCGACCCCCACGGTGAACAGGCCGCCCCCGAGGAGGCCCATTCCCGCGAGCTTCCAGCGCGCGATCGGCGACTGCGGCCACGCCCCGCGGGCGCGAAGTTCGTCGCGGGCGACGTAGATGAAGGGCGGAATCGCGAAGAGCACGCCGACGATCAGCCCGATCTTCGCCTGCAGGAGGATCACCTCGAACGGGGTCGTCGCGATCACGTCGGTGTCGGCGGCGACCGCGGCGGTCATGTTCGATTTGGTAACGTTGTACAGGAACTCCCAGATGTACACGCGGAGTGCCCAGAACGTCGCGAGGAATCCCACCAGGAAGACGATGAACACCTTCTGGAGGTCTTTTTGGATCGACCGGAGGAAGGCCTTCGCCGACTCGCGTCCGTCCGCGAGCGACTGCTGGGTATCTTCGTCGAGGGCACTCGCCATACGGGTCCGGATGTCCGTCGCCGTTATCAACCTTTTCGACCGCGTTCGCGTTCGCGCGTCGGGCCGTCTCTCGTCGCCATCCGAAAAGGCCTATAGTCACCCGGTTGCGTAGAAGAAGTGAATGGACGACTCGGACCGGTCGCGTGACGAGCCCTCGGCCCCTGAGGACGACTCGATCGCCGACGACGGGACGGTCGACAGCACCGATACTGCGGCGGACGAATCGGCCGAAACAGGCCTCAATCCCTCCATAGGCGGTCGATACGGGGGAGACGACGACGAGGACGGGGACGACGACGAATCTGCGTCCGTGGAGTCGGAGGTGTCTCCCGAGATCACGTCAGCGTTCGGCGCGGGCGACGAGGAAGCGATCGAGGCCGCCGCGGGCGACGGCGGCGCGGGCGGAGAGAGCGCTGGCGAGGGGTTCGAAGGCCTCGAAGCGCCCGAGACGGACCAGGAGATGCCGCTCGCGGCCCACATCGAGGAGATGATGCGGCGGCTCGCCGTCGTCTTCGTCTTCGGCGGGCTGGCGACGCTGGTCGTCGTCACCGAATCGACGGAGCTCATCAACTACTTCTGGAGCTACCATATCCCCGCGCCGCTGGAGAACCGGCCGCGGCTGTACGGGCCCCTCGAACTCCCGCTCACGCGGCTGAAGGTCGCCGGCCTCGCGGGCGTCGTCGTCGGACTGCCGGCGTTCGTCTACCAGACCTACCGGTTCATGAAGCCGGGGCTGTACGAGAACGAGCGGCGCTACTACCTCGCGGCGGTCCCGACGAGTCTGATCCTCGGCGGGGTGGGGATCGCGTTCGCGCACTTCCTCGTGTTGCCCGCGATCTTCTCGTACTTCACCACCTACACCTCCGACGCCGCGACGATCGCGTTCGGGCTCGCGGAGACGTTCAACCTGATCGTCATCATGCTCGCGTTCATGGCGATCGTCTTCCAGATCCCGCTTTTCATCATGCTCGCGATCATGATGAATCTCGTCACCCGGGAGTGGCTGGAGGCGAAGCGGCTGATCTTCTGGGGAGCGTTCCTCGGGATCGCCTTCCTCTTCAGCCCCGACCCGACCGGGATGGCGCCGATCATCGTGACGCTGACGATGATCGTGCTGTACGAGGGGACGCTGGCGGTGCTGCGCTGGACCGGGAACTAGATCTGGTCGGTGCTGTTTACACCATTGATTGCGGATCGACGGCGGACACTGTCAAAGCCAGACGCTCAGTCGTTCGTGAACTGAGGCTCTGTGGTGAACGCCTCCAAAGCCCCAGACGCCCGGCTATACGCAGACACCTGCTGATCGCCGACAATCATCTCCAAAGCCCCAGCCGCGAGGACTCGCGCGCCTTGTTGCGCGCCTCACTCGGTCGCTCACGCTCCCTCGTTGCGGTTCTTACTGCGGCGTGCTTCGCCCTCGCGGCTGCCCCTTTGAGTCCCGCCCCGCACAGCAACCGCACCTCACGCCTCCCCAGCCTCGTCGGCCTCCCTCCGGTCGGCCGACTCCAGCGAGGGACCGGAGGTCCCTCTGGCAGCCGGCGCTACGCGCCGGCGACCTCGCGCGTGCGACTCGTGCCCTCCGAGCGTCGTCGGCACGCGCCGCCGCTCCGCCGATACGCATTTGTCCGCGGCGACGCGATCCGGTCGATATGCTCCTCGGTCTCCTCGTCCCAGCCGCGATTTCGTTCGTGTTCGCCGCGATAGCGGCGTACGTGGGTGCTCTCCGCGCGCTGGAGGTTTACTTTGATCCGACGCAGGACAGCGTCTTCCTCATGGACGACCGCGACCCGCCGCGACGGCCGTGACCGTCGGCTGATCGCGGTCCGCGGGCCGTGCGGCCCCGGGCGTCCCCCGTCAGCGCCGACCCGTTCGGACCGCGTACGCGACCAGCAGCGCGGCGACCGCGAGGATCGGCAGTAGCGCGAGCGTCACGTCGAACCGGTACCCGAGGTTCCAGACGAGGACCATCGTCTGGACCCACCCGAACGTGACGCCGAGAAAGAGCACGGAGAGGGTCGTCCCGCCCGGCGTGTTCGTCACCGAGTCCGGCGCGATCCGGACGAAGGCGACGGTCGCGACGCCGAACGCGAACAGGCCGACCGTCGCGAACGGCTTCGACGCCACCGTGTCCGGCGTCCCGCCGCTCCAGTGAACCGCCATCTCCGCCGGAAGCGATCCCCAGAGCAGGACCGCGGCGACGAGCGGGAGCGCCATCGTTCCGACCGCGAGCGCGTCTATCGATCTCTTGGAGGGCACGTTCATGGCTTCGCAGTCCCACGATCTACCGCCGAGGTATTAATCAGTGGGTCCGTCGGCGACCGGATCACTCCTCGCCGAGCAACTCGACGAGCAGCGCGTTCTGCGCGTGCATCCGGTTTTCGGCCTGGTCCCAGACGAGGGCGCGGTCCGACTCCAACACGTCGTCCGTGATCTCCTCGCCGCGGTGCGCGGGCAGGCAGTGCATCACTTTCGCGTCGGTGCCGGCGAGCAGGTCGTCGTTCACCTGGAACCCCTCGAAGGCGGCCAGCTTCTCCTCCCGCTCGTCCTCCTGTCCCATCGAGATCCACACGTCGGTGTAGACGACGTCGGCGCCGTCGATCGCGGCCTCGGGGTCCGTGGTGAGTTCCACGTCCGCGCCGAACTCCGCGGCCCGATCGAAGACGGCGGGGTTCATCTCGTAGTCGGCGGGCGTGGCGACCTCGACGTCGATCCCGGCCATCGCGGCGCCGACGACGAACGACTGCCCGACGTTGTTGCCGTCGCCGACCCACGCGACGGTGGCGTCCTCGCCGACCGTCTCGCGGATCGTGAGGAGGTCGGCGAGCGTCTGGCACGGGTGCGCCTCGTCGGTGAGTCCGTTGATCACGGGGCAGTCGGCGTACTCGGCGAGGACCTCGACGTCTTCGTGGTCGAACAGGCGGGCCATCACCCCGTCGACGTACCGACCGAGCACGCGCGCGGTGTCGCGCAGCGGCTCGCCGTGACCCAACTGGATGTCGTCGGGGCCGAGGAACATCGCGTGGCCGCCGAGTCGGGTCATCCCCGTCTCGAAGGAGACGCGGGTGCGCGTCGAGGGCTTCTCGAAGATCATCCCGAGCGTCGCGTCCCCGAGCCGGGGGTCGGTCTCGCCCGCCTTCATCGCCGCGGCGCGGTCGAGCAGGGCGTCCAGTTCGTCCGGCGTTACGTCGTCGATGTCGAGGAAGTCGTCGGTGGCCAGTGGCATGGGTAGGTGGTGGGTGTTGGTGGGGTGGGGCGGATGGTGTGGATTTGGGTAGACGGTGGTACGTCGCGAGCGTGGGATCAGTCGTCGGAGACGAATCGGATCGGTTCAGAAGGAGGCGGCGTCACGGTCGGTGCCGTGACGCCTACGGTCGGTCCCGGCAGACGTCGCTCAACACGGTCGTCGCGCGGTCCAACTCCGAGAGAGGGAGCCGCTCGTCGGGGGAGTGGTCGAGGTCGGAGTTCCCGGGGCCGTAGGTGACCATCGGGCAGTCCCACGCGGCGGCGAACAGGTTCATGTCGCTCGTGCCGGTCTTTCGCAGCAGGCGCACGTCGCCGCCGGCGCCGCGGATCGCGACGCGGAACGCCCGCGCCAGCTCCGTCCGCGGGCTCTCCATCACCGGCGGGATCGGCTCCTTCCAGTGGACCGAGCCGGTCGACAGCTCCCCTTCGGCCAGTTCGTGGATCTCGTCGACCGTCCGGTTCGGGGGGACGCGGAGCTGCACGTCCATCGTCGCCTCGACGGCGAGTCCGTCGTCGGAGAGCCCGCCGTCGACCGAGACGGGCTTGGTCGTCACCTGCTCGAAGACGGGCGTGTCCGGATCGGTGGGGTCGAACGTCTCCTCGACGCCGTGCCACCAGTCGATCGCGTGCTGGATCGCGTTCGGCTCCGGGCGCGAGGTGTGGCCGGACTCGCTCGTGTTCACGTACGTCCCGGCGAGGAAGCCGCGGTAGCCGAGGGTGACGCCGTCCCAACCGGAGGGCTCGCCGTTCACCACGGCCTCGGGCGCGTCGCGGTCCTCGACGAGGTGACGGGCGCCCCGCGAGGTCGTCTCCTCGCTGGCGACGCCGACGAACGAGACGCCGGTCCGGACCGCCGCGACAGCCATCGCGACGAGCGGGCCGGTGGCGTCCACGGTCCCGCGTCCCCAGAGGACGGGCTCACCCGGCTCGCCGACCTCGTCGTCTTCCGCCGCCGGTTTCACCTCGACCGGGATGTCGCCCGGGACGGTGTCGATGTGCGAGGTCAGCAGGACGGCGTCGCTGGCTGGAGCGCGGACGTTGCCGACTTCGTCGATCCACGCCTCCCGGCCGTTCGCCTCGAAGAAGTCGACGAGGCGCTTCGCGGCCTGCTCCTCCTCGTCGGAGGGCGAGGGGATCGACACCATGTCGTACAGCAGCTTCCGGGCCGGCGTGTCGCAGGCGCCGGGGTAGCCGCCGCCGGCGACCACGTCGGTTCCGGCCGCGGAAGAGTCGCTGGCGGAGGAGTCGCCGGCGGACGACTCGGTCGTCGAATCGCCCGCGTCGCTCGCCTCCGATTCGCGCTCCTTCCCGGTCGACATCACCCGATCACCTCCGCGAGCGCGTCGACCACGGCGTCGGCGTGCTCCTGTTCGATCGTCAGCGGCGGGAGCAGGCGCAATACGGTGCGGCCCGCCGGCAGCGCGAGCACCTGGTGATTGATCGCCAGATCGCGAAGCAGGCGGTTCGAGCCGCGCTTCACTTCGATACCGATCATCAGGCCGTCGCCGCGCACGTCGCGAACGTCGTCGCCGAGGCGCTCCTCGATCTGCTCGCGGATGGACGACCCCATCTCGGCGGCGTGGTCCGGGAGGCCCTCGCGCTCGATCACGTCGAGCGTGGCGCCCGCGGCCGCGGAGACGACGGGCCCGCCCGAGAACGTCGAGCCGTGGTTGCCGGCGTCCTCGGCGATCCAGTCGCGACACAGCGTCGCGCCCATCGGGAGCCCGCTCGCGAGCCCCTTCGCGGTCGTGAGCACGTCGGGCACCACGTCGTGCTTCTCGGCCGCCCACAGCGATCCGGTGCGGCCGAGCCCGGTCTGGATCTCGTCGAGGATCATCGCGGCCCCCGCCGCTTCCGTCGCTTCGCGGACGGCCTGCAGGTACTCCGTGGCGGCGGGGTTGATCCCGCCCTCGCCCTGCAGGGGCTCTACGATCACCGCGGCGGTCTCGTCGTCGACCGCCTCCTGTATCGCGTCGGCGTCGCCGTACTCGACGAACTCGACGCCGCCGGCGAGCGGCTCGAACCCCTGCTTGTACTTCTGTTTCCAGGTGGTCGCGAGCGCGCCCATCGTCCGGCCGTGGAACCCCTGCATCGTCGCGACGATCTTCTCGCGACCGGTCGCGTGGCGGGCGAACTTCAGGGCGGCCTCGTTGGCCTCGGTCCCGGAGTTACAGAGCCAGACGTTGTCGGCGTCGCCCGGTCCGGCCTCCGAGAGCTGCTCGTACAGCGCTGTCCGCGCCGCATGCGGGTACGACGCCTGCACGTACATGAGCTCCTCCAGTTGGCTCGTCGCGGCGTCGACGACCTCGGGGTGACAGTGTCCGACGGGCGTACACGCGTAGCTCGCGCCGAAGTCGAGGTACTCGGTCCCGTTCGTGTCGGTGAGCGTCACGCCGTCGCCGGAGGCGATCTCGATCGGCTTCTCGGAGAAGACGAAGCCGCTCATGCGGTCTCACCCTCCGTCTCGGCCTCCGCGTCCTCTGTATCGCCGTCCGTGTCCTCCGCATCGCCGTCCGTGTCCTCCGCATCGCCGTCCGCGTCGCCGCCGAGCGCCGACCGCTCGATCGTCGTCCCCGCGCCGCCGAGCGCGGCGACGATGGGATCGCGGACGTTAGCGTCGGCGACGACGACGCGCCCGGAGCCGCCCGAGAGCGCCTCCGTCGCGGCCATCACCTTCTTGCCCATGAACCCCTCGGCGGCGTCCTCGACCGCCGTCAGTTCCTCGGGCGTCGACGCCGACTCGATCAGCGTGTCGGGGTCGTCGGGGTCCGCGTACACGCCGGCCACGTCCGTCAGCAGGACGAGGTCGGCGCCGAGCGCGCCGGCGACCGCGGCGGCCGCCCGGTCAGCGTCGGTGTTGACGGGCGTGACGCCGCCGTCGCTTTCCGTCCCCTCCATCGGGGGCGAGACGACGGGTGTGTAGCCGTCGGCGAGGAGCCCCGAGAGGAGGTCGGCATTCACCGACTCGATCTTCCCCGAGTGCTCGCCGCGACGGATCTTCTTCTTCCCGTCCTCGATCACGCGGACCGCCGACTTGCGGGGCCCCGAGAGGAGCCCGCCGTCGACGCCGGAGAGGCCGATTGCGTCGACGCCGGCCTCGCGGAACAGCGCCGTCAGATCGGTGTTGAGCTTGCCGGCCATCGCCATCGTGAACGCCTCCATCGTCTCCGCGTCGGTGAACCGACCCGTGACGCCGGAGGCGGACTCGACGTACTCGGGCTCCATGCCGAGCCGCTCGATGACCTCGTCGACGACCGTCGAACCGCCGTGGACGACCGCGACCTCGCGCCCGTTGGCGGCGAGGTGGGCGACGTCCCCGACCGCGCCGGCCGGATCGACCGCCTTCGCGCCGCCGATCTTGACGACGACGGGCGGCTCGTCGGTGGCCGACCCCTCGGCGCGCGCGTCCCCGGCGTCGGTCTGATCGTCGGTCATGGCGATCCCACGGGATGGAGTCCCTGGAAATCCAGACCGGCGTCTTCGGGCAGTCCGAGGGCGACGTTCGCCGCGTGGACCGCCTGTCCGGCGGAGCCTTTCATCATGTTGTCGATCGCCGAGAAGACGACGATACGCCGGTTGCCGGGGTCGAGTTCGAAGCCGACCTCGCCGTGGTTGGTGCCGGCGACCGCCTTCGGCTCGGGGTAGCGGTAGACGCCGCCCCCGCCGGAGACGATCCGCATGAACGGCTCGTCGGCGTAGGCGCCGCGGTACGCCTGCCACAGGTCCGCCTTCGAGACCGGCTCGTCGGGGAAGACGTGGCAGGTCGCGCTCGCGCCGCGCACCATCTCGACCGCGTGGACGGTGAAGGAGACGTCGAGTCCGAGGTACGCCCCGATCTCCGCCTCGTGGCGGTGACTCGTGGGCGCGTACGGGCGCACGACGCCCGAGCGCTCCGGGTGGGAGGAGGCCGCGCCGCCGCCGGCGCCGCCCTCCGAGGACCCCACCTTCACGTCGACGACGACCTCGCCGGTGTCGGGGCCGAGCGCGCCCGCGTCGACGAGGGGCTTGAGCCCGAGCATCGTCGCGGTCGCGTTACAGCCCCCGCCGGCGATCAGGTCGGCGCCGGGGAGGTTCTCGCGGTTGATCTCGGGGAGCGCGTACTCCGCGCGCTCCAGGTACTCTGGCGACTCGTGGCCGTCGTACCACTCGTCGTACAGCTCCGCCTCGGGCAGGCGGAAGTCCGCCGAGAGGTCGACGACCGTGTCGGCGGCCTCGAAGTACTCGTCGATCCGCCCCATCGAGACGCCGTGTGGCGTCGCCGAGAACAGCACGTCGACCGATTCCAAGTCGTCGGGGTCCGAGAAGCGCAGGTCGACCCCGCGCAGGTTCGGGTGCGAGCGACCGACGGTCATGTTGTCGGCCGAGCGCGACGTCGCCTGTACGACCTCGAACTCGGGGTGCCCCGAGAGGATCCGCAACAGCTCGCCGCCGGTGAAGCCGGTGCCGCCGACGACGCTCGCGGTGTAGGTTTCGTCGGTGGTCGCCGCGTCGGCCGCGTCGTCGACGCTCATGCCGTGACCTCCTCGTCGTCGGCCGCCTCGGCGGCCTTCGCCTCCAGCCAGTCGACGACCTTCGCGGGCACGTCGACGTCGGTGGCGGTGTTCAGCGCCTTGAACTCGACCGTGTGGTTCACCTCGTGGACGGTGTACTCGCCGGAGCCGGTTCCGCTGGTCTCCCCGGTGTCCGCTTCCGGCTCGACTCCCACCTCCATCAGGTCGACGCCGAGCATGCCGCCGCCGACCGCCTCCGACGCGCGCTCGACCAGTTCCAGCGCGCGGTCGTCGAGCTCGAACGACTGCGTCTCGCCGCCCTTCGCGGCGTTCGTGAGCCAGTGGTCGGACGACCGCGTCATCGCGGCGACCGGCTCGCCGTCGACCGCCAGCACGCGGATGTCGCGGCCGGGCTTGTCGACGAACTCCTGGATGTAGAACACCTTGTGCTCGTAGTGACCGAGCGTCTCCTTGTGCTCTAAGATCGCCTCCGCGGCGTTCCGCGTGTCGATCTTCGCCATCAGCCGGCCCCACGAGCCGACGACGGGCTTGAGCACACAGGGATAGCCGAACTCCTCGATGGCCTCCATCGCGGACTCTTTGGTGAACGCGACCTCGGTTGCCGGGGTGGGGATGTCGGCCTCGGCGAGTGCGAGCGAGTTCTTCGCCTTGTCGGCGCAGACGTCGCCCGTCTCGGGAGAGTTGATCACGGGAACGCCGTAGCTGTCGAGGAACTGGGTCGCGTACAGCGACCGACTCGTCGACAGACAGCGGTCGACGACCAGATCGAGGTCCTCGACGTCGGCCGTGGTGGACTCCAGGCCGAACCGCTCCTTCCGGACGTCGATCTTCGTGACCTCGTGGTCGCGCTCGCGGAGCTCGCCGAGCAGCAGCTTCTCGTCTTTCCGGATACGCGAGTAGAGGATCCCTATTTGCATGTCGACCACTCGCGTGTCGCGGTCGTGGCGCTCGTCGCCATCTACTCGCCCCAGTCCTCCTCGAGTTCGGGGGCCTCTTCCAACACGACGGGGTCCAGCGAGATGACCTCAAGCTCGGTCCCGGTGACCGGGCTGTCGATGATCTCGCCGACCTCGACGTCGGCCGGAAGCTCGATCTCTTCGCCCGTGATCGGGTCCTCTGCCATCACTGGATCGGTGTCGCTCGTCATCGTACCTTCTACTCAACTGTGAACCCGCATAAACCCTTCGAACCTATAATATAGTTTACAATAAATAGGCTACCCGCTAACGGATGAAAACCGGTCGTACAACCCCCGTGTGAGATCTGGTGTCAGATGTCAGTAGTTTGCGCCTCCCCTCGCGGGGACGGTGGCATCGTCGACGGTCGCGGATCGACCGTCGACGATGCCACCGATCGGCGTCGGGATCGTAGCCGTCGTAGCCGTCGCAGTCGTCGCAGTCTTCGATCCGCAGCGGTCGCCAGCGGCTCACACATACGAGTTCACCTCCGCGTCCAGCAGATCCGCCGCCGCCGCGAGCGACTCCCGCTCCTCGGCCAGCGCTCCGTCGTCGGCCTCGATCCCCGCCTCGGCGGTCGCGAGTTCGTCGGCGACGGCGTCGGGGGCGGGTCCCCCGGCGGAGTCGCGGCTCGCGACGCTGGCGGCGGGATCGAGCACGGACTCCACGTCCTCGCGGCTCACGTGCGCCGAGAGGGGCTCTCCCGTCACGTTTCGAGTGGCCTCGTCAACTTTTGCGGCTGCGGCGGCCGGCGAATCGTCGTCGGAGACGGTCTCGGCGGCGGTCGCGACGATTTCGTGAGCGGTCCGGAAGGGCAACCCACCCATCGCGAGCAGGTCGGCCACGCCCGTCGCCGCCGAGAAGCCCTCGCCCGCGGCGTCCGCGAGCGTCGCCTCGTCCCAGTCGGCGGTCGCGACCGCGCCCGCGGCGACGTCCGCCGCCTCGCGCACGTCGTCCGCGATCTCGAACACGCCCGCGTGGGCGCGCTGGAGGTCGCGGTTGTACGCGCGGGGAAGCCCCTTGAGGAGGCTCAACGTTCCGGTCGCCTCGCCGATCGCGTCGCCGGCGACGCCGCGCGTCAGCTCCAGCGTGTCAGGGTTCTTCTTCTGGGGCATGATCGAGGAGGTGGAGGAGTATGCGTCCGACAGCTCCACGAACCCCTTGTTGGAGAAGAGGATGAGGTCCTCCGCGAGCCCCGACAGCGTCGTCGCGAGCGTCGCGCACGCGGTCGACCCCTCCGCGAGGAAGTCGCGCGACGACGCCGCGTCGATCGAGTTCCGGACCGTCCCGGCGAAGCCGAGCAGCTCCGCGGTGCGGTCGCGGTCGACGTCGAACGGCGTCCCCGCGAACGCCGCCGCCCCGAGCGGCGACCGGTTGACCCGGTCGTACGCGTCGAGCAGGCGCTCGGTGTCGCGGGCGACCCCGCCCTCGTAGGAGAGGAGGTAGTGCGCGACCGTCGTCGGCTGGGCCGGCTGGAGGTGCGTGTAGCCGGGCATCACGGTCTCCGTGTGCTCGCTCGCGACCTCGACGAGCGCCTCGCGGAGCGTCACCGTCGCCTCGGCGGCCGCGAGGAGGTCCTCGCGCAGCCGGTACCGGATGCAGGTCGCCACCTCGTCGTTGCGCGAGCGAGCGGTGTGCATCCGGCCGCCGTCCGGGCCGATCCGGTCGATGACCGCCGTCTCGATGGCCTCGTGAACGTCCTCGCCGTCGGGCAGTTCGTCGTGCCCGGCGTCCTCCACGTCGTCGAGCGCACCGAGGATCTCGCCCGCGACCGCGCCGTCGACGATCCCCCGCTCGGCGAGCATCACCGTGTGCGCGCGGTCGACCGCGAGGTCGGCCTCGAAGATGGCCGCGTCGGCCGCGAGGCTCGACAGGAACTCGCGGGCGGGGCCGCCGCTGAAGCGGTCGCGGCGGACGGCGGTACCGGTCTCGCCCGCCTCGTCGCCCGCGCTCGCGTCGGGAGCGTCCGCCGCCGTGCCGGGGTCGTCGTCGGTCATTTATTCTGAGTCGTCGTCGCTCCCGCTTCCGTCCGTCGCGAGTTCGGGCTTCGACACAGACGCCTTCACGTCGTTGGCGAGGCGCTCTTGCAGGCCGTGGTACTTCGCGACGCCCGTGGCGTCCTCCTGCGCGATGCCGGCCACGTCCTCGGTGTTGAACGAGGCCATCTCCTCGGAGTAGACCGCGTACTCGGAGTCGCGGGCGACGACGCGGCAGTTGCCGCCGGAGACCTTCACCGTGGCCGTACCGGTCACCACGTCCTGCGTCTCGTCGATGAACGCGTCGAGCGCGTCGACGACGGGCGCGAACACGAGTCCCTGGTACGCCTTCTCCGACCACTCCTGTTCGATCCCCTTCTTGAAGGAGCGCTCGTTCTTGGTGAGTACGAGGTCTTCGAGGGCTTGGTGGGCCGTCAGCAGGACGGTCGCGGCCGGGTGCTCGTAGTTCTCGCGCACCTTCAGCCCGAGCATGCGGTCCTCCATCACGTCGGTGCGACCGATGCCGTAGCCGCCGGCGTACTCGTTGAGGTGCTGGATCAGCGGGACGGGGTCCATCTCCTCGCCGTCGACGGCGACCGGGACCCCTTCCTCGAAGGCGATCTCGATCGTGGTCTCGCCCTCCGGCTCGGCGGTCCACTCGTAGATGTCCTCCGGGGGCTCGTAGTTCGGGTCCTCCAGCTCGCCGCCCTCGACCGCGCGCGACCAGATGTTCTCGTCGATGGACCAGACGCCGCCGTCTCCGGCCTCGACGGGCAGGTCCTTCTCGGCGGCGTAGTCGATCTCCCACTCGCGGGTGAGGCCGAGTTCGCGGACGGGCGCGATGACCTCCAGGTCGGAGCCGCGCCAGACGGCCTCGAAGCGGAGCTGGTCGTTCCCCTTCCCCGTGCAGCCGTGCGCGATGGCGTCACAGCCCTGCTCCTCGGCGACGCCCAGGATCGCCTCGGCGATGACCGGGCGCGCGAGGGCGGTCCCGAGCGGGTAGCCCTGATACGTCGCGTTCGCCTTCACCGCGTCGTAACAGAGGTCAGCGAACTCCTCTTTCGCGTCGACGACGTGGATGTCGAGCCCGAGCGCCTCCGCGGTCTCCTCGGCCTCGTCGAACTCCTCGGTCGGCTGCCCGACGTCGACGTTGACGCCGATGACCTCGTCGTAGCCGTACTCCTCTTTTAAAAGCGGCACGCAGACGGTCGTGTCGAGTCCCCCACTGAACGCGAGTGCAACGGTTGCCATTACCGGAGTAGAATGGACTCATCCCCTTAAATTCGTTGATTTAGAATATGAAAGAAAACCACGGCGCCGACGCTATCGGGGACGTAGCTGTCACTCTCCGGAACGGAACGGCGCGAACGCGACGAGGGAAAAGTTACTGGCCCGAAGGGGCCGGTCGTCGCGCCGCGCCGGAAGCCGGTCGCGGCGGTCGGACGCCTCGTCGCGGTCGCGGGGCTCGTCGGTGTCGGAGAGGGGCGGCGTCGAGACGAGCCTCCGCGCGCATTATCAGCAGTTTACCTCGTTTCGGTATAAAAACGTTCCGCAACACCGCGCAGACGCGAGCCGACTTCCCGCCCTCGATCAGATCGCTTCCCGGTACGCCGCCAGCGTCTCCTCGACGTCTTCCTCGGTGTGCGCGTACGAGGTGAACTGACACTCGAACTGGTTCGCGGTGAGGAACACGCCGTGGTCCTTCATCTCCTGCCAGAACACGCGTTCCCACCGGTCGGTGGCGGCGCTGGCGACGTCGGCGCCGGTCTTCGGACAGGTGTCGTAGCGGTCGCAGTCGGGGTCCTGTCGACAGCCACCGGTACAGCAGGTGTCGGGATCGTCGGGCGCGTCCCGGGTGAACACCGTCTTGAACATCGAGTCGGTCCCGACGACGGTGTACTCGGGCGCGCGCTCCGCGCAGATCTCGGCGATCCCCTCGCGGAGTTTCCGACCCAGGCGATTGACGTGTTCGTACACGTCGTTCTCGGCGGCGTACTCCAAGGACGCCTTCCCGGCGGCCATCGTCACCGGGTGGCCGGAGAAGGTCCCCGACTGAAACACGTCGCCCGAGGGCGTGAACTCCTCGATGATCTCCGCTTGTCCCCCGATCGCACCGACCGGGAAGCCGCCGCCGATGATCTTGCCGAACGTCGTCACGTCGGGAGTGACGCCGAACTTCGACTGCGCGCAGCCGAGGCCGCCCACCCGGAACCCGGTGATCACCTCGTCGAAGACGAGGAGGGAGTCGTGGTCGTCACAGAGGTCACGGAGCGTCTCGTGGTAGCCGTCGATCGGCGTGACGATTCCCGTGTTGGCTAAGATCGGCTCCACGAGGACCGCCGCGATGTCGTCGCCGTGTTCGGCGAACACCTCCTTCGCCGCCTGCGGATCGTTGAACGGGATCGGCAGGGTGTGTTCGGCGAACTCCTCGGGGATCCCCTTCGTCGAGGGATGGGGATCGTCGGCCGACCCCTCCACGAGCGTCGACTCCTGCGCGCCGTGGTACCCCCCCTGCATCACGACGATCTTGTCGCGGCCGGTGTGGCCGCGCGCGAGCCGAACCGCCGAGACGGTCGCCTCCGTGCCGGAGTTGACGAACCGGATCGACTCGACGCTCGGGACGTGACGCGCGACGAACTCCGCGTGTTCGACCTCGACCTCAGTTGGCGCGCCGTACATCGGCCCCGCCGACGCGTGCGACTGGATCGCCGCCTCGACCGGGTCCGGGAGGTCGTGACCGTACAGCAGCGGTCCGTATCCCATCACCCAGTCGACGTACCGGTTGCCGTCGGCGTCGATCACGTGGCCGCCGTCGCCGCGCTCGACGAAGAAGGGGTGCGGCATCGTCGCCCGGACCGAGGAGTTGACGCCGCCCGGCATGACCGACAGCGCGCGGTCGTACAGCCCGCGCGAGCGCTCGTGGTTCATGTTCGGTGGTTAGACTGCGGGGATGAAAGTTGTTGCCGACCGCGACCGCGAACCCGGCGTCGGACCATCGGGCTCGCGCCGGGCGGCGCAGCGGCTCAGGGCGGAAGCGTCATCGGCAGCCCTCAAAAAACCGTGCGTCGAAGTCGACCATTCGTTTCGTCCCGCTCCGTGTGTCGGCGCCGACCTTACACGGCCTCCGGGCCGGTCGTACCGGTGCGGACCTGCAGCGCGTCCTCGACGGGCATGATGAACACTTTTCCGTCACCGGGCTCCCCGGTCTTCGCGGCGTCGGCGATCGCCCCCGCGACCTCGTCGGCCGGGATTTCGGCGACGACAATATCGATCTTCACCTTCTGGTGGAGGTCGACGGTGAACTCCTCACCGCGCCACTGGCCCGTCTTTGCGGGCTGGCTGCCGCGACCCGAGACGTTGGTCACGGTGAGCGAGGGCGCGTTGATCTCCGCGAGGGCCTGCTTGATGGCCCCGAGCTTGTCGGGGCGGACGACCGCCGTGACCATCTTGATCTCCGAGCCCTCCTCCTCGCCGCCGTCGGCGCGGGGGGAACCCTCGGCCGTGTCGGTGGTGTCGACGACCGAGGGGCCGCCGTCGGTCGCGACGTTTGCCTTGCCGAACTCGGGGTACGTCTCGACGCCGTGTTCGCTGACGTCGAGGCCGTCACGCTCGTGTTCGGGCGTGACGCGGGCCTGGCCGGCAGCCTTGAACGCGCCGAAGACGAGCGCCGTCGCGACGACGGTCCAGGCGGTGATGACGACCACGCCGATGACCTGCGAGACGAGCAGGTCCACGGAGAAGCCGTTGATGCTGACGAACGGCAGCGCGAGCACGCCGAGGACACCGGCAGAGCCGTGAACCGGGAACACCGCACAGACGTCGTCGATCTTCATCGTGTCGGAGACGAACTTGAACACAAGCGGGAGCTGGAGGCCGCAGAGGAGGCCGACGGCGATGGCTCCCCACCAGGTCGCGAGGTTCGCGATGCCGGTCACGCCGACGAGCCCCGCGAGGAGGCCGTTGGCGACGTACAGCGTGTCGACCTTCTGCGAGATCGCCATCGAGGCGGCGGCGGCGCCGACCCCGCCCGCGGCCATGCCGAGCGTCGTCCCGAGCGCGACGCGGCCGACCGACGCGTAGCCGTCAAGGATGAGTTCGCCGCCGTCGACCGCGAACACCGTCGCCGTCGTGCCGACGTTGAAGCCGTACCAGCCGAACGCCAGGATGAGCGTCCCGAGCACCGCGAACGTCATCGAGTGGCCGGGGATAACGTTCGAGGACCCGTCCTCTGCGTAGCGGTCCATGCGCGGACCGAGAACGTACGCCGCGGTGAGCCCGGCGATGCCGCCCATCCCGTGGACGATCATCCCGCCTGCGAAGTCGGTGAACCCGAGGCCGCTCCCGCCGAGGAAGCCGCCGCCCCAGGTGATCCCCGCGACGACCGGGTAGATGACCGCCGAGATGGCGATCGTGTACGCCACGTAGGCGCGGAGCTTCGCGCGACCGGCGACCGCACCGGAGACGATCGTCGCCGCCGTCATCGCGAAGACGGCGCCGAACAGCCAGCTGTTGACCCAGCCGCCGTCACCGAGAGCCGACGCCGCGGAGAAGCCGCCCCCGCCGGCGATACCCTCGACGCCGAAACCGACCAGGAAGTAGAGGATCACGCCGACGCTCCACGTCAGCAGGTTCTTCGTGAGCTGGTTCGCCACGTTCTTCGCACGCACCTGGCCCGCTTCGAGCATCGCGAAGCCGGCGTGCATGAAGAAAATGAGGAAACAGACGACCGCGACCCACATCAGGTTTACACCCTCTGCGATGACGCTCGGGTCGACGCTCGCGAGAACGCCGGTCGTCACGCTTCAACCACCTCGTGTGAACGTTCGTCCGTCATATCGAGCGTTTCGTTCGGGTTCATGTGCTGAATCACGTTTGCAGAGCGGGGAATGGGAATATATAAACGTTCTAGTTGAGTTTCACAAGAAATTCGATTAATGATACGCAAGACGATCAATATAAGGCAAAGGTAATGTTGTATAAGGTCATATTCTCCGAGGATCCGTGGCAATATTTACATCTTAACTGAACGGATGTGTTATTAACTGACCGTCAATATCTGCCGGATCGGGGGTTTTGGGGCTTCGAAACGCCGTGCGCGCCATCTGTGGAAATATTTGCCGTCCCGACGATCGACGTGAAATCCACCAGACGAACGGAAACCCTCGATATCGGGCGTCTCTGTCGGTTTCCTCGAAAAATGACGTTTGTCAACCCGGGTTGTCGTCCACAGTCGGAGCGGCGGGCTGTTACTCCGGCTTCAGCCCCTCGCCCTGGACGCGCATCACGGCCTCGCCGTCGGCGAGGTTCGGCGCGTCGACGAGCCGGACGATCCGCTTGTTACCCTTCGACTTCCGGAGGTAGATCCGGAACGTGGAGGCGTGGCCGAGGATGTTGCCGCCGATCGCCTGCGTCGGGTCACCGAAGTAGGAGTCGGGGTTGGAGGCGACCTGGTTGGTGACGAGGATGGCGGTGTTGAACAGGTCACCGAGCCGCATCAGGTCGTGGAGGTGTTTGTTGAGCTTCTGCTGTCGCTCCGCGAGTTCGCCCCGACCGACGTACTCGGCGCGGAAGTGGGCCGTCAGGGAGTCGACGCAGACGATCCGAATGGGCCACTCGCTCTCCTCGTGTTCGCCGGCGAGCTCCTTGGCCTTCTCGGCCAGCAGGATCTGGTGGTTGGAGTTGAACGCCTTCGCGACGTGGATCTGGTCTAAGAACGCCGCGATCAGTTCCTCCATCGCCTCCTCGTCGTTCGGCGTCCCCTCGATCTCGCGGCGCTCCATCTCGTCGGCGAGGATCTCATCGTCGAGTCCGCGGACCATGTCGTCGATCCGCTCCGGGCGGAACGTGTCCTCGGTGTCGACGAAGATACAGCCGCCCTCCAGCCCGCCGTTTTCCTTCGAGAGCTGGACGTTGACGGCCATCTGGTGGGTCACCTGCGACTTACCGGACCCGAACTCGCCGTACACTTCGGTGATCGACTGCGTCTCGATACCGCCGCCGAGCAGATCGTCGACCTCGTCGATCTGCCACGAGAGCTTCCCGATCTCCTGTCGGCGCTCTAGTACGGTCGCACCCGTCTCGAAGCCGCCGACGTCGGCGGCCTCGCGGGCGGCGTTGATGATGTCGCTGGCGGACGACTCGCCGATGTCGGCGGTGTTCGACATCTCGCCGGGACTGGCGACGGCGATCGACTGATAGCTCTCGAACCCGTTCTCGACGAGTTTGTCCGCGGTGGCGGGGCCGACTCCGGGGAGGTCCTCGAGTTCGTCTTCTGGCATGTACACGTCCCTTGTTCGCCATCCGGTATAAAGACTGGTTTACACCCGAGTGAAAGTGAAACGAGCGCACGGATCGCGCTCCGGAATGGCTCGGTACCGGATAAATGGTCTCGGGCCGACGCGGCGACGCGGCGATCGGGTGGAACTGGTCAGCCTGACCGCTCGTCGACGCCGACTCCGCAGCGGACGTATTTTAGAACCCGACGCGGCGGACGTACGCCAGATCGCGGATCTCGACGAGCAGGTCGCCGGAGAGGTCGGCGTCGGTGATCACGTACAGCTTCGGGTCGTCGGTGAACTCCGGGTCCTCGCTCAGCACCTGCCGGATCGAGACGTCGTGGTCGGCGAGGATGCCGGTCACCTCGGCGACGATCCCGGCCTCGTCGGCGGCCGCGACCTCGATCGTGAGCACCGTCAGGTCCAGCACGGGGGCCAGGTCCATCAGGCTCGGCACCGACGAGATGTTCGTGAAGATGCGTTTCAACTCCGGATCGGCCAGTATCGCATCCGTCGTCGAGTCGACGACGCGGCGGTCGACGTCGAGTTCGCGCGCGATCCCGGTGTACGGGATCTCGATCCCGCCGGAGACGACCCGCCCGTCCTCGTTGACGGAGAAGCCGCGCTCTAAGAACAGCCGGATCACGGCCTGCTGACTGGGTGACCCCTCGAACTTCTCGAGGATCTCGTCGAACATTCGTTGCTACGGTGGTCGTCGCCGAGGGGTTAAAAAGCGAGGCACTGCGAGGACTCAGTTCGCGACCGCCGAGTGGACGCCGCCGAGGACCGCCCCGTAGACGACGTGACCGACGAGGCTCTCGACGCCGACGTTCGGCAGCGGCGGGGCGCCCGGGAACCCGACGGCGCCCAGCCAGATCGGCATCGCGATCACCGCGAGCGCGACCCACACGAGGAGGCCGTAGCCCGCACCGACGCCGAGGCTCGTTCCGGTCGAGTCGCCGAGATCCGGCCTCAGGCTCGTGAGCGCCGCGAAGCCGAGACCGATGACCGCGCCGTGGGACATGTGGATCGTCCACCCGACGGCGCCGGCGGGACCCTCGACGCCGTACATCGCCGGGATCGCCATCTGCAGGACGCCGGGAGTCATCACCGACATCATCGCGCCGAAGACGATCCCACCGACCAGTCCGCCGGTCACGCCCGCCTTCCAGTTGCCGGTCCCCGTCGATACGTCCGTCGCCGTTGTGGTTTCGGTTGCCATAGCGGGTACTACCTCACCAAATAACCGGTAATAAATGCCGGTAAAGTGTGTGTACAGTACACATCCACCGAACAGTTATGTCCGCTGAAACGACGACGCCGGGATATTGCCTCGGTCGACCACTTCCGCTCCGGCACCCGACTCCTTTTAGCCGACGGCGACGAACCTCGTCCCGTGTCAGAGTCGCCGCATCTGCGGTTCTTCCCGTACGAGGAACCGTATCCGAACCAGCGCGAGGCGATGGACAGGGTCGCCAACGCGCTGGACCGCGGGCAGGACGTGCTGTTCGAGGGCGCCCCCGGGACGGGGAAGACCCTCTCCGCGCTCGTGCCCGCCCTAGAGCACGCCCGCGAGCACGACCGCACGGTCGTCATCACGACCAACGTCCACCAGCAGATGCGGCAGTTCGTCGAAGACGCTCGCGCGATCACCGCCGAGGAGCCCATCCGCGCGGTCGTGTTTAAAGGGAAATCGTCGATGTGCCACATCGACGTCGACTACCAGGAGTGTCAAACGCTCCGGGACACCACCCGCGAGATGGTCGAGACCGAGAGCGAGGTCCGCGAGCTTGAGGCCCGTCAGCGCGAGTTGCTGGCCGAGAGCCGCGAGGGCGACGCGGGAGCCGCCGAGGCCCGCGAGTCGGTGATGGAGGAGCTCGACGAGTTGGAAGCGGAGATCGACGAGTACGAGGCCGCCAACGTCTGCGCGCACTACCGCAACAACCTCGTGGAGGACACCGACGAGTTCTTCGGCTGGCTGTTCGAGGACGTCCGCACCCCCGAGGACGTGTACGCGTACGCGGACGAACGCGAACTCTGCGGCTACGAGCTGTTGAAGGAGGGGATGGAGGGCGTCGATCTGGTGGTGTGTAACTACCACCACCTGCTGGACCCGAACATCCGCGAGCAGTTCTTCCGGTGGATCGACCGCGACCCCTCCGAGATAATCACGGTCTTCGACGAGGCCCACAACGTCGAGGACGCCGCCCGCGACCACGCCACCAGGACCCTCACCGAGAACACCCTCGACGCCGCCGTAGAGGAGTTGGCGGAGAGCGACGACTCCCGCGCCGAGGCGGCCGAGAACGTTGTCCGCGCGTTCCGCGACGCTCTGGTGGAGACCCGCGACGACGCCCTCGGCGTCGGCCAGCGCGAGTCGGTCGGCGAGAACTGGGAGGACCTCTCCATCGCCAACGACGACCGCCGCGACGACCTGACGCTCGCGTTCCTC
>ENA-ORCR01000360-ORCR01000360.1-marine-metagenome-genome-assembly--contig:-NODE-360-length-29556-cov-3.767631_pt1 | contig 29556 bp, 31 predicted proteins | sample MGYA00237782_ERZ508514 | MGnify/ENA primary metagenome ERZ508514 (study PRJEB26185, sample SAMN06268960) | marine metagenome | isolation source: Eden Landing Ponds, San Francisco, CA, USA | place...
AGACCTGCGACCGTGTACAAACCGGCGGCCGAGCGCGCGCGGCCGATGCGACAGGGGTTCGACCTCGAAGCGGGGTCGCTGAGCGGCAACCTCTGGTCGTACGTCGACGTGCGGGACGTCGCGCGGATGGTCGAGGCGGCGCTCGCCGCGGACCTGTCCGGCCACGAGACGTTCCTCTGCGTCGCCGACGAGAACTATCTCGGGCAACCGACGGCCGAACTCATCGAGGCCGCTGCGGGCCGACTCCCGGAAGTCTGCGACCTGTCCGGACAGGAGGCCGCGCTCTCCAATGCAAAGGCGAAGGCCCAGCTCGGCTGGGAACCGGCCTATTCGTGGCGGGAGGCCGACGAATCTCCATCACCTGGTATCGGCTGGCGATAGCTGTCGCTCTCGACCCGGTTCAGATCTGGCCCACCAGAAGCGGTCGCCAGAATCACGAACGAGCACACGGCCAGAACCACTATAGTCGCCGGCGTGGGATGTACGGGCGACACAGGGACCGCCGCCGTCGCGGGGACGGAGGCGGACGGGACACGCACTATGGCTGCTATCGAGACACACGACCTGACGAAACGATACAGGGACCTGACGGCGCTGGCCGACCTCTCGCTGTCGGTCCCCGAGGGCGAACTGTTCGGACTCCTCGGACCGAACGGGTCCGGGAAGACGACCACAATCGAGATTCTCACGGGCCAACTCGACCCGACCTCGGGGACCGCTTCGGTCCTCGGCCACGACCCGGTCGATGACCACCTGGCCGTTCGCGAAGTGGTCGGTATCCTCCCGGAACGCGAAGACCCGCCGAGTTTCCTCACGCCGCGTGAGTACCTGCAGTTCGTCGGCGACGTCCGCGGGTTCGACGCCGTGGACGACCGGATCGACGAGTGGGCCGACCGCCTCGGCTTCGTCGAACACCTCGACACGCTCTCGACGGACCTCTCCGAGGGCGAACGCCAGCGCGTCATGCTCGCCCAGGCGTTCATCCACGAACCGGACCTGGTCTTCATCGACGAACCGCTGGTCAACCTCGACCCCATCATGCAAGCGGAGGTCAAAGATCACATGCGAGAGTACTGCGAGCGGGGGAACACGCTCTTTCTCTCGACGCACTTCCTCGAAGTCGCCGAGGAACTCTGCACCTCTGTCGGCATCGTCCGCGACGGGACCCTCGTCGCCGAACGCGACCCGCGTGAGATGGACCCCGACGAGCAACTACTCGATTACTTCCGGAGCGAGGTCCAGGCCGCCGCCCGGCGCGACGGCGACCACGGCGGGGAGAGTCCCACAAGCGGACCCTCTGTCGCTCCCGACGACGACGAATCCGCCGTGGAAGCGACTGGCGAGTTCGACGCATGAGCGGTGCGGATTCGACCGGTCGGTCGGCCAGCGGTGGACTCTCTACGCGGCTCCTGACCCGGATGATCCGGGAAGAGTGGCGACTCCAGGCCGAGCTATTCGGCGACCGATTCGCCGTCTTCCCGCTGGTCGTCGCAGCGTTCGGGGGTATTGGTGTCTGGCTGCTGACCGTCACTGGAACGTCGATGGACGCCATCGCTGCGGGCGTCCACGGACTCGTGTTCTTCTTCGGGCTACAGGTCGGGACCATCGGCCTCGTCGGCCGCGACGCGCTCCGCGACGTCCTCGGCGACGTGACGATGCTCGTCTTCTCGGCACGAACGCTCCCGGTCACCTGGCGTCGGTTGCTCGCGATTTTCATGCTGAAGGACCTGCTCTACTACTCGGCACTGTTTCTCGCGCCACTCGCCGTCGGCTACGCGGCGGTTGCGCTCTCTTCTGGCGTCCCAGCGACGCAGGTAGCCCTGCTCTGGCTGACGACCACCGGCGCGTTCGCGCTCGGCGTCGGCACGAGTCTCACACTCGCTGGCGTCGGGACCCGGAGTCGGGCCGCCGTCGTGGCCCTCGTCGGACTCCTGGCAGTCGGCATCGTCACCGGCCACCTCGACCCGGCGACACTCTCGCCGTACGGATTCTACAGTGATCCGTCCGTTCGCACCGCACTCACCGGGTTCGGGCCGGCGCTGGCGCTCCTCGCGCTCGGTCCGCTTGCGTTCGAACCGGTCGACAGTGGGGTCGCCCGCTCGGCTACCGACCGGTACAGTCGGCTCCGAGCGACGATTCGCGACCACGATGGCGTCGCGACGCGGACCGTCCTCGAAGTCGCCCGCTCCAGCGGGTCGGTCTGGAAAGTGCTGTTCTCGATGGGTGTCCTCTTCGGCGTCACCGTCTTTCTCGTCCGCGAAGTGGCGAGCGCTTCGACGCTGACGCCCTCCTACGGGATAGCCGTCGGGACGTTACTGGGCCTCGGCGCGTTCACGACCTATAGCTGGGTCACCCAGTTCGACGGCGCGGCCGACTACCGCCGATTCCCCGTCTCGATGGACGCGGTCTTCGCCGGCAAACGCCGGGCGTATCTCCTCCTCTCGGTGCCGGCCGGCCTCGTCTATCTCGCGCTCGCGCTGCTCTGGGTCCCCGCAGGCGAGGTGCTGATCGGAGCGGTGGTCTTTCCGCTGGTGGCCGTCTACGTCTTCGGCGTCACGGCCTACGTGACGGGATTCTCACCGAACGAACTGCTGTTCGATACGCCGCTGTTCGTCGCCTTCGGCGCTGCCCTGGCACTGGTTTCGATTCCGCTGATAGTCGCTGCACTCGCGTACGGGCAGGCCCCGACGACCGCGACGGGGGTCGCTATCGGCGTCTCAGTGCTCGCTGCCCTCGTGGGAATCGCCCTCGCACGCCGGGCGGGCCCACGCTGGGATCGACAGTTGCGGTGAGCCTGCGACCGGACCGACGCCAAACGGTTCCTCGCCGCCGAGACGACCCGCTGGCGCTTCTATTCCGGGACGGTTCGGCACTGTCGAGCGGTTGGTGACCGGTGGGCTATTGCCCGAACAGTCCATAGGCCAGGTAGACCGACCGAATGACGAGTGCTTCCGACCAGACCGCCGACCGGCCGAGCGTGCGAGGCGTCATCGTCGACCTCGACGGGACCGTCTATCGTGGTGACGGAGCGATTCCCGGCGCAGTCGAGGCAATCGAGCGCATTCGCGAGCAGGGGATCCGCGTCTGTTTCTGCTCGAACAACCCGACCAAGAGCCCGGCGGAGTACGTCGACCGCCTCGCAGGCTTCGGGATCGATGCGTCGCCGTCGATGATCCTCCCCGCGTCGACCGTGACCCGTGCGTACCTGCGCACGCACCATCCCGACGCGCCGACCTATCTCGTCGGCTCGGATTCGTTCGGTGCCTACCTCCGCGCTGCCGGGCAAGAACTCGTCGAGGACCCACAGGACGCGACCGTCTTCGTCTCCTCCTGGGATCAGCAGTTCGACTACGAGACGATGAAGGCTGCACTGGCCGGCATCGACGACGAGACGACGTTCCTGGGTTCAGACCCCGACAGGACGGTGCCGTCCGAGACCGGCCTGGAACCGGGGTCGGGTGCCATCACTGGTGCCATCGCTCGGACCGTCGGCCGCGAACCCGACCACGTGCTCGGCAAACCGTCCACGGAGGCCGCCGACGCCGCACTGGAGCGCCTCGACGTCGCGGCCGAGCACTGCCTCGTCGTCGGTGACCGACTGAATACCGACCTGGCGATGGGAGCGCGCCACGGGATGCAGACCGCACTGGTCTGCACTGGCGTGAGTGCTCGCTCCGAGGTCCCAAACAGCGAGATCACCCCTGATCTCGTGCTCGATTCGCTGGCCGACCTGCCCGAGCAACTGGTATGAGAACGGTCCGATTCCGCCGCGGGAGGCCAGTAGTGACACCGCCTCACATACTGCGTTCGACAGGTCCAGATAGGCTTATACTGTCGCGAGACTAACTCTTCGGTGAATCCAGTGGGGTTCACCCAATTATGACTGGCAAGAACATACTGCTCGTGACAGGCGATTTCGGCGAAGACTACGAGATAATGGTCCCGTTCCAGGCGCTCCAGGCAGTCGGCCACGACGTCGACGCCGTATGCCCGGACAAAGCGTCCGGTGAGACGGTCAAGACGGCCGTCCACGACTTCCGCGGCGACCAGACCTATCTGGAGACGCGCGGGCACGACTTCGAACTGACCGCGACGCTGGAGGAGGTGGACCCGGCGGAGTACGACGCGCTGGTCCTTCCGGGCGGACGTGCTCCCGAGTACATTCGGAACTACGACGCGGTGATCGAGACGGTCCAGCACTTCTTCGCGGAAGACAAACCGGTCGCAGCGATCTGTCACGCCCTTCAGATCCTCGTGGCCGCCGACGTCGTTGACGGCCGGACCTGCACAGCGTATCCGGCGCTCGAAGCCGACGTACGGGCCAGCGGTGGCCAGTGGGCCGAAGGGGTCGTTCGCGACGAGAACCTCGTGACCGCGCAGGCGTGGCCGGACCATCCCGACTGGATCGCCGAGTTCCTCGACGTCCTCGGTACGGACATCCAGCACGGCCAACCGGTCACGGCCGACTGAGGGGGCCGCTGCCCCAATTTCGGCCCGCTACGCCGCTTCGAGCCGGAAGAGCGCGCCGCTGGAACCGGATACCTGTGACTTCGCGGTGGTACAGACGAATAGCTCACCGGCGGGACTCCGGCCGAACGAGAGGACGTTCGGCCCGAACTGTTCGTCGGCGGTGACGCTCACTGTGGTCGTCGGCCACAGTCCGTCCGCCGTCTCGCGGGCCGCGAAGAGCCGACCCTGCGCGCGCCAGTCGGCGAACACGTACCGACCGCGGAGGTCCGGAATCGCGTCACCGTCGTACAGGTACCCGCCGACGACGGCGATACCGCTGACTTCCGCGCCGCCGTGGGGGTATTCGATGATCGGGTCCTGGAGCGGCCGCCCCCGGGGGCTTTCGTCCGGGCAGGTTTCGGCCTGGAAACAGTGGGTCCCTTCTCTGACGTTCCAGCCGTAGTTCCCGCCGCGTTCGACGACGTTGACCTCCTCCCACGCGCCCTGGCCCACGTCGCCGACGAACAGCCGCCCGCCCGGCCCGAAGGAGAGGCGCCACGGGTTGCGAAACCCCCAGGCGTACTGTTCGTCGCGACCGTCGGCCCCGACCAGTGGGTTATCCTCGGGGATGGCGTATGGTCGTCCATCGCCAGCGTTGTCGACGTCGATGCGCAGGATACTCCCGAGCAGATTCTCCGTCAGATCCTGCCCGTTCCCCCCGCCGACCGCGTCGTACCAGTCCTCGACGTGGCCGGTGCCCTGGTCGTTCGCGCGGCCGCCGTCGCCGGTCGCGACGTAGAGGTACCCGTCCGGACCGAACGCGATAGCACCAGCGTTGTGATTGCCCTGCGGTTGTGGAATCTCCAGAATCGTCCGCTCCGAGTCGAGGTCGGCAGTCGTCGCGTCCGGGTCAGCGTGGAACTCAGAGAGCACGAAGGTGTGAGAGTAGTCGTCCGGAGTCCCGTCTCGTGGCGGTGCGCTGTAGCGGACGAAAAAGCGGCCGTTCTCCGCAAACGACGGGTGAAAGGTCAGGCCGAGCAATCCCTGTTCGGTGTAGCCGCCGCCGACGTCGACCATCCGCTCGGTCACGTCGAGGAACGGGTCCTGCCGGAGGCCCGTCTCGTCCTGGAGATAGATCTGTCCGGTCTGGTCGACCACGAACCGGCGGCCAGGCTGGGGGAGTTCGATCCCGATCGGTGACGTGAATCCGACGGCCACTCGCCGGGCACGAACCGACAGGTCCTCGAAGCCACTCGTCGCAGCGGGCGTCTCTGGAGTCGATGACTCCGAGGTCCCTGTCGGATCAGTTGTGTCGCCACCGTCGGGCCCGTCACCGTCGCCGCCGCCGTCGCCGTCGCCATCGACTGGCGTGGCGGTCGGTGATGGAACGGGACTCGTTGTTTCACCAGTCGGCCCGTCGCCCCCGGAACCGAACTGACAGCCGCTCAGACCAGTGACGGCCGCAAGACCGCCGATGTGGAGGACCCTCCGTCGTGAGAAGCGTTCGTCTGTCATGGGCGAACGTGGTGTTCCACGAACAGGAAGCTTGGGGCGTCGGCAGACGCGACCGAATAAACGAGAAACTCGTTGTAAGATGCGAATCTCGAATCTTTTTTACCGTCCTGTGGACATTGTAGGTGTATGGTTGACAAGCAAGACCTCCGAGAGCAGTTCACCGAGGCGTTCGAAGGAGCTGACTACCCGATTTCCAGTCCGATGGATCTGGTCCCGGCGCTCCCGAACGGCCCGGGAACGAAGTTCGAGTCGGGCGACTTCTCGATGACAGCGATGGAGCTGAACACGAAGCTCGGCAGCGGGAACTTCCCGTACGAGAGCGTCGAGGAGTTCGTCGACGACGTCATCGACCAGCTCGACGACCAGGACCTTCTCTAATCGGCCCGGACGACAGCTGTCGGGTCTGCAGACTGCGAGGCGAGAGTGGAGACACACTCCCTGGTGGCCTGAATGACGACTGGGCTGGACGCCCCGAGCACTCAAGGCCTAGCCGGACGGGAGAGTGGCTATGAGCGACCCTGCAATGACGCGGTTTCCGGTACCGGACGTCGAGGACCTGCCCGAAGATCTCCAGGAGCGGATCGCAGAGGAGGAAGACGAAGCCGGGTTCATCCCCAACGTCTTCCTCGCGTACGGCTACCGCCCCTCGCACTTCCGGGCCTTTTTCCAGTATTACGACGCCCTCGTCGACGACACGGCACTCGACCGCGCGGAGATCGAGATGATAGTCGTCGCCGTCAGCGGCGTCAACGACTGTCTCTACTGTAACGTGGCCCACGGCGCACTCTGTCGCATCTACGCCGACGACCCCCAGCTAGCAGAGCAGTTGATGAGCAATCACCGCACGGCGAACGTTTCCGAGAAACGGCGTGCGATGCTCGATTTCGCCGTCAAACTCACCGAGAACCAGGCCGAAATCGGGGAAGCGGACTTCGAACGACTGCAGGAACAGGGCTACTCCGAACGCGCCATCTGGGACATCGGGAGCGTCACCGCATTCTTCAACCTCTCGAACCGGATGGCCCACCTCGCCGACATGCGACCGAACGACGAATTCTACGAACTCGGGCGCTGAGAGGACCACGGAACGCCGCGTGGTCCGCACCGAGCCCCCCAGAGCACCCGAAGCGATGGGGTACGCACCTATTCGGTGATACCAGTCAGTGACCGCCTGGTTTGGCGAATCTGAACGCGAGTACCCGAACTGATTCGGTTCAACACATTTAAGGATTAGATGGGTCTAATTCTATCTAATGCTCAGTGCAAAGATGGAGGACTACTTAAAAGCGATCTACGAGCTCCAGCGCGAGAGCGAGGAGCCGGTCGCCACGTCCCACATCGCGGATCTGCTGGACGTCACGCCGCCGACGGCGACCAGCATGATGGAGAAACTCGAAGACCGGGAGTTCGTGGAACGGGAGAAGTACAAAGGGGTTCGACTGACGCCGGAGGGAGAGACAGTGGCACTGGAAATCGTTCGCCACCACAGACTACTCGAGACGTACCTGACCGAGGAACTCGGCTACGACTGGGCCGAAGTCCACGACGAGGCAGACCGGCTCGAACACCACATCAGCGAGGAGTTCGAGCGGCGAGTGGCTGAGGTGCTGGACGACCCGACAGTCGACCCGCACGGCGATCCGATCCCGACTGATTCGCTCGAACCGGTGGACGAGTCCGCAGGACCGACGCTCGAAGAGTGTGCGGAAGGAGAGACGGTCGTCGTCCGTCGCGTCCGGGACCGTGACCCCGAAGAACTCGCGTATCTGGACGAGGAAGGGATCACGCCGGGTACGGAACTGACGCTCGTCGAAGTCGCACCGATCGGGCTCATCACGGTCGAGTTGAGCGACGGGACGGCCGTCTCGCTCCCCGACGACATCGCCGATACGATATTCGTCTCCCCGTCGTCGGACGGTGGCGTGGAATCGAACGGGGTGGCCTGATGCCGGGCAAACGCAGTGACGCAGCCGAACTGACCTCCGATCTGACGGGCCGTCTCGTCGATGCCGTCGCCGACGACGACGGAGTCAGTCGACGAGCGGTCCTGGGCGGACTCGGCCTCGCAGGCGCCGGTGCACTCGGGATGTCGGGTTCGTCCGCTGCCTCGACCGGTGGCGACGAGCACGAGAACCAAGACCACGATGCGGGAATGGACCCGCACGGTGCGTTCGGGGCCGTCGGCGAGTACGCCGAGGACTCCTTCGACCCTCACTCGTTCCTCAGGACGTTCAACACAGCCGAGCCGAAGGGCGAAGACGATTCGGTGAACGAGCGCGTCTACGAGCGCGACGGCGAGCGCGTCCGCGAGTTCACGCTGACGGCGAGTCTGCAGAACATCGAAATCGCGCCGGGCATCGAGTTCACGGCCTGGACCTACAACGGACAGGTTCCCGGCCCGACGCTTCGGGTTACCGAGGGTGATATCATCCGTGTCAAGTTCGAAAACGGACAGAAACACCCACACACCATCCACCCGCACGTCAAGAACGTCAACCCCGCGATGGACGGCATCCCGCAGAACGGGCCTGGCGTGATCGAGATGAACGAATCCACCGTGTACGAGTGGAAAGCTCAGCCAGCGGGGTGTCACTTCTATCACTGCCACTCGCTGCCGCTCAAAGAGCACATCCACCGTGGCCTCTACGGGGCGATCATCGTCGACCCCGACCCCGAGCGCGTCCGCGAGAACCCGCGTGACTACGTGAATTACCAGGGCCCCATCTCCGACGAGTACCGCGAGCAACTCGTCGAGAAGGCGGAGCTACGAAATCACGAGTACCGCGCCGACGAAGTCGACGAGATGGTGATGGTGATGAACGGCTTCGACACCAACTTCGACGGCGACAACGAGATCTACGCCGTCAATACGCAGGCCTTCTGCTACGGCGTCGGATCGACCGACGCGGCAAACGGGGAGTGGAAACCCGGGAAAACGATCAAACCCATCCAGGTCCAGCGAGACACGCCGGTCCGGGTGTACCTGATCAACGCCATCGAGTTCGACCCGATCAACTCGTTCCACACGCACTCGCAGTTCTTCGACTACTACGACCACGGAACCACGCTCATGCCGACGCACAAGACAGTGGACACGATCATGCAGTGTCAGGCCCAGCGGGGCATCATCGAACTGGACTATTCGGACCACGACCCGGGCCTGTACATGTTCCACGCACACCAGTCAGAGTTCGCCGAACTCGGCTGGATGAGCTTCTTCGAGGTGAACAAATGAGCCCCGACGACACCGCGCCACCGGCGACGACCGACGGTGGCACCGCTGCAGGTGAGGATACCGTCGACCTGCCCTTTGGCATCCCGATGTGGGTCGGCGCGCTCGTCCCACTGATCCTGCTGGCGGCAGTCGTCGGCGGCTTCGTCGTCTTCTCGCCGCTCGACGGCGTCCAGTCGGGGAGCGCACTGCCTGATCTAACCATCACTCACGTGTCGCTCCCGCACGACGAGCAAATCGTCCTTCACGTGACGAACAACGGGCCGAACCCACTGACCGTGAGTCAGGTCCAGATCAACGACGCCTACTGGGACTTCACGATGTACGCCGGTGGTGAGCAGACGAAGACGATAGCGCCCATGCAGAGCGGTCGTATCGTCGTCCCGTACCACTGGACGCCTGGGTGGGACATGCACGCCAAGATCATGCTGGGTGGCGGCGTCGGAGGAGCGACGGTTGGCCACACCATCGTCGCCCCGCAAACCGCACCCGGGATGAACCTCGACGTGCTGGGGACCCTCGCGCTCGTCGGCCTCTTCGTCGGTGTCATCCCGGTCGCACTGGGGATGCTCTGGTTCCCATTCATGCAGAACCTCTCGGACCGCTGGCTGCACGCGGTGTTGCTGTTCTCCGCCGGCGTGCTCGCCTTCCTCGCGTTCGACGCTGGCTTCGAAGCGCTCGAAGTCGCCGAGGAAGTCCCCGGGGCCTTCGAGGGCCAGTTGCTCGTCGTGGTCGGCGTCATCGGTGCGATGCTCCTCGTGCAGTCGGTCGGTGCGTGGCAGTCCGAGCGCACTGATGGCGTCTCACCGCTGGGTCTCGCCTACCTCATCGCGTTGAGCATCGGGCTTCACAACCTCGCCGAGGGACTCGCCATCGGGAGTTCCTTCGCGCTCGGGCGCGTCTCGCTCGGGGCCTTCCTGGTCATCGGATTCATGGTCCACAACGTGACCGAGGGGCCAGCAGTGGTCGCGCCGGTCGCACGCGGTGACCGGCCGTCGCTCTGGCACTTCGCCGCCATCGGCGTGCTCGCGGGCGCTCCCGTCATCTTCGGCGGCTGGATCGGTGGCCTCGCGTTCTCCCCGACGCTGGGGGCGCTCTTCCTCGCTATCGGCGTGGGTGCCATCCTCCAGGTCGAGTGGGAACTCGCCTCCATGGTCCGCCGGAACGGTCGACTCGGAACCGCGACGAACCTGCTCGGGTTCCTCCTCGGCCTCGTCGTGATGTACGCGACGGACCTGTTCGTCACGCTGTAGCGCTCACGACTCGACCGCCGATGGGCCACCGCGGCCACAAACGGTTTTGCCGCCTCCCTTCTTTCGGCGAGTATGCGTGACCTCGACGATACGGACCGTCGGATCCTCGGCCTCTTGCTCGACGACGCGCGCCGCTCCTGGAGTGACATCGCCGACGTAGTCGACCTCTCCCCGCCGGCAGTCGCCAACCGCGTCGAACGGCTCGAAGACCTGGGCGTCATCAGGGGTTTCACGGTCGACCTCGACCGCTCGAAACTCCGCCAGGGGACGCCCGTACTCGTCACCCTCGATGTCGAACCGCGCTCGGCAACTGTGGTCGCCGACTCGTTGGCCGACGCCGATGCTGTCGAGCACGTCTTCACGACGGCCGAGGAGCGCGTCGTCTTCTCCGGAACGGTCCCCGTCGACGACGTCCTCGGTGTGCTCGACGCAGAGGCCGCCACGGACGTCCGGGAGTACGAGGTGTCGCTCCTCTCCGACCGGTCGTGGAACCCCGCCGTCGACGACGCAGAACTGGCGCTGACCTGCGACGAGTGCGGAAATACGGTCACGACGGAGGGCGAGACGCACGAACTGGAGGGCGAGACCTACCACTTCTGCTGTGGATCCTGCGAGGAATCCTTCGTGGAGATGTACGAGAATCTGCGCCAGGGCGTCGATGGCTGATCGGCCTTCGTTCGACCGCCGGCGGATCAGGTCTCGACGAGTCGGACGACGTGTTCCTCCCCCGTTGCGACCGTCTCGACGCGTTCGAACTGCGCCGTGTGTCCCGTCAGGTCGAGCGACCGGTGATGGACGAACCAGAATCGGCCCCCTGGTGCGAGCACGCCGTCGACTCCACGAAATAGGTCGGACAGCACCCCATCACCGGCATGGGTCGGAGGATTACAGAGCACCGTGTCGAACGTCTGGTCCGAGACGCCGGCGAGGGCGTCTGCGGTCACGACTCGCCCGCTGACGCCGTTCGCGTCGAGCGAGCGACGGGCGCAGGTCGTCGCGAGCGCGTCGGCGTCGCTACACCAGACCTCACAGTCGGCGACGGTACCGGCGTACGCACCGAGCGGGCCGTACCCACAGCACAGGTCGAGTACCGAATCTCTGTCGTCGATAGCGGCCGTCTCTGCGAGCAGTCGCGTTCCCGCGTCGAGTCCGGTGGGTGCGAACAGCCCCGGGGCGGTCACGAGTGAGAGGGCAGCGCCGCCCGCCGAGTCTCCATCGACGGTCGCACGGATCCAGTCGAACGGCGGGTCGGACGCCCGCTCGACGTGCACCGGGGCTGAAGCATGAACGAGTGCCCAGTCGTCGCGAGTGGCGACTGTCGAGACGGATTCGGTTCGGTCGTCCAGGACGGATTCGAATCGTCGGAGTCCAGTGCCGGGTTTCGCGGCCACGAAGCAGTCACCGCCGGGGACGAGTGCCTCGAGCGCGGATTCGATGCGTCGGATCCCGAGTTCGAGCGGATCGTAGGCCTCGGGAACGAACACCGCGGTGTCGACGGGAGCGTGCTGCCGGTCGGCAGTGTGCGTTCCGCCGTCGGTTCGGCCCCGAGACTGGGCCTTGGCGGCCTCGACCGTCGGCCTCGTCGACCTGTCACCGTCGACGGACGCGAGTCCGGTCGCGATGTCGACGGTAGCCTCGACGCCGTTCGTCGCGATGTTCCGTTCACAGAGCGCCGCCGCACGGGCGTCGGACGCGAGTAGCTCCACGCTGCTCGCTCGTTCGGCGAGCACGCATCCGACGACGCCGTACCGGGCGTCGACGGTCCGCAGTCGCCCGAGGGCGGTGCCCCAGAGGTGTTCCAGAACGAGGAGTTCACCGGGGCAAAACGAGTCGGCGGACGTGATGCCGTCTGCCGTGTGAAATCGAAAGCGGTCGCGTTCGGAGTCGGTGCGCGACCCGAGCACGAGCGGGTCCGAACGGCCCTTCATGGGCGTCCCCTCCCGTGCGGGCGTGTGGCGGTGGCGGGACGGCACCGGTTGGGCCGACCAGTGGCGCTCGCTCGTGGACGGCGCGTCTGTGTCTCGGGTCGATGGGTGTCGGTGGTGTCGGAACTGTGCAGTCGTGGGCGTGTGTGGCGTGGCATTCGGATTGTCGGCAGGGGTGGCGTTCGGCGACCGACTCAGAGCCGTGCCTCGGAACCGTGAACGTCGAAAACGGACGCAGTGCTGTCCGGCGGGCACGGCGCCAGGTGCCGTTTGCGGGACCGCAGTCGATCCGGTCTGGCACTGGGCCATCCAGTGCGAGGATCCCGCGGCCTCCGAACCGGTCGGAGCCATCACCTGCCTGCGAACCGTCGCTGCCGTCGACGGCCTACGCGGCGACAGAACTGTGACCCGACCTCGAGCCGCTGGTCACTCTACAAGGAGGTTTTCAGACAGCCTACTAAGGCTTTGTGCTCCCATGTGACCGACCGTCACGACGACGGCCGCTGCACGTCATGCTCTCGCAGACCGGGACAACGCGTAAACCGAACCCGCCTGTTCCGGGGTGTATGGAACTCGTCGAAGCGACCCGGGCGGACCTGGACCTCCTCGCCGAGTACTGGTACGACCTCGCCACGTCGATGGAGCAGTACGGCGAACTGAACGAAATTGCCCAGGAGGGCCCACAAGCAGCCATCGAGGGGTTCGAGGGCCTGTTCGCCGAGGACGAGACGTCCGTCTACCTCATCGTCGCAGCCGACGAACAAGTGGGATTCCTCGTACTCCGTGAGCACGAACGACCCTCACGAGTGTACTCGTCGGTCATCGACATCGTCGACCTCTACGTCGCACCAGAGTGGAGAGACGGCGGATTCGGTAGCGAAGCCATCGACGCCGTCGAAGCGATAGCCCAGGACCGGGATGCGGACTCCATCACCGTCTCCTGTGAGTGGCACAACGACGGCGCCCGGCGATTCTACGAGGACAACGGCTTCGAACCGAAACAGGTCACCTACGCCCAGCGGGTCGACTGAATCGGCGGGAGAGTCACTAGTTTCTACGTTGGACCGGGCTTGTGGTTTCGGTCAGAAAACTAACCCCGGTATTTGATTTCGAATCGAAGGCAGAAACCGCATGAATAGGTAGCCCGTATGTACTCATACCATGAGTGAGCGCCGAACCCGCCTGGAACTGTACGGGATGAGTTGTGCGAATTGTTCGCAGAGTATCGCCGAGCGGGTGGAGGCTGTGGAGGGTGTCACCGACGTCGACGTCAACTTCGCGACGGACGAGGGCACCGTCACGTTCGACCCATCGGTGACGTCTCTTCGGGAGATTTACGACGCCGTCGACGACGCGGGCTACGAGGCGGCCAGCGAGACGGTCACCGTCGCCATCACGGACATGACGTGTTCGAACTGCGCCGACACGAACGAGTCAGCGTTGCTCGAGACCCCTGGGGTCATCGATGCAGACGTGAACTACGCGACGGACGAAGGGACGGTGACGTACAACCCCGCCGATGCATCCATCGCGGACGTCTACGATGCCATCGAGGGAGCGGGCTACTCCCCGGTTCGTAATGATAGCGGCGGAGAGGCAGGGTCCGGCGTGGGCGCTGAGGGTGCTGGCAGCGGCGAATCCACTGCTGACCGCCAGCAGGCTGCTCGCGATGCATCGATCCGTCGAGAGCGAAATCTCACTCTCTTCGGCGCGGTGCTGTCACTCCCGCTGCTCGGAATGCTCGCTGGCCATCTCTTCGCTCCCGAGTGGATGGCGAATACCTTCGAGGGAATTCCACTGGGCTGGGTCGCCTTCGCGCTCGCGACGCCCGTTCAGTTCGTCCTCGGAAAGGACTTCTACGTCAACTCCTACAAGGCAGTCGTCAGGAACGGCCGGGCGAATATGGACGTGCTCATCGCCCTCGGGTCGTCGACTGCGTATCTCTACTCCGTCGCCCGCCTGCTCGGGTTCCCAGGTGAAGGGCTGTACTTCGATACCGCAGCGCTCATCCTCGTGTTCATCACGCTCGGGAACTACCTCGAAGCCCGCTCGAAGGGCCAAGCCTCGGAGGCGATCCGGCAACTCCTGGAGATGGAGGCCGACACGGCGACGCTCGTCCGTGCGGACGGCACTGAGGAGGAGGTCCCGCTCTCGGACGTCGAAGTCGGTGACAGGTTGAAAGTTCGTCCGGGCGAGAAGGTGCCGACGGACGCCGTCGTGGTCGACGGCGACAGCGCGGTCGACGAGTCGATGGTCACCGGTGAGTCCGTCCCGGTATCGAAAGGCCCCGGTGACGAGGTGATCGGTGCGACGGTCAACCAGAACGGCGTGCTCACCGTGGAGGCCACGAAGGTCGGGGAAGAGACCGCGATACAGCAAATCGTCAAACGCGTCAAGGACGCCCAGAGCCGACAGCCCGAGATTCAGAACGTCGCCGACCGCATCTCGGCGTACTTCGTCCCGGCGGTAATCTTGAACGCCGTCTTGTGGGCGGCTGTCTGGTACGCGTTCCCCGACCTGCTCGCTGGGTTCGTGGGTGCGCTGCCGCTGTGGGGGCTCGCGGCGGGCGGCCCGACTGCAGTGGGTGCCCTCGAGTTCGCCGTCGTCGTCTTCGCGTCGGCGGTGCTCATCGCCTGTCCCTGCGCGCTGGGGCTGGCGACGCCCGCGGCGACGATGGTCGGGACGACTATCGGTGCCCAGAACGGCGTCCTCTTCGAAGGCGGCGACGTGCTCGAACGGGTTCGCGACGTGGACACCGTGGTCTTCGACAAGACGGGCACGCTCACGAAGGGCGAGATGGAACTGACCGACGTTGTCGCACTCCCGGCAGCCGACGGTGGGACGGTCGACGACGGGACCGCGGCGGACGGCGGCGCCGTGGTCGGCCGGGAGGTCACCGAGTCGCTCGTCCTCGAAGTCGCTGCGAGCGCGGAATCGGGGAGCGAACACCCGCTGGCGGAGGCAATCGTGGAGGGCGCCCGCGACCGGGGCGTCGACGTCGAGTCCCCCGAGGACTTCGAGAACGTTCCGGGCCACGGTGTAAAGGCCACCACGAGTCACGGCCGCGTGCTCGTCGGGAATCGCAAACTCCTGCGTGAGGAGGGCGTCGACGTCGATCCGGCCGCTGACGCGATGGACCGTCTCGAACGCGAAGGGAAGACCGCGATGCTGGTCGCCATGGCCGAGGACGACTCCGAGGCGTACCGTCTCATCGGTGTCGTCGCGGACGCAGACACCGTGAAGGAATCCTCCCGGAGCGCCGTCTCGCAACTCCGCGAGCGCGGCGTCGATGTCTGGATGATCACCGGCGACAACGAACGGACGGCCCGCGCGGTTGCCGAAGACGTGGGCATCGACCCCGACAACGTGATGGCGAGCGTGCTCCCCGAGGACAAGGCGGACACCGTCGAAACCATCCAGTCGGACGGCCGACGCGCGATGATGGTCGGTGACGGCGTCAACGACGCCCCGGCGCTCGCGACGGCGTTCGTCGGGTGTGCCATCGGTAGCGGCACCGACGTCGCTATCGAGGCCGGTGACGTGACGCTGATGCGCGACGACCCCCTGGACGTCGTCAAAGCGATCCGCGTCTCCGCCGGGACGCTCTCGAAGATCAAACAGAACCTCTTCTGGGCGCTCGGCTACAACACCGCGATGATCCCGCTCGCCTCGCTCGGGCTACTCCAGCCAGTGTTCGCCGCCGCCGCGATGGCCGTCTCCAGCGTCTCCGTCCTGGCCAACAGTCTCCTGTTCCGGCGGTACGACCCCGACGAGGACTACCGATTGCTGGGCTTCCTGCGCTGAATCGGTTCAGTCCCGCCTGACAGGCAGGTTCCCTGGACCAATCGCCCCTCTGGAACTTGCTGAAACCAATCACTTCACCCCCTGATTATATAAAAGTATCACCGAATAGGTTTGGGTCACGACGGGGTGAATCAGATAGTAGGGGCCTTCTACTCCTGTATATCACGATCTGTATTGCCAAGCCTCTTTTCCCTGCACGTGTAAGTGACAGATTGGGACATGACGAGAGATATTCGACGCCGGACGCTGCTCGGTAGTATTGGTGCGATGGCAACCGCAGGCCTGCTCGCTGGCTGTTCGACCGAGACCAGCGGCGATGGCGGTGACGGTGGCGACGGCGGCGACGGCGGCGACGGCGGTGACGGTGGCGGAGCGTCGCCAGAGTGGCCATCGTACCTTGACGACGCCACGGACGAAGGCTCCCAGGACGCGCGCGGCGAGAGCGAGGTGACAGTGGCAGTCGGTCCGGGCGGCAACCTCTCGTACGAACCGACCTTCCTCCGGGTCGATTCGGGAACGACGATCAACTTCGAGTTCGAGTCACCTGGCCACAACGTCAAGCCCGAGAGTCAGCCCGATGGCGGAAGCCTCGACGGAACCGAGGGCGGCGAGATGGAACTGATCGAAGAGGGCGAAACCTACTCGGTCACGCTGGAGACGGCGGGCATCTTCACCTACTACTGCGGTCCGCACGAGGCAGCGGGCATGAAAGGCGGCATCTCCGTCGAGTAGCGCAACCGTTCCGAGCGGTTCGAGACCGAACCCTGTATTTTCCGAATGAACAGGCGACAGATTCGACGTCGCCGCGTTGCAGAGACTGACCGTTACTCGCCGCGCAGTTCGGCCACGTGATCGATGCGCTGCTGGACCAGGTCTGGTTTTCCGATGTCGTGGCGGATGCGGAGTCCTTCCTCACCGGCGACGGCCAGAACTTCCTCTGCGATTGCTTCGGCTTCGGAGATGGTGTCGGCGAGACCGACGACTGCGAACGACCGAGAGGTGGTCGTGTAGATGCCATCCTCCCGGTCGTCGACGCTGGCATAGTAGAGCAGTGCATCGCCGTCTGAATCAGCGGCCGCCGCGGCGGCGCTGTCCTCGTCGACTGTCACTTGGGCCCCAGCGTCGGGGTCGGTCGGGTAGCCGGCGGGGACGGCGTACTTGCAGACGGTCGCTTTCGGCGCGAAGGATAGTTGCGGGAGCGACTCGCCCTCGCGGGCCGCCGTCAGAACCTCGAGGAAATCGGTGTTCAGGACCGGGAGCGTGTTCATCGCTTCCGGGTCACCGAAGCGGGCGTTGAACTCGACGACCTTGATGCCCTCCGCCGTGAGCATGAACTGCCCGTAGAGGACGCCTTTGTACCCCGAGAGCGCGTCGACGGTGGCCTCGAGGACGTCGACGGCCTCCATGTAGTCGTCCTCGTCCATGAACGGGAGTTCGAGCGTCGCGTCGGAGTAACTCCCCATCCCGCCCGTGTTCGGGCCCTCGTCGCCTTCGTAGGCACGTTTGTGGTCCTGGACCGCGGGCGTGACGCGGACCTCGCCGTTGGCGACGAACGCCTGGACGGTGAACTCCTCGCCGACGAGGCGCTCTTCGAGTACGATCCGGTCGTAGTCGGACTCGAGGACGTACTCCTTGGCTTCGTCCTTGCTGATCTGGTCGCCGGTGACGCGAACGCCCTTGCCGCCGGTGAGGCCGGCGGGCTTGATGGCGAGGTGGCCGTCGTACTCGTCGATGAACTCGCAAGCGGCGTCCATGTCTTCGAACGTCTCGAAGTCCGGACAGCCGGGGATGTCGTGTTCGCGCATGAACCGGCGCTGGAACGCCTTGTCCGTCTCGATGCGGGCTTCTGTCTCCTGCGGGCCGAACGCGTAAATGCCGGCGTCGTCCAGGGCGTCCGCGACGCCGCTCGCGAGCGGCGCTTCCGGTCCGATGACAGCGAGCGTCGCGTCGACGTCGCGGGCGTAGGACGTCACTGCGGTCGGGTTGGTCGTGTCGAGTGATTCGAAGCCTTCGGCCAGACTGGCGATGCCGGGGTTCCGGTTTCCGGCGCAGGCGTAGAGGTCCGCGTCGGAGTCACTCAGCGCGCGGGCGACTGCGTGCTCTCGGCCGCCACCGCCGACCAGCAGCACTGTCTCTGTCATACCTGGAGGGCCGCGTGCGCCCGTTGTAAGTCCTGCGTTTCGCCCGATTTCCCTCCCGCTGTCGACTCCGCGGGGGTTTACTGTCGGGCCTGCATAGCTCGATTCATGACCGACGACGCCGACCTCGACGACGCGGCCGAGACTGGCGCGTGGGCGCGCAACCTCAACAGCGGCCAGTCCTGCATCGCCGCCAAGCGCTTCGTCGTCCACACGGACGTGTACGAGCCGTTACTCGACCGCTTCGTCGACGAGGTCGAGGCGCTGACCGTCGGCGACCGATGGACGACGACACCGAAGTCGGCCCGCAAGCTCGCGAGGACCTCATGGCGGAACTGCACTCCCAGGTCGATGAAAGCGTCGAGGCCGGCGCGGAAGTCGTCACCGGGGGCGCGCCGATGGACCGCGAGGGCGCGTACTACCCGCCGACGGTGCTGACGAACGTGCCTGAGGGAACCCCCGCCGACTGCGAGGAACTGTTCGGACCGGTCGCCACGGTGTTCGAGGTCGACTCGGAGGCCGCCGCCGTCGAGAAGGCCAACGACACGGAGTTCGGACTGGGCGCGAGCATCTGGACCGAAGACCGCGAGCGCGGCGAGCGCGCCGCTCGGCGGATCGACGCCGGCTGTACGTACGTCAATCAACTCACCAAGTCCGACCCGCGGGTGCCCTTCGGCGGCGTCAAGCAGTCGGGCTACGGCCGCGAACTCTCCAAGGCGGGGATCAAGGAGTTCGTCAACCGCAAGACGCTCTGGGTCGAGTAGGCCTGCGACGGGCAGTCGCCCTCGGCAGGGCGAACTGCGGGTGTAGGGGGTATTTTACTCTGCACTTCGTACCGGTTGCATGGCCCTCAGAGCCGATATCTCGGTCCCGACCGACGCACTCACGCTGGGGGGACAACCACCGGGAGCGGACGGGGCGGTCGTGTTCGAGGCCGTCGTCCCGGTCGGCGACTGCGCTCGGGTACTCTTCTGGATCGACGACGCGGAGGTAGTCGCCACTGGGGGAGACGAGGACGCTGGTCCCGGACCGACTCCGCTAGAGACGGTAGACGGCCGAACGCTCTGCGAGGCCGAAGTCGGACCCGAGGCGGGTGCGGTCGTCGACTCGCTCAGGGACGGGGGCGTCCACGTCGTCGGGGGCGCGGGCGACGCCGACGGCTGGCGTCTCCGGTTGCTCTGTGCAGACAGGCGAGCGCTCGCGACGTTCACCGAACGCGTGACCGACCGAGGGATCCCCGTCACGCTCGACCGGATCCACCGGTCGGCCGACCGGTCGCGGGCCACACTCTCCGACGAGCAGCAGACCGCAGTCTGGTGCGCGCTGGACGGCGGATACTTCGATGTCCCTCGCCGGACGACGATCACTGAACTCGCCGAGAACGAGGGGATCAGCGACAGTGCCTTTTCACAGCGACTCCGGCGCGGACTCGAAACCCTCCTCCGACAGTCGCCAGTTCGGGACCTCCTCCGTGAGGGGGGCCTGTGACGCCGGCGCGGGCTGCCGAGCGGACTGCGCGCGCAGGTTCGCGTTCCGGCCATCGGTACCGAAGTCACGACGTCACACGGCTCGGTTCGGTATCGAAGGGAATCTTTTCGACGGCACTGACGAAATAAATGCCATGACCCCTCCGGCAACGACCGAACCTGCCCGATCCGTCGACCGAACCCTGTCGATACTCGCCAACGGGCCCCGTCGCGAGATTCTGCGAGCACTGGCGAGCGGGAGAACGGTCGGCCGCTCCGAACTGGGCCGGATCCGCGACCGCCTGGGCGCCTCGGAGACGACGTTCGAGGTGAGTCTCTACCACGTTCACCTCCCGATGTTGGCAGCTGCGGAGGTCGTCACGTCCGACTCGGACCCCTTTCGGATCCAGCCGGGACCGCGGTTCGAATCGGTCGCTCCGCTCGTCGAAGCGGTCTCGGCGTTCGAACTGCGGGACGACGACTGAGGACAGATGACGGATTCCGGGGCGATACTGATCCGGGTCGTCGAAACGCTTGCCGGAGAACTCGACGAGGACCCGACGACGATGGAACCGCGACTCGCCGACTACGTACCGCCGGACGCGCTTCGAGCGCTGACGGACCACGACAACGAACGATGGCGGCTCGCCTTCGACACCGAGGAGTGCCGTGTGTCCATCGACGGCAGTGGCACCGTCGAAGTGACCGACCGGCCCGACTGAGGTCGATGCTCGTACATTTACCCGTGCCCGTCACCTACAGTCGAGCATGACCGACGATTCGGACGCCGCGACCGCTACGGGCGCGGCCGACCCGACCGCCCGAAACCGGCTCGACGAGGAGGCGAGCCCGTACCTCCGCCAGCACGCCGACAACCCGGTCAACTGGCAGCCCTGGGACCAGCAGGCCCTCGAGGCCGCCAGAGAACAGGACAAACCCATCTTCCTCTCCATCGGCTACGCCGCCTGTCACTGGTGTCACGTCATGGAGGACGAGAGCTTCGAGGACGAGGCCGTGGCCGAACTCCTCAACGAACACTTCGTCCCGGTTAAAGTCGACCGGGAGGAGCGCCCGGACGTCGACAGCATCTACATGAGCATCTGCCAGCAGGTCACCGGCCGCGGCGGCTGGCCGCTCAACGCCTGGCTGACGCCCGACGGCGACCCCTTCTACGTCGGCACCTACTTCCCGAAGGAGCCCAAACGCGGCGCACCAGGCTTTCGGCAGTTACTGGAGGACATGGCCGCCTCCTGGAACGATCCGGAGGACCGCGAGGAGATGGAGTCACGCGCTCGCCAGTGGACCGAAGCCATCGAGAACGACCTGGAAGCCGTCCCGGCCCAGCCAGGTGACGCCCCCGACGAGGGCGTCCTGGCATCGACCGCGAGTGCCGTCCTCCGGGGTGCGGACCGGGAGTACGGCGGCTGGGGTCGTGGCCAGAAGTTCCCCCAGGCCGGCCGATTGCGAGTGCTCATGCGCGCTCACGAGGCTGACGGTCGGGATGCCTACGCGGAAGTCGTCGAGGAGACGCTCGATGCGATGGGTGACGGCGGCCTCTACGACCACGTCGGCGGCGGCTTCCACCGCTACACGACCGACCGGGAGTGGGTTGTTCCCCACTTCGAGAAGATGCTCTACGACAACGCGGAACTCGCGCGCGTCTTTCTCACCGGTTTCCAGGCGACCGGCCACGAGCGATACCGAGAGACCGCTCGCGAGACACTCGAATTCGTCGAGCGCGAACTCACCCATCCCGACGGCGGCTTCTACAGCACGCTCGACGCGGAGAGCCAGCAACATAGTCTGGACGACGGCCCCGGTGAGCGCGAGGAGGGCGCCTTCTACGTCTGGGACCGGACGGAAGTCCGCGACGCCGTCGAAACCAACGGGACCGATGCCGGCCTGTCGACGGCGGAGTACGATCTCGCTACCGATCTGTTCTGTGACCGCTATGGCGTCACCGAAAGCGGGAACTTCGAGCGTGGCAAGACGGTCCTGACCCGCAGCGCGAGCGTCGAGGCTCTGGCTGAGAAGTACGACCTCGATACGGACGAGGCGGCCACCCGACTCGACGCAACCAAATCCGCCCTGTTCGAGGCGCGAGAGGAGCGTCCACGTCCGCCACGCGACGAGAAGGTTCTCGCTGGCTGGAACGGACTGATGATCTCCGCGTTCGCCGAAGCCGCAATCGTCGACCCCAGAGAGGACGGCGGCGCCGACTGGGCGGAGACGGCAGTCGACGCGCTCGACTTCGCTCGGGAACAGCTCTGGGACGAGGACTCGGGACGGCTCCGTCGTCGATTCAAGGACGGCGACGTCCGGATCGATGGGTACCTCGAAGATTACGCCTTCCTCGCCCGCGGCGCGTTCGACACCTACCAGGCGACCGGTGACGTGGCCCACCTCGCGTTCGCGCTCGAACTCGCCGATACCATCGAAGCCGAGTTCTGGGACGAGGACGACCAGACGCTGTACTTCACCCCGCAAAGCGGCGAATCGCTCGTCGCCCGCCCGCAGGAACTCGCCGACCAGTCCACCCCGTCGAGCGCCGGCGTGGCAACGAATCTCCTGCTCGCGCTCGACCACTTCGTGCCCCACGACCGCTTCGAATCGATGGCCGGTGGCGTGCTCCGGACGCACGGCACGAACGTCGAGTCGAATCCAGTCCAGCACCCGTCACTCGCGCTCGCTGCCGACACCTACCGTTCGGGCCATCGCGAACTCACGCTGGCCGCGGAGGAGGTTCCCGAGTCGTGGCGCGAGCGCATCGCGTCGACCTACCTCCCCCGTCGAGTGCTCGCCCCGCGGCCTCCCACGGCGGGTGGACTCGATTCGTGGCTCGGTACCCTCGACATCGGCGACGCGCCACCCATCTGGGCAGACAGAGAGGCTCGCGACGGGGAACCGACGATCTATGCGTGTCAGTCGCGAGCGTGTTCGCCGCCGACCCACGACCTGGACGAGGCGCTCGGGTGGTTCGACGAGTGAGCAGGAACCACTCCGGTCGCGAACGGACGGACGCAGAGAAAGCGAGAGCCGAGGACCGACCGATTCAGACGGTCTGAGAGAGGTCTTCGAGTTCGCGACCGAGGTAGACGGCGATCGGAACGGGTTCTTCTTCGACGAAGCGGGCCACCTCCTCACCGTTGCGCTCGACGACGACGGTCGGGATGTACTCGATGTCGTACTCGTCGACCATCGGGCCGACTTTGGTGCCGTCCTCCTCCTTCTCGACGGCGTACTCGTCGATCCGACTCTCGGGAACTTCGGCGGCGTCGAGCGCGGCGCCGAAATCCGGTAACTGTGACCGGCAATCGATACACCAGTCGCCGCCCCAGACTTTGTAGGTCACTTCGTCGTTCAGCGCGGCGAGGACGTCGACCGTCTCGGCGTAGGCCTCCTCGGTCCACACCGGATTCGGCTCCATGGTTTCCAGTGACATACCACCCTGTTGCGTCCCGGACGGCTTAACGCCAACGCTCCGTTCACGGCGTTGGACCCGCCTGACGGCGAATTTTGCGACTCTCCTCGCGGTCTCACTCCCCCACCGCCGCCGCTCGCTCCCGGATCACGTCTTCGAGGAGTCGACGGTGACACCGCTTGTCGTCGCCCTCGAAACACACGAGGGCTATCGTCTCACCCGCGGCGACGCGCTCGGCGAGCGCGTCAACGGCCTCCCGGGCCTCCTCCTCGGACGAGAGGTACTCCCGGTAGCGTGCCGCGAAATTCGTCTCGTCCCAAGCGGCGTTATGGGCTTCTTCGTCACAGAACCCCTCCATTTTGAGGGTCTCCTGGCGGTCTTTGGTCTCAGAGAGGAGCGACTCGGGCGGTCCGAGCGCCTGCCTGTTCTCCGCGACGAGCGCCCGAAACCATCCGGTCGGTCGACGGACGACCCCGACCGGCGTCGTCTCTTCCGGCAGGGCAGCGATGTCGTGCTGGAGCGCAGCGGCGTATGTCTCCAGTACCTCGCCGGTCATGCCTCGAACGAGGTCCGCCGCGTGCAAAACCGTATGGGCTCGCCGGCGGTGGCCCGGCGGTCAGCGGGCGGCGCGTCATCGAACGACGCACTCCCTGCCGGTGTCAGGGGGGCTTTACGTTCTCGTGGCGTATCCGCTCCCAGTGAACTCCAGCATCCTCGACACCATCGGGTCGCCGCTGGTCGAAGTCGACGCCCCCGAGGGCGCGACCATCGCGGCGAAAGTAGAATCGTTCAACCCCGGCGGCTCCGCCAAGGACCGCCCGGCGAAGGGGATGGTCGAGGCCGCCGAAGCCGACGGGACGCTCTCTGAAGGAGACGCCATCGTCGAACCGACGAGCGGCAACACCGGCATCGGCCTCGCGATGGTCGGTGCGGCCAAGGGTTACGACGTCACGCTCGTGATGCCGTCCTCGAAGTCACCCGAACGGCGCCAGATCATGCGGGCCTACGGTGCGGACATCGAACTCGTCGAGGGGGACATCTCGGCCGCGAAAGACCGTGCAGACGAACTCGAAGCGCAGGAGGGGTTCGTCCAGTTGCGCCAGTTCGAAAACCCCGCCAACCCGGAGGCCCACTATCGGACGACCGGGCCCGAGATTCTCGACCAGGTCGGCGACCGGTCCATCGACGCGCTCGTCGCCGGCGTGGGCACCGGTGGGACCATCTCCGGTATCGGTCGACGGCTCCGCGAGGACTTCCCCGACCTGGAAATCGTCGCGGTCGAACCGGCTGAAAACGCAGTGCTCTCGACGGGCGAATCCGGCGACGACGACTTCCAGGGGATGGGGCCGGGATTCGTCAGTGACAATCTGGATCGGGACCTGCTGGACGACGTGGAGACAGTCGAAATCGACGCCGCCGAAGCGGAGTGTCGCCGTCTGGCCCGCGAGGAAGGCATCTTCGTCGGCCAATCGTCCGGCGGAACCAATCTCGCGGCCAAGCGCGTCGCTCGACGACTTGCCGCCGACGACTCGGTCGCGGACCCGCTGGTCGTCACGGTCTACTGGGACAGCGGCGAGCGCTACATGTCGACCGGCATGTTCGATTAGGACTCGTCTCGGTCGTCGTCCATAGCCTCTCGGACGTCCTCGAACGCTCGGTTCTCACCGCTCACTCTCCCGCTGGCCTGGCCGTGCATGTACCGCCCCAGTCCGAGCGCCAGCCCAGCGACGAGCAGGGCGACGACGGCGACAGATTCGAGTGCGAGGTCGAACTCGCCGCTCGCGAGGCCGCTGTCTCCGGTCCAGAGCGCGACGGGGACGAACGCCGTGGCGATACCGATGGCGTAGAGACTTCGGGCGAACGCTTCCGCGGGGACACGAGCGCGAGCGAAGTACGCCGCGGGTGCAAGCCAACTCCCGAGGAAGACCAGTGGTGCCGTGTAGATGCTCAGCGAGGTCATCGTGCTTACGAGGAAGAGCCCGAGCGGTGCGAGCGGTATCGCGACGGCGAGGCCAGCGATGACCATGACGGTTCCCGACGCACGCCGCTCGCCGCCCTCCACCCTGAGGAAGTCGCTCCCGTCCTCGCTAAAGCGGCCATCCAGCTCGGATAACTCCACTGCGGCCCCGTCCTCGTCGAGGGGAGTCCCGCAGTGGGGACAGAACCGCGATTCGGCGGCGAGCGTCTCCCCGCACTCCGGACAGGGGAACTCACCGGACGTTGGTGTGCCTGCGGTTTCGGAGTCACGGGATGGTGACGGACCACCGTCTTCGTCGGCCCGTGGCGGACCGTCGTCAGCGGCCGCATCGTCAGGTGGACCGGCGCCGTCGTCGCCGTCCGCCGGGTCACTCATGTTCGGTCGTACGCCGTCCCGGGTCAAGAACCCCCGGCAGTCACCGAACCGGGCTGCACGCTCCGACGAGAAACGACTATACCGGCGCCCGCCCACGCCACAGCCATGCGACTGGAGGACTACTGGGGCATCGGCCCGAAGACCCGGGACCTGCTCGCTGCCGAACTGGGCGTCGAGCGAGCACTCGCGGCCATCGAGACGGCCGACACCCGGGCACTGGTCGATGCAGGACTTTCGCAGGGTCGGGCGACGCGCATCCTCCGACGGGCACAGGGCGGCGCGGCGATGGACGTCCTCGCCACGCGGGACACGCGCGAGGTGTACAAGGAGATTCTCGACCTCGCCGGCGAGTACGCACTGACCGAGGACGCCGCCAGCCGAATCCGTATCCTCACGCCACTGGACTCGCGCGAGGAGATGGCCGAGCGTATCGACCGCATCCTCGAAGCCCGCGATTCGTGGACCGCGCTGGAGGACGGAACCAGGCGAGCGGTCGAAACCGCGTTCGAAGACAACGCCGCCGGCGGCGAACTCGCGGCCGTCCGCACGGCAATCGCGCTCTCGGAGGCGGGCGTCTCCGAGGGCGTCTTCGAACCGGTCGCCGAACTGAACGACGGCGTCCTCGAAGACGCCGCGGCCGCGCTGGCCGGCCTGGAAGGGGCGAGCGATTCCATCGGCGAAGGGGCAGACGACCGTCTCGACTCGATGCGACACGGTCTCGCAGCAGTCGAGGACATGGCAGCCACGCCCGAGAGCGTGGCCGAGGAGGTCCAGTCTGGCTCGCGCGGCGCCGACGACTTCCGGGAGACGCTGGTTCGCCACGTCTCGAGCGAGGCCGAGGTCGATTCGGCGCGGGTCCGCGAGGCGACCCCCAACGAGGCCACGGACGCGGGCGACTTCGTGGCCGAGACGCTCCGGACGCTCTCGGGCGACCTCCGGACGGCAGTCGACGAGCGCGAGACCGAAGTCGCGGATCGACTGGAGGGAACGATCGAGACGGCCCGTGAGACCATCGACGCGGCGGTGACGGTCGTGGACGACGTCGCACTGTTCGTCTCACTCGCGCGATTCGCCGAGGCGTACGACCTCCAGCGACCAACGTTCGTGGATCGGGAAACGGTCGCCGTCGAGAACGCTCGAAACCTCTCGCTGGTTGCCGGCGGAACCCCTGTCCAGGAGGTAACCTACGGCATCGGCGACCACGCGCTGGACGTCCCGAGCGCGAACGCGCCGCCGAGCGACCACAGCGTCGCCGTGCTCACCGGCGCCAACAGCGGTGGGAAGACGACGCTGCTGGAGACGCTCTGTCAGGTCCAACTGCTCGCACAGATGGGCCTGCCGGTGCCCGCCGACAGCGCGGAAGTCGGCGTCGTCGACGCGGTCGTCTTCCACCGCAGACACGCGAGTTTCAACGCGGGCGTCCTCGAATCGACTCTGCGGTCGGTCGTCCCGCCGTTGACCGACGAGGGTCGAACGCTGATGCTCGTCGACGAGTTCGAAGCGATCACCGAACCGGGCAGTGCCGCGGACCTGCTGCACGGCCTGGTCCGATTGAGCGTCGACCGCGGTGCGCTCGGCGTGTTCGTCACCCACCTGGCCGACGACCTGGAACCCTTACCCCCCGAAGCGCGCGTCGACGGCATCTTCGCCGAGGGGCTGACGCAGAACCTGGACCTGGAAGTCGACTATCAGCCACGGTTCGAGACGGTCGGCCGCTCGACGCCGGAGTTCATCGTCTCCCGACTCGTGGCGAACGCCGGGGACCGGAACGAACGGTCCGGCTTCGAGACGCTCGCGGAAGCGGTCGGCGAAGAAGCAGTTCAGCGAACCCTCTCTGACGCTCGCTGGACGGCCTGACCGTCGAACGGTCGATCACAGACGGCTCGCACGACAGGCGCAGACGACCTGCGCGTCGGGCTCAGACGACTTGCGCCTTTAGCTCAGACGACCTGCGCGTGCAGGAAGCGTTCGTCGTCCTCCGCCTCGTCCTGCGATTCGGTCCCGTCGCCGCGTTCGTCGCGTTCGTCACCTGAATCGGCTGTTGATTGCTGCTTCGCTCGCTCGTCGGCGGCCGACTGATACTCCGGCACGATAATGCACAACATCTGTCTCACCAGACTCTCCGGCGGGGATCGAACCCGCCGCTCCGGCACGGGGCCGGCGTCACACCGCTGTGACTGCGGAGAGCGAAGGGCCGGGACGACTCGGATGCCGAGTCGTCGTCGGTAGTGCTGGCCGCTCACGCGTTGGCCGGTTCGGCGACGAGGACGGCTGCGTCCATGATCCCGAAGCCGTCCGTCAGCGTCTCGGCGACTGCGTCGTGGTCGGGTTCGTGGTCCGGGAGGACGAGCCAGACGGTCGCCGTCACCCGGATGTCTGTCGCGCGGGGCGTCACGTCGGTCACGCCGGTGACCTCTGCCGTCTCGACGCCGTCGACGTCGGCGACGACCGTTCGCACGCCGCTCTCGAGGTCGGCCATGGTGTCCCGGGGGACCCAGAGGTCGATTTCCGCCGTCGATTCCACCGCAGTTGTGGCATGGACTGCCATAGAACGCCCGGCGCGAGTCGAACGCGCGCCCCGCGTTGGGGACACCGTGCGGGCGTCGAGGGCGCAGTGATGCCTCTCGTGGACACAGCTAGCGCTCTTTCGCCGACCCGAGCGGGGTCACCGGGACCGAACGCGGCAGATGCCGCGTCGGCGACCGGTGAGACACCCGACTGGGGTCGGGGGCGATGTGACCGGCGGCACCGATGGGGGACACGATACCGTCGGTGGTGCAGGACCTGTCGTCACGCGAGACGGGCCGGTGGCCACGACGTCGGAATCACAGGAAGAGCCGAGATGGCTCGAACCGACAGCCGTCGACCGGACTGGGAGCCCGGACGGCCCACGCGATCTCACGCGGCGACGGCGGTCGGTTCGAGCTGACGGCGATTCCCATCAGACCGACCAATCGACAGATCCTTCCCGCTGGGATCCGCCACGCCGACGTCCGCCGTGCAGGCGGCGTCGACGAACCCACCGCTGTCACCATACGGGCCGTATGCCCGGGCGAACAGCATGTGGGAACTGAGGTCGATCATTTGGGATCACCGTTCACACCGTAGTGGTGGAACGTACTCAATACGTCTACACGGGAATATATTAAATTTTTTGCACGTATGCCAGAGGATGTCATGCTCGATCCGACGATGGGGCCACACTTATCAGGTTACTGGGCGTATATACTCGCATGCAGAAACGATTGAAGCGGATCCTGAGTCGTGCTCGCTACGCAGCTATCGGTGCGGCCGTCGGGGCCGGAATCGGCGGTCTCCTCGGTCGGAACGCGGCCAGTACCGGCGGCGCGCTGGGCGCTATCGTCGGTGCGACGATCGGTGAGAAACGCGTCACGGTCGATTCGTTCATCGACGACGTGAAAGAACGACGATCAGTGCGCGGCGAGTCGGTCGAGGAAGCGGACTAAGACGCCAGGTCCCCGTCGCTGAATTTTCAGCCCTCCCTCTCGCTGGCCGACGTTACACCTCCAGTTCGACGTGCACTCTCGTGACGTGACCGCCACAGCCACATCGCTCGACGTACTCGTAGGTGATCGCGTCACCGAACTCGTCCGAGAGGTGGTCGTAGAGATTCGACTCCGGATGGCCGTGGTCGCCGTGCGTGACGAGATTGACGTGGTTCCCCGGTGCAGTGTGTTCGACCGCGTCGACGGCCTGGGCCAACAGCAACCCGCTATCCTCGGCGTGATGGGGGTGTTCCAGATTCGCAGACCAGGAGTTGTCGTGGACGTGGTCCGTTATCGGTTCGACGTCGTCGTGGCTGACGGGCATACCTCGATGTAGCCGACGTGGGCTGGAACCCCTGGTGCCGAAGATGTTCGGTCGGTCGAACGGCAGTCACGCGGTTGACTCGGAGCCGTCCTCGGCAGTGTCGTCGGCCCCCTCGTCCTCAGCGCTGTCACTGGCGTCCTCGCCCTCCCCCTCTCCCAACCCATCCAAA
>ENA-ORCR01000361-ORCR01000361.1-marine-metagenome-genome-assembly--contig:-NODE-361-length-29472-cov-7.563667_pt1 | contig 29472 bp, 29 predicted proteins | sample MGYA00237782_ERZ508514 | MGnify/ENA primary metagenome ERZ508514 (study PRJEB26185, sample SAMN06268960) | marine metagenome | isolation source: Eden Landing Ponds, San Francisco, CA, USA | place...
GGCAACGACATCACCGACCTCCCGCTGACCGCGGCGATCGTCGTCGCCTGCGTCTCCTCCGGGATCGTCATCAGCCTTTCCGCCGTCGGGATCCCGGCGTCGTTCGTCATCATCGCGACGATGTCCATCGTCGGCCTCGGGTGGGGTCGCGCGACCCGGACCGTGACCGTCAAGCAGGGGATCAGCGGCGAGAAGGAGCCGAAGGTCTCCGTCGGTGCGCTGAAGGCCGACGAGACGGGCCCGATCGGCGAGGGCGACCCGTCGGACATCCCCTCCGCGTCGGACCTGTTCAACCCGACCACGAGCGCGCGCGTCGTGCTGATGCAGAACGTCGTCCCGTTGCTCTCGACCGTCGGCGCGCTCGTCACGTTCACGCTGCTGTTCCGGTTCGCCTGGTAAGTGGTCGCGGTCGCGGTTGTGGTCAAGGCCGCGAGCGCTGGAGCACTGAAACTGGGAAGCGCGGGAACACCTCTACGACCCGCGCTCACCGACCGAACCGCCGCTGCCGGTCCTGGAAGTCGAGCACGGCTCGGAGGTAGTCCCGTCTTCTGAAGTCCCGCCAGTTCACGTCGGTGAAGTAGAGTTCGGCGTACACCGACTGCCAGATGGCGAAGTCCGAGAGCCGCTCGGCGCCGGTTTTGATCACGAGGTCCGGCTCCTCCGGGAACACCAGCCGGTCGGAGATGTCCCTGGCGTCGATCGACTCCGGATCGAGGTCGCCGGCGTTCACGTCGGTCGCGAGCTCCCGGACTGCGGTCGCGAACTCGGCCTTCCCGCCGAGTCCGACCGTGACCCGGATCGGCGCGTCGTCGAAGCGCGCGCCGCGCTGTCGGCCTCCCGAGTCGGTTCCGGAACCGCTCTCCGGACCGTTCTGGAGGCCGACCGCGCCGCCGTCAAGCGCCGGGTCTTCGGGCCCTCGGACGACGAGCCGCCGAGGGGCGTCGACACGTCGGAGTTCGCGGACGAGCGTCGGGACGACGGCTGCGTCGAGCACGGACACCGAAACGGTGACGCGCTCCGCGCCGTACTCGAAGGCCCAGCCGAGCGCCGCCGAGAGCGTGTCGAACGCGCCGTCGGCGAGGAGGTCGCGCTCGGTGATGACGATCGCGACGTGTTCGGGCGGGTCGCCGTCGTGGAGGCGGTGGCGAACGGCGAGATACGTGTCGTACAGGCCCACGTGGTGTGGTCCCGGCGCGGAGTATAAAAACTCACGTCCGCCGGCGGGCCCGGCGACGAGGGGTTTAATTCGCCGTCGGCCGTATCGTCGTCGATGGCAGACAGCTACCGCGGGGTGTTCGGCGCGATCCCCTACGCGATCCGCGAAACGGACTCGTGGACCATGCGCGTGTACGGCGTGATCGGGACGCTCGCCGCCGGGTTGATCGCGACGGTCGTCACCCTCGCGCTCGTCGTCTGGATGGCCGAGACCGCGAACGTCCAGGGCGGGACGTTCCTGTTCTCGCGGTCGCTGTACGTGATCGCCGGATTCGCGGCGGTCGCGCCGCTGCTCGCGCCCCTGCTGTTCGTCGCTCGTCGGCACCGCCGCGGCGATCCCGTCAAGAAGGGGTACGACCGGACGCTCGCGTACGGCGGATTCCTGTTCCTCCTCTCGCTGTACGCCGGGATGGTGATCTCCGCGCCGGCGGAGCTTCGTGACCCGACCGAGTCGGTCGTCCTCGGCTTCCTCTACGATCTCCCGCAGATCGCCGGCGCCGCGCCGCCGGTTCTGGCGGCGCTCCTCGTGTTCGCGATCCACTACCGGCTCCGAGGGGGCGATGAGGGCGACGCGACCGACACCACTTAGTCGGACCCTCCCCACGGCCCGAGTGTGGTGGGATGGCAGAGCGGCCTATTGCGCCGGTCTTGAAAACCGGTAGCCTCACGGCTTCCTGGGTTCGAATCCCAGTCCCACCGTAAGCGCGCGACGCACTCCGCGTCGCGTGCGTTTCGTGCGGAGATTCGAATCAGAGAGAGACCGATAGGAGCGACCGTGGTTCGAATCCCAGTCCCACCGTAAGCGCGCGACGCACTTCGCGCCGCGCGCGTCTCGTCGACGTCGAGAAACCGCTTCCAGTTACGCTCGGATCGACGCCGAGGCCGATCAGCTCGCGCCGACGGTCCCCTACCGGCCTGAACCGCGAGCGCAGCGGTCTCGATCCGCCGCATTCGACAGCCGTCACGTCCGATGACGCGTGGTATCGTGTGCCTCATTATCTTTAACAGGTTTCCGAGCCATGTAACTGACAGGTGATTCAACAATGAGCTACGAACTCGATCCGCTACCGTACGATTACGACGCGCTGGAGCCGCACCTTTCCGAGCAGGTGCTGGAATGGCATCACGACACCCACCATCAGGGCTACGTAAATGGATGGAACGCGGCCGAAGAGACGCTCGAAGAGAACCGCGAGTCGGGCGACTTCTCGTCGTCGGGTGGTGCGCTTCGGAACGTGACCCACAATTCCTCGGGTCACATTCTCCACGACCTGTTCTGGCAGAACATGAGCCCTGAGGGCGGCGACGAGCCCGAGGGCGCGCTGGCCGAGCAGATCGAGGAGGACTTCGGTTCCTACGAGGCGTGGAAGGGCGAGTTCGAGGCGGCGGCGTCCGCGGCGTCCGGCTGGGCGCTGCTGGTGTACGACTCGTTCTCGAACCAGCTTCGGAACGTCGTGGTCGACAAGCACGACCAGGGAGCGATCTGGGGCGGTCACCCAATCTTAGCGCTGGACGTGTGGGAACACTCCTACTACCACGACTACGGCCCGGCCCGCGGCGAGTTCGTCGACAACTTCTTCGAGGTCGTCGACTGGGACGAACCGTCCACCCGCTACGAGCAGGCCATCGAACTGTTCGAGTAAGCGCGTTCGAGAGGGCGCGTTACGCGCGTCGAGATCCGCATTTTTTCGCACCACCGACCGCAGAGCGTCGGCGTTGTCCCTCGAAGTGAGGTGGGAGTTCGGTGCCGCCCGTATCGGCAACGTTTACGGACGCGACGCCGTATCGCCGGCCATGCCCGAACCGAAGTCGACGTTCGACGCGACCTATCCGTGTGACTTCTACGAGCCCGCGGAGCTGTTCGAGCCGGACCAGATGTACACGGTCCCCGAGATCGCCCGGTTGCTGCAGGAGTTGGAACCGGACGCCGAGGTCGACCCGGACACCGAGGCGGTGCTGATCGACTGGGCGATCCCGTGGGTGATGACTCACGCCGACGACCTCGTGATCGCGGAGCCGCTGTCGGAGGAGGGTCCCGGCTACTACGGGGTCGCCCCGCACGCGGTCGACGAGGCAGGGGCCGAGACCGAGGGCGTCGACTCGGACGACGGAGCGTGAGCCGGGAGCGACACGACGCGCCGGTGATACTCGTCGCCGGCGGTGCCCGCGTCGACGCCGGCAAGACGACGTTCTCGACCGGACTGGTCGCGAGCCTCGCCGCTCGCGCCGGCGACGCGGTCGGCGTCAAACCCCGCGCGGGCAACGACTACTGGTACGACCACGACGACTATCGGATCGCGAGCGACTCCGGCCGGCTCTACGGGAAGGACGCGAGACGCCTCGCGGCCGCGAGCACGCGACCGCTCCCGGCCGTCGGCGAGCGGGGACGAGGAGATCGGTCCGCGGCGATCACCCCGGAAGCGGTCACCCCGGAATCGATCAATCCCGTCCACCGCCTCTGGCAGCCGACGCCCGGCCGGACCGGGATGCTGGGGGACACGGACCGGACGTTCCTCTGCGATCGGGTGACGACCGAGGACGGCTCTCGGTTCGTCGTCAACGGGGCGGCCGAGGCGGCGGGACTGCTCCCCGACGGGCTCGCCGACCGGCTCCCGCTCGCGGAGGCGGCCCGGGTCGACGACGTCGCGGCGTTCAACGACGTGATGGCTGCCGACTACCTCCCGGCCTTCGACCGCGTCGCGGCGCGGGTCGCGGCGGCGTCGGTGCCCGTCGTCGTCGAGTCGTACGCGGACGTCGCCGGGACGCTCCCGCGGGAGGGACCGGTCGAGCCCGACGCGGTGGCGGTCGTCGATCCCGGCCGCGCGCGGATCTACGCCGGCGACCGCTACGCGAAGGCGCGAGCGGTCGCCTCCGGCAGCCCGCGCGAGGGGGTGATGGAGGAACACACCGGAACCGTGACGGAGATGATCGAACCGCTGGCGACCGTCGATCTACCGGCGCTTCCCGGGGACGAACGCGGCGATCCGGAGCGCGTCGCGGAGCGATACGATCCCGCCTACGAGACGCTGTTGGATGCGGTCTAGCGGGAATCGAAGCCGCCCGGGTCTCGGGCGAGGAGGCTGTTGAAGAGAGCTGCCGGCGGAGCGGTTCAGGCGTCGGCGTTCCGCTTCGAGTAGTGGTCGATCGCGGATTCGATCGAGGAGAGTTCGGCGTTCACTCGGCTGTCGGCGACGCGCATGAAGCCGGGGGTGTACGACTTGGAGTAGTCGAAGATGGCGTTGACCGCGCGCTTCGGGGCGGAGACCGCCGTGAAGTCGGTGAGCGTGTACACGCGCGTCGTCGGGAACGCGGTCCAGAACGTGCTGGAGACCCAGCGGTCCTCGTCCTCGAAGGTCGTCCCGACGCGTCCGGTGGCGAGGTACTCGCCGTCGTGGTAGAAGAGGACGAGGTCGCCTTCTTCCATCCGTTCGAACGTCGAGCCGTTACCACTGTCGTCGTCGACGGCCCACAGGCGGGCCTCGTCGAGGTCGGCGAGGGCGTCCGGGCGGTCGTCGTACTCGGTGAGGTCGACCGCGGACCGGACCGTTCGATCGAAGTTCTCCGGGTCGATCGGGACCAGGAAGACGTTCGCACTCATTATCCCCACTTCCGCCGGGAGGGGTTTAAAACCGTTCGTTAGCGCATCGGTCTGGCGTGACCACGCGATGACCGCAGGGCGGTCGGTCTCGGCCCCGTTCCGACCATTCGCCTCTCAGTCGTCGCCGTACTCCTCGTACATTCGGTCCATCCGCGCGGCCATCACGAAGTCGGACTCGTGGAGCCCGCCGATGTCGTGGCTCCACATCTCGACGCCGACCCCGCCCCACGAGAGGTGGATGTCTGGGTGATGCCACTCCTCCTCGGCGAGTTCGCCGACCTCGTTCGTGAACGCCAGCGCGTCCGCGAAGTCGTCGAACTCGTAGGCCGCTTCGAGATGGTGGTCGTCGACGACCTCCCACGCCGGACCGAGTTCGTCGAGGTATTCGGCGTACTCGTCGTCGGTGAGCGGCTCGGCTCCCTCGTCGGCCGGTTCGACCGGCTCGTCCGCGAGCGCTGGTGACATACCACACCATTGGGCGACGAGCGGTTTGTACCTTCCGCGGATCGAGTCAGCGCGGATGGAGGGGTCACGATCCACGAACGAACCGCAACGAGTTGAAGAACCATATAAACGTCTCTCGCCGTCGTGCGGTTTTCGCTTATAAGGGAGTGGGTTGGGGCAGATTTGAACTGCCGGCCTCCTCCATGTCAAGGAGGTGTCATAACCGGACTAGACTACCAACCCGCAGGGGCTTACTGACGCATCTCCTCGTATCCGGGGGACGTAATTGAACCTTTCGTTTCGGTCGCTGGCGTGAGCGTGCGGTCGGTCGATTCGCCGGTTCCGGCTCCGATTTCCCGCGGACCGAAGCGGTTCCGACCGGTTTTTACTGGCTCCGGGAAAGTCATCGGATATGGTCGATCTCGCCGCCCGCACCGAGAGACTCGACGCGTACCTCGACGAGCGCGGGCTCGAAGCGGTCTGGTTCGCCAAGCCGAACGGGTTCGCGTGGCTCACCGGGGGCGACAACGTCGTCGACGACGACGCCGATACCGGCGTCGCCGCCGCCGGCTACGACGGCGACCTCCGAGTGATCACCGACGACATCGAGGCGAACCGACTCGCCGACGAGGAACTCCCGGACGCCGTCGCCGTCGAGTCGTTCCCGTGGCACGCAAGTTCGCTCGCCGAGGCCGTCGCGGAGCGGTCGCCCGCGCCCGCGGCCGCCGACTTCGGCGTGCCGGGCTTCGAGCGCGTGGACGGGAGCCGCCTGCGCCAGCCGCTCACGGCCGACGACGTCGAGCGCTACCGCGAGCTCGGCCGGGAGGTCGCGGCGGCGGTCGAGACCGTCTGTCGCAACCTCGAACCGGAGGACCCGGAGTACGAGGTCGCTGCCGGCATCGACATCTCGCTATCGTCCCGCGACGTCGACACCCCGGTCGTCCTCGTCGGGGGCTCGGAGCGGGCCCAGCGGTACCGCCACTACACCCCGAGCGACGCGACGCTCGGCGACTACGCGCTCGTGTCCGCCACCGCCGAGCGCGCCGGGCTGTACGCTTCCCTGACCCGGACCGTCGCGTTCGACGCCCCCGACTGGCTGGAGGAACGCCACCATGCCGCCGCCCGCGTCGAGGCGACCGCGCTCGCCGCGACCGAGGCCGCCGCGGCCGGGGAGCTAACGGGTTCCGACGGCGCGGACACCGCCGGCGACGTGTTCGACGCGATCCGCGAGGCGTACGACGCCGTCGGCTTTGCGGAAGAGTGGCGCGAGCACCACCAGGGCGGCGCGGCGGGCTTCGCGGGTCGCGAGTGGATCGCGACCCCCGAGAGCGACGAGACGGTCTGGTGGCCGATGGGCTACGCGTGGAACCCGACCGTGCAGGGCGCGAAGAGCGAGGACACCCACCTCGTGGCGCCCGACCGGACCGAGACGCTGACGAAGACGGGGCAGTGGCCGACCCACGAGGTGGAACCGGTCGACGTCGACGGGATCGCGACCGAGCCGCGAGAGCTCTCCGCGCCGGTCATTCGGTAGCTCGCGTCGGTACCCACAGAAGATAGTCGCGTCGCGTCAGTAGACGTACTCGCTCTCGTCGATGCCGACGTAGTCCTTCTTCACGCGTCGCTTGTTCCACTTGTAGCCGACCATGAGCTTCAGCGACTCCCAGCCGGAGCGGTACGGCTGCGAGAGGAATCCGTCGCCCGTCTCCGCGGCGAGCATCGCGTCGGCGGCGCCGATGACCCGGTTCCAGTCGTCGGGCTCGTAGTCGGCGACCATGTCCGCCATCGTCACGTTCCGGACGATCTCGTCGCCGATCGCCTCTTTCCACCGGCGGTTGTAGGCGGCCATATCGCCCTCTGCGGCGAGTTCGCCCGCGATCGCTCCGGTTCGGACCGCGACGTGGTCGCCCCCCTCGTGGAAGGCGGAGGTGGTTCCCATCGCGCCGCCGGCGACCGCGATCCCGACCTCGGTCGGCGAGTCGATGGGCCGCGTCGAGGAGATCGGATACGTCTCGGTCCCGTTCCGCTTGCCCGCGTCCTCGACGAGCGGGAAGTCCTCCTCGATGTCGTACTCGTCGCCGTACTGCCACTCCAGGAGGCGGCGGACGTACTCGCCCCCTTGGGGGATCGACTCGTCGTCCTCGCGGAGGAGGGCGTACTCGGACGCGTCCACCTCGTCAATGTCGAGCCCGATCGGCATCGTGAGCCCGACCCGACAGATCCGGTCCGCGTTCGGGAAGATCCACGGGTACGCTGTCTCGCCGGGCATCACGCCCCACCAGAAGACGATAGCGTCGTTCACCTCCTCGTACACCGCCTCGGGGACGCGCCGGTACTCCTGGTACGCGATGTGGTTGGCCGTCCGGGAGGCGAGCCGATCGGAGGCGGCCGCGTCCGCGGGGAGGTACTCGTCGAGCACCTTGTTCGTCACCGTGCGCTGGGGGCCGTCGGCGAGCACGACGAAGTCCGCGCCGACCGTCTCGCCGGAGGCGAGTTCGACGCGGTGTCGGGGGGCGTCGCTCTCGGGAGAGACGGCGGTGTCGGTGTCGACGCCCCGGACCGACACGCCGGCGCGGTACTCGGCGCCGGCGTCCTCGGCACGGTCGCGGAGCCAGTCGTCGAAGCGGGCGCGGTGGAAGGTGTAGCCGAACGTGTCGTACGAGGAGTCGATCCCGGTGCTCGTGAGCGTCGCCGACTCGTCCGGGCCGCGGAACTCCGCGCGGTTCAGTTCGCGCTGGACGACCCCGTCGTCGAACTCGTCGGGGTGGATCCCCATGATGTCGACCCAGTAGTCGAGGATGCCCGCGGCGTCGGTCGAGTCCGGACCGAGTCGGTCGCGATCGGCGCGCGGAACCCCCTTTTCGAGCACGAGCGCGTCGGCGCCGCCGGTCGCGGCCGCGTGCGCTGCCGCAGACCCGGCCGGACCGCCACCCACGATCGCGACGTCTACGCGTTCCATATCCCGTGAGGTCGCCGTCCGGCTATTAAATTCACGGTCCCCGACGGGGGAGTCGGCACACCGGCGTCGACGCCGACGCGACCACCGAACGCCCCCGCTGTCGCACCCGTGACCGATTGATCATGTCTGATGAGTATCGGGTAGAGCGCCGGAAAGACATGTTTTAGGCGATGCGAGAATGACGCTCGAGACACAAATGGCACGCGAGACATGGGCGACGCGGGCGGGATTCATCCTCGCCGCGGTCGGCAGCGCAGTCGGATTGGGGAACATCTGGCGGTTCCCCTTCATCACCGGACAGGAAGGGGGTGGGGCGTTCCTCCTCGTCTACCTGCTGTTCGTCGGGCTCGTCGGCTTCCCGGCGATCCTCGTCGAGTTCGTGATCGGGCGGTACACCAACCTCAACCCAGTCGGCGCGATACGGGAACTGGGCAGCGGAGCGTGGAACTACCTCGGCTGGCTGTTCGTCGCCATCGGCTTCGTCATCCTCTCGTACTACAGCGTCGTCGCCGGGTGGTTCCTCCGGTACACCCTGATCGGCGTCACCGACGGATACGCGGTCGCCAGTCCCGAAGAGGCGAGAGCGTTGTTCGGTACGGTCTCCACGGGACTCGACTCCCTGCTCTTCCACGCCGTGTTCATGGCACTGGTCATCGGGATCATCGCCGCCGGCGTGCGGAAGGGCATCGAGGTCGGCGTGAAGGTGATGGTGCCTGCGATCATCGCGCTGCTCCTCGGGCTCGCGGCGTACGCGTTCACCCTGGACGCGTCCGGGGCCGCGTACAGCTACTACCTCTCCCCGGACTTCGGCTACCTCCTCGACAACTGGACCAGCATCCTGCCGGCTGCCGCCGGACAGGCCTTCTTCACCCTCTCGCTCGGGATGGGAGTGATGATCACCTACTCCTCCTACCTCGGCGAGGATCGGAACCTCGCGTCCGACGCCGGCGTGATCGTCGCACTCGACACGCTCATCGCCGTGATCGTCGGGTTCGTCGTCTTCCCGTTCCTCTTCGCGGCCGGGATCGAGCCCGGCGGCCCCGGCGCCAGCGCGATCTTCGTGAGCCTCACGTCGGCGTTCGCCGGCATCCCCGGCGGTCGGCTCATCGGGATCGTGTTCTTCGCGATGGTCGGGATCGCGGCGCTCTCCTCTGCGATAAGCATCCTCGAAGTGCTCGTCTCGTACCTGATCGACGAGGTCGGCGTCGGGCGCGTCCCCGCCGCGATCGCCATCGGCGTCGCCGTCTTCCTGCTCGGCGTTCCGGTGACCGTCGACCTGATCTTCCTCGACCTGTACGACAAACTCGCCGACGGAATCCTGCTCGTGCTCGGCTCGCTACTGCTAGCCCTGTTCGTCGGCTGGGTGATTCCCGATACCGCCCGCGGGGAACTGGAGAAGGGGATCGGCGATCTCGGCACTCTCGGCGACGCGTGGATCTGGGCCGTCCGGATCCCGATCGTGATCGTCGTGATCGTCTCGCTGTACCTCGGGATCGTCGACTACGCCGACTTCCTCACCGGACCCTTCGCCGAGTGGCTGGCGGCGCGGTAGGCGGAAACGTACTCGCGGTCGGTCTGGTTTTCAGCGTTCTCCGACGGTCGGCGACCGTTTCACCGGATTCCGACGGTCGAGTAGTCGGCGATCACGCCGTCGACGCCGGCCGCCGCGAGCCGATCGGCCTGGTACCACGTCTCGACGGTCCAGGCGCTCACCGCGCACCCAGCGTCGTGCGCGGCGTCGACCACGTCGACGTCACCGAACCGCGACCTATCGAAGAACGGACTCCCCCTGACGGCGTCAATTGGGGGATGCACCGCGGCGGCGTCGTACCGATCGGCGATCTCCAGCGCGTCCTCGATCGACTCCGAGAACAGCGGTGCGACCGCGATTTCGGACCGCTCTCGGGTCGCGGCGAGCGCGGCCTCGTGAAACGACGAGACCAGCAGGTCGTTCTCGCACCCCTCCGCGGTTTTCAGAACCCGCTCGACGAACGGGCGCCAGACCGCTCGTTGCGCCGCCAGCGCGTCCGGAGCCAGCGCCTCGTCGGGTCGGAGCGAGGAAGGCTCCCGCCCGGGGTTCTTGAGTTCGACGTTCACGCCGACGCGAGGCGGGATCGTGTCGAGGAGGTCGCTGAGGAGCGGCACGGTCTCTCCGCTGTCGAGGACCTCGGCTGCGGTGACGGTCGCGGTATCGGTCTCCCAGACGGCTCCGGTCGCGTCGGTGAGGCCTCGGTCGTCGGGCGCACCCGGAGGGCCGCCGCGCCCGGACAGGAGCGCGTCGTGGAAGACGACCGGGTCGCCGTCGGCGGTGGGGACCGAGTCGATCTCGACCCAGTCCGCCCCGCCGACACCCGCGGCCGCCTCGACCGCCGCGACGGTGTTCTCCGGGTGCTCCCCGGCGAACCCGCGGTGAGCGAACAGGAGCGGCCCGTCCTCGGGATCGGCGCGCTCGTTCATCGATCGGCGGCTCGGAGTCCCGAGGCAAAAAGATGGCCGCCAGTTAGACGTGCTCCTCGCGCGGCTGGACCACGACGAACCCGTCCGGGCCGTCGAAGCGCATCTGGTAGCGCTCGCCGGACTCCTGGCCGATCATGTCCGAGAGGCTCCGGTTCACCTCCACGTCCGGCGAGGTGCCGCCCCACGCGACGGTCGCGCTCGGATCGGTCGCGACCGGCGGCTCCAAGACGATGGGGTCGCCGTGGGTGGTGAGCGCCACGTATCCCGGTCCTTCGAGGTAGACGTTGCTGAAGCCGCCCGCGAGCGCCCCGGCGAGGCTGTCGATGGTGCTGATCTCGTAGGAGAGCGACTCCTCGAACGCGAGCACGTCCTCGCCGTTGACCGTGATCGACTCGCCGGCGCCGAGCTCGACGACCTGTACCTTCTTGCCGTCGTCCGCGAAGTAGACGTGACCCTCTCCCTCGACGGCCATGATGGGCGTTCCCTCGCCCGTCGTCGCCTCTTTGAGGAAGCCCTTGAGTCCGCCCTCGGCCGAGGCTTTCCCGGTGAACGAGACGTCGCCCGTGTACGCGACCATCGACCCGGCCTTCGCCATCACGGTGCCGGCGACGTCGACGTCGAGGGTGTAGCTGTTCTCGCGCTGGAAGGGATCGGCGCTCTCTGTCGGTGCGTTCTCGGCGGTGAACTGATCGAGATTCATGGTACGGGGACCGAACGCGTCGGTTCGGCTGGAGGGGTATTCCGCGCCGTCGAGTATGAATCTGGGGGTCGATCGACCGGTCGCCGTCGGACCCGCTCAGTAGACGACGAGCGAGAGGTATAGCTGTCCGACGCCCGCGACGACCATCACGGCGCCCGCGATCCGCTTCAGCAGTCCGGCGTGGGCCATCACGCGGTTGGCGTTGCTGACGAGTCCGACGCCGGTCGCGACGGTCGTCGCGGCCATCAGGACGGCGACGGTGCCGCCGTAGACGGCGAGGAGGAGCACCGCCGTCTCCGCCGGGAGCGCGATCGCGCGGGCGACGACGCCGAGGAACACCGGCGCGACGCAGCCCGCGCCGGCGAGCGCGTACCCCGCGCCGAACAGTCCGAAGCCGAGCACTCCGGTGCGTCTCTTCGGCAGCGGGACCGAGATAGACGGAGTGCGCCCGGACACCACGAGCAGCCCGAAGGCGACGAGCAGCGCGCCGACGAGCGTCTCGAAGACGGTGATGTTCGACAGCGTCGAGTAGCCGACACGGACCGTGGCGCCCGCGAGCAGCGCGAACGTCGCCAGCACGCCGACCGCGGCGGCGACGCCGCGCACCCCGGCGCCGAGGACGGACGCGGAGTCGGCCTCGACGGAGTTCACGTAGAAGCCGACGTACCCCGGCAGGAGGGGATACGCACACGGCGAGAAGAACGTCGCGACGCCGGCGGTGACCGCGAACGGGACGTTCGTCGCGAGGGAGACGTCGGTCATTGATCGAGTCGATCCGTCATCGGTCGAGCGCCGTTTCGATGCCGGCGACGATCTCGTCGGCAGTGTGGGCCCCCGACCCTCTCCATGTGACACGACCGGTCGCGTCGAGGACGATGGCGGTGGGATACCCGCTAATGCTGAACTTCCCAGCGAGCTCAGCGGTGACGTCAGCGGCGACTAACCAGTCGCCGTTGTGCTTTTCCCACCAACTCGCGAGCTGTTCTTCGGGCATCGCTCTCCCCACAGCCTCGTTGGTGACCGATACGAACAGCACCTCGTCGCCAACGCGATCGGCCGCGTCACCGAGATCGGGCATCTGTTCGATACAGGGCGAACAGTACGTCCCGAAGAAATCGACGAAGGTCGGCCGTCCGTTCGCCGGAACTGTCACCTCACCGTCGCGGCTCCCGGGCGCGTCGATGGTTTGGATCGTCACTGGTTCGATAGCTTCGGACGTTCCCTCACCAGTCAGCGCGGCAGGAACGGTACTCGTTGCGACGGCGCCCGCCCCGCCGAGGACGCCGACGCTCGCGAGTCCGGCCAGCAGGTGTCGGCGCCTCACGCCGTGACCACCCGCCGAACGTCGTCGACGAGCCGTTCGATGTCGGTCCGCGACCCCCTCGGGTACGCCCGTTCGACGATACCCCGCTTGTTGGCGAGGAGGATGAGCCCGTAGTGGGGGAACGCGTACTCCAAGCCCTCGTACTCGGTCTCCTCTACCTTCTCTATTTTGAGTCCGAAGTGCTCGTCGTGGAGCTCCTGCGCCCGCGCGTAGCTCTCGGGGCGGAGGAAGTGCCAGTTGCCCGCGCCGAGGTCGACGCTCTGTTGATCGGCGTACTCGCGGAGGGCGTCGGCGGTGTCGCGCTCGGGGTCGAACGTGGTCGGGAGGAACGCGACCTCGTCGCCGAACCCTTCCTCGGCGGCGACTTCCTGCGCGCGCCGCAGCCGAAGGATCAGCGCCGGACAGACGCCGTCGGGGCAGTTCGTGTAGAAGGACGTCCACAGGACGGCGCGCTCGCCCTCGAACTGCGCCGTCGAGATCTCCTCGTCCGATATCGGGTCGGGGACGGTGAACTCGGGCATCTCGTCGCCGTGGATCGGGTGGATCGGATCGCCCCGAGTCTGTTCCGGCGGGCCGAGAACCGTTCCCTCTGCGCCCGCCCCGCCGAGGACGTCGGTACAGCCGGCCGTGGCGGTCGTGCCGGCGACGGCGCCGGTGGCTGCGATCGAGCGGAGGAAGTGGCGGCGATCCATGTCGTTATCCGACCTACGTGCTCGCTCGTAAATGAACCCCGCGACTGATGGCACGCGCTGAACACAGGCGACCGATCGTCTCCGGACGGACGTGAGTGTCTCTCAAGACGGTCGTGGTACCGTGACCCTCGCAAGGGTTATCCCCGAACGGGCAGTACGTTTGTTTGCAATGGCAAACGGTAAGGTTGACTTCTTCAACGACACTGGCGGCTACGGTTTCATCTCGACTGACGACGGCGACCTCGACGACGACGAAGACGTGTTCTTCCACATGGAAGACGTCGGCGGCCCGGACCTCGAGGAGGGTCAGGAAGTGGAATTCGACATCGAATCGTCCCCCAAGGGACCCCGCGCGACGAACCTCGTCCGCAACTAACCCCCAAGTCGCGGACGACGCGTCCGCAGCACTATCGGATCTCGGCTGTCGTTCGACGTGATCGACGCCATCTCCGTTTCTTTCACACTTATCACACACCGACGAGCGACGCGCCTGCGTTGACCGACGACGCGATCGTTCCGACGAGCGACGCGATCGACCGTTTAAATACGAACGCGAGCGAATCCTTCGGCAGTGAGCGATCCGATCCCGACCGGCTGCCGACCGGTCGACGACCTGTTGGGCGGCGGGTTCGAGCGCGGCGTCGTCACGCAGGTGTACGGCCCGCCCGCGGCCGGCAAGACGAACCTCGCGCTGTCCGCGGCGGTCGAGGTCGCCGCCGCCGGCGACCGCGCCCTCTACATCGACACCGAGGGGCTCTCGATCGACCGGTTCGAGCAGCTGGCGGCGGGGCGGGCTGACGACCCCGACGTCGGCGACACGGTCGAGGAGATCGCGTCGCGGCTGGTGATCTCCGAGGCGTACGACTTCGACGACCAGCGGGAAGCGGTCCGCGACGCCGAGGAGCTCGCCGAGGAGGTCGAGCTGATCGTGTTGGACTCCGCGACCGGCTTTTACCGGTTGGAGCGCGCCGGTGACACCGAGGGCGGCGAGTCGCTCCGGAAAGTCGCCAAGCAGGTGACGCACCTCCTCTCGCTGGCCCGACGTCACGACGTCGCCGTCGTCATCACGAACCAGGTGTTCACCGACCCCGACTCCGACCGCGACCGCGCGCTCGGCGGCAACACCCTCAACCACTGGACCGGTGCGATCGTCCGCGTCGACCGATACCGCGGCGGGAACCGCCGGGCGACGCTCGAAAAGCACCGATCGAAGCCCGCGGGCGACACCGCCACTTTCCGGATCGTCGCCGACGGGCTCGCCGAGGGCGCGGACGCGTAGGCGTCCCGCGGACGTTGGAGTTATCAGCGCCGAGCCGACGTACCTGGTAATGAGCGACGCGCCGTCTCTCTCGACCGCGGCGACCGCCGCCGCGATTCTCCTCGCCGCTTCGCTGATCGCGGCCGCCGCCACACCGGGGATGGTCGCGGGGGGCGCCGTCGCGGGCGGATTCGCCGCGGGCGACTCCGGGTCGGTCGATTCCGGCTCAACCGGCTCTGTTGCTATCGATTCCGCCGCAGCCGGTTCCGTCGCCGTCGACTCCGTCGGTCCCGAGGCGGCGGCGACCGATCGAACCGCGGTCACGTCCGACCCGTCACCGGATAGCGACGCTATCGCTCCGGATCTGCGCGCATCGAACGGCACCGTCGAAGTCGTGGTGCGGTTTGCAGGGGACGCGAGCCCCGGCGCCGATAGCGGGGGCGACGCCGGCAGTTCAGAGCGATCACCGACGCTTTCCGCAGACGACCTCAAAGCGAACGCCGCGAGCGCGCAGGCCGACTTCGAGTCGTTCGCCGAGCGAAAGCCGGGCGTCACGGTCGAACGGAGCTTCTGGCTCGCGAACGCGATGCTCGTCACAGTCGACACCGAGAGCGCCGCGGTCGAACGCCTCCTCGACGTGCGCGGCGTCAAGCGCGTGCACGAGAACTTCGAGGTGACGCTCGATTCGGCGACGACGACTTCCGGTGGCGACGGTTCGCAGGCGATCGGCGCCGCCGGCCCCCAGCCCGCGGTCGGTCCCGGGACAGTCTCGACGACAGCGACCGGAACCAACGCGACCTACGGCGTCGAGATGGTGCGTGCGCCCGAGGTCTGGGAGGAGTTCGGGACCCGCGGGGAGGGTGCGACCGTCGCGGTGCTCGACACCGGGATCGATCCGGATCACCCGGATCTGAACGTGAGCGGGTGGGCGGAGATCGATAAGAACGGTGACGTGATACAGGACGATGATGTCCCATATGATCTAAACGGTCACGGTACCCACGTTGCAGGCACCGTAGCAGGTGGAAACACGAGCGGAACCGCGATCGGAGTCGCACCGGAAGCCAAGATACACGCGATCAAAGTATTTCCCGAAGATAGTCGAAGCGCGAGTTTTACACGGGTTATCGGTGGAATGGAGGCAGCGCTGAACGAAAGTGTAGTCGGAGATCGGGCTGATATCCTCCAGATGAGTCTCGGAGCAGACGGATACCATACTCAGATGATCGAACCAGTTCGAAACGCTAACAATGCTGGCGCGATCGTCATCGCATCTTCCGGAAACAAGGGAGAAAATAGTTCTAGCTCTCCTGCCAACGTCTACGATTCTCTCGCAGTCGGCGCCGTCGACACGAAAAAGAACGTCGCCTCGTTCTCCAGTGGTGAGGACATTACGACCGATGATGCGTGGGTTGGCGACCCACCAAATGAGTGGCCGGAACAGTATGTAGTCCCGGATGTGTCTGCTCCGGGCGTAGGTATCAATTCCTCCGTACCGGGGGGCGAATACGACGACACGTATTCCGGCACCTCCATGGCCGCCCCGCACGTCAGCGGCGTCGCCGCGTTGATGCTCTCGGCGAGCACGCGGAACGTCTCCGACGACGAACTCTTCGACACGCTCCGTGACACCGCCACCCACCCCGACAACGCGAGCGATCCGGACGACCGCTACGGGACCGGGGTCGTCGACGGCTACGCGGCGGTGTCGTCGATCACGGAGAATCACTCGAATCTCACGGTGACCGAGTTCGATGCGCCGGCCGAGATCGCGCCCGGAGAGACCCTGGCGACGACCGCGACGATCAACAACACCGGCGCGGACCCGGGTGCCGGGACGGTCGAATACCGGTTCAACGACACGGTCGGCGACACCGCGAACGTCTCGCTCGCTCCGGGGGAGAACGCGACTGTCGGCTTCTCGTACGTGATTCCGAGCGACACCGAGACGAACCAGAGCTACGATCACGGGGTACACACCGCCGACTCGAACCGGACGACCGCGATCGACGTGGTCGACAAACCCCTCTACGGAGTCACGGACCTCTCCGCGCCCGCGATCGTCGAGCGGAATGCGACGCTCTCCGCGACTGCGAACGTGACGAATCGGGGGACCGTCGCCGGCGACAACCGGACGGTCGAACTCCGACTCGCGGACCCCGAAAACGCGAGCCGCAAACGCGCGCTTGACGCGGCGAACGTCTCGCTCGCAGCGGGCGAGAACGCGACGATCGAGTTGAACGGGACCGTCCCGAGCGAGTTCGGGACCGGGGCGACCGAACTGACGGTTACCTCGCCGGAAGAAGCGGTGTCGGCCCCGGTTCGGGTCGCGAAGGCGATCGCCACGGTGAACGGGACCGTCACCGACGCGGAGACGAACGCGACCCTCTCTGGGATCGAGGTGCACGCCAAGAACGAGAACGAACTCGTTGGCGAGACGCTGACGGGTGCGGACGGGACGTACGCGGTCGACGTGCCCGCCGCGAACCTGACCGTCACCGCAAGCAACGCGACCTACGCCCCCGCCGGCGACTCCGTGACGCTCTCCGGATCCGGCGACACCGCGACCACGAACCTCTCGCTGTCGCTCCGCAACGGGACGATCTCGGGCGTCGTGAACGCGAGCGACGAACTCGATCCGCCGGCGAACGCGACCGTCACGGTCGCGAACGAGACCGGCCACGCGGTGGCGACGATCGACGCCGCGGCGAACGGGACGTACGGGACCGAACTCCGACCCGGGACCTACGACCTGACCGCAGACGCGCCGGACTTCGACCCGGACGACGTCGCCGGTGTGTCCGTCGAGCCCAACGCCACGGCGACGCAGCGATTCGCGCTCGGCCCCCTCCCCGCGACCCTCTCGGGGACCGTGATCGGGGCGGACACGGACGCCCCGATAGAGGGCGCGACGGTGATCGCTGCGCCCGAAGTCGGCGGCGGGTCGGTCGAAACCGCAACGGGTGCCGCCGGCAACTACTCGCTCGGCGCAGACCGCGGTAACTACGATCTGACCGCCTCCGCCGAGGGTTACGTCGATGTGACGCGGACGGTGTCGCTCCCGTCCAACGGCTCGGTCGAGGAGAACGTCTCGCTGGCGACGCCCGCGAACTTCACCGTTACCGACCTCTCCGGGCCGGGTGAGATCGAGCGGGGCCAAAGCGCCGACGTCGACGTCACGGTCGAGAACGTCGGAGGGTCGTCGGACGACGTGACCGTCGCGCTCGCCGTCTCACCTGGAGACGCCTCCGACTCAAGGTCCTTCTCGGGCGTCGCGTCGGGAGCGACGCGGGCGACGACGTTCTCGGTCTCGATCGCCGACGGCGGGGAGACCGGGACATACGACGTGACTGCCTCGACGCCGGACGACAGCGAATCGACGATTATCGAGGTGGTGAGCGGTGAGTCCGGTGATGATGGGGGCAGTGGCGGTGGTGGCAGTGGTGCTGGTGGTGGCGGTGGCAGCGGTGCCAGCCCCTCCCCCGCACCGCCGAGCACTGAAGACCCCGACGAACCCGAGAACGAAACCGACGGGCCGATGAACGAGACGGAGAGCCCGACCAACGAGACAGATAGTCCGACGAATGCAACGGATGTCCCGGCGAACGTGACGGACGACCCGACGAATGAGACGGACGAGCCGGTGAACGACACTGGTGAACCGATCGACGACGGTCCACGCGACGGAGACGATCAGGCCGACGCGGAGGATGACGGGAACGACGAGAGCGACATCGGACCCGACGAGCCGACAGACGGGGCGTCCGGAGGCGACGACACCGCCAGCGAAGACGAGTCCGTCGACGGAGCGCCCGGCTTCGGTCCCGCCGTCGGCGTCCTCGCGCTTCTCGCGGCGACGCTTCTCGTCGGGCGGCGAGGGAGACGCGGCGGAAACGGGTGACCGACGCGGCGGAACGGCCGACCGGTATCGATCGAAGGCGACGGTCCGGCCGATCGCGGCGTCGGGCGCCTCTCGACCTACAGTTCGCCGAGCTTACGGAGCATCTGGCCGCGGTACTCCTCGTCGGCGTTGACGCCTTTGATCTCCAAGACGTTGCGCTCCAGTTTGTCGAGCGCGACGTGGAACGCGTGCTCGGCGCCGTACCCTTCCCCGGAGCCGCCGACCTGGCCCTCGTTGGTGCGGAGGCGGATCTGACACTGGATCAGGGGCGTGCCGCGGAGCTTCTCCTTGTGGGCGTGGAGCCGGACGTGCGCGTGGATGACGTGCATGTCCGCGTACTTGTTCACGACCTGCTCGATGGACTCGACGATGTGCTCGCGGGAGGTCGTGTCCAGCAGCTCGACGTTGGTGATCTGCACGTCCATCGAGTCCTGCTCGGTGAACGTGAGCGCGCGCAACACGTCGGTCTTCGTCACGATCCCGGCGACCGTGTCGACGTTTTTCGGAGTGACGACCAGCCCGGAGACGTCGTTGTCGAACATGCGCTGCACGACCGTCTCCGCGGTCTCGTCGGCGGTCGCAGTGACGACGGGACTCGACATGATGTCGTAGACGGGGATGTCGAGCATCCGGTCGATGTCGCCCGCGCGGTCGCCGCTGCCCTGCCGCTCCTGGTCGCGGACGACAAATTCGACGATGTCGTTGGTGGTGACGACGCCGACGAGCTGGCCGTCCTCGTCGAGGACGGGGAGTCTGGAGACCCCGTTCTCGCGGAGGCGGTTTATCGCGCTCCCGACGGTGTCCTTCTCGTTGATCCCGATCACGTCTTCGGTCGCGATCTGGCCGACGGTGATCGCGTCGAGGCTGTCGAGGACGGCCTCCAGGATCTGGTCGACGGTGACGATCCCGTAGAGCTTCTCGCCCTCGTACACCGGCGCGATCTTCACGTCGCCCTCGACGAGCAGCCGGGCGGTCTCTCGGAGGTCCTCGTGGCGGTCGACCGACGGGGCGGACTTCATTACGGCCGACACCTTGGTGTCGCTCTCCATCCGGGAGCGCATCAGCTGTTTTTCACCCACCACGCCAGCGTACTCGCCGTCTTCGGTGACGACGATCCCCTTCGGATTTTCGCGCTCGAAGATGGACCGGACCTTGGCGAGTCGCTCACTGACGTCGACTTCGACGTACTCCGGCACCGCGATATCAACAATATTCATGGTCCAATCTGGGAGTTGGACGCGCCGGGTATTGAAAGTGCGGGAGTCGTACCCGGGAGTGAGAGCGCCCTCTCCGATAGCGGCGTGCACCTCAGGACCTTTCCGTTCGGGCGGCGACGAGAGGGTATGCGACTCTCCACGGCGCTGATCGCGATCGGACTCCTGCTCATCGTGATCCCCCTCCCGGTTCCGATCCCGTTTATCGGCGTGTTCGTCGGGACGATCACGCTGCTCGTCGGCCTCGCGCTCAGGCTGTTCGGCCTGTGAAGACCCGCCGATCGGTGAAAGGCTTTTGCCGGTTACCGACCGAGAGGGAGTCGTGTACGACGCCGTCGTCCTGGATAAAGACGGGGTTCTCGTCGGTCGGACCTCGTTCGACACCCTCAGGGAGGCCGCCTGGGACGCCTTCGTGAGCCTCGGCGTCGAGGATCCGGACCTGGCCCACGTCGACGACATCGCCGTCGGCGTCGATCCCGCCACTCTGACGGACATCTGCGAGCGCTACGGCCTCGATCCTGTCGAGTTCTGGCGAGTCCGCGACGAGACCGCCGCGACCGCGCAGATCGACGCGGCGCGGAGCGGGCAGAAGACACCCTACGACGACGTCGACGCGCTCCGGCACCTCGACGCCTCGCTCGGGGTCGTCTCCTCGAACCAGCAGGCCACCGTCGACGCGGTGCTCGACCACTTCGGGCTCGCCGGGCGGTTCGAGGTGGCGTACGGCCGCGATCCCTCCATCGCCAGCCTCTCGCGGAAGAAACCCTCGCCGTACTACATCGAGCGCGCCCTCGAAGACCTCGACGCCGAGACGGCGATCTTCGTCGGCGACAACGAGTCGGACATCCACGCCGCCGACAACGCCGGAATCGATTCCGCGTTCGTCCGGCGCCCCCACCGCCGATCCACCGAACTCTCCTGTCAGCCCACCTATGAGATCGACGACCTCCACGACCTCGTGAGCATCTGCGGGCGGGTCCCGGTCGACGCCGAGAGAGAGATCTGAATCGGCGACCGGACTCGCGGGCCGCGAATCCGTGACTCACCGGTCACGAAGCCGCCGCCGGATCGCGTCTTCCGTCAGCGCGAGCAGTGCGAACGCGAGCGCGAGCGGTCCGAGGAGCAGCAGGAAGACTGGTCCCCCCTCCCCGCCCGTGAGAGTCGTTCGAAGGAGCGTGGGCGCGACGAGCGCGACGAACCCCAGCGCGGGCGTCACGAGCCCGCGGAGCGCTCCCGCGACCGGGACTCCGCCGGCCGCGCCCGCGGTGCCGACCAGCACCGGGAGGATCGCCGTCGGCGTGACGCCGATATCGGCCGCCCGGGCGGCGACGGCGACCCCGAAGACGCCGCCGACCGCGACGGCGACCGCTCCCGTGCCCGGCGTGACGCGCCAGTCGCGTCCGATGTCACCCGGAGACGGGGGAGTCCGAAGCCGGCGGTCGGCGATCCCGAACTCCCGCCGCAGTCCGAGCTCGATGGCGGCGGTGACGGCGAGCAGACCGAGCCAGACGTACCAGGCGCCGACGTAGCCGGTGAGGAACACGTCGCCGTCGACGACGAGCCGCCCGCCCAACTCCGACCACGTCGGGTCCGGGGTCGCCCAATCGCGGTACGCCGCCCACCCCGCCAGCGCGACGAGCCCGATCGGAGGCGACGCCAACCTGGTGTGGACGGCCGCGGCAGCGACGAGAGCCCCCGCGACGAAAAGCGAGAGGGCGCTCCCGAGGGACGCGAGCGGCCACAGCGCTTCGGGGACGTGCCCCAACTGCCGGAACAGCGCCTCGACGACGGTCAGGTGGAGGACACCTCCGAGGAGGCCGGCGAGGAGCGTCCGCGTGGAGAGGAACCGCATCGGGGACCACGTCTCGCGCGCGGCGCGTAGTCCTTTCGCCGCCCGGCCCGTACCGGCGGACGACTCGTACCGTCGGTCGAAGGGGACGACCGCGGGCGCCTCGGTCGCACCCGAGACGACCGAAACCGACATTTGACCCGTCGCCGAGGATGACACCATGTCTTCGCCCTCCACGAGGCCGAGTTCCGAGCAGCGCTCTCATCCCGATCGGCAGCCGCCGAGCGTGCAGTCGGTCGTCCGACGATACCACCGGACCGAGCGCGTCGTCAGTTGGCTCACGGCGCTGTCGGTCACCGGAGCGGTTCTCGCCGTCTTCACCGCCTTCTCGCTGTGGCCGGGGCTGGTAGTCGCCGTCGTCCTCGCCGTCGCGCTCCGCGTGCCGGTGTTCCGGCGGCGCGGCACGGTCCGGCTCCGGTCCGGGGCAGATCCGGAGGCGGTGGTCGAGGCGTTCGCGTCGGCGACACCGCCCGTGCTCGCGTTCCAGTGGGCGATCGCCGACGAGGTCGTCGCGGACGGGGGCGGAAACAGCGACGACGACGGAGCCGAGGCCGAGCACGTCTCCGACACGAACGCGACCTACGAACTCTCGTACCTCTTCGGGCTCCGTTCCGTGTCGCTTGACCTCGCCGTCGACGTGACGAGGCTCGCTGAGAGATCCGACGGCGAGATGTCTGACAGCGAGATATCCGGCAGCGAGACGTCCGACGGCAAGACGGTCCCGGAGGACGCATTCGCGGTCGTCGACCTCGACGCGACGGTCGACGGGCGGCCGTGGGGCGCGTACCGGGTCACGGTTCGGGAGGGCGAATCGGGAACGGTCGTCGACGTGGAGTTACGTCCGACGCGACGGTTCGACCTGCGCCGCCTGCCGCAGGGGCTCGTCGCCGATCGGTACTACGCCGAGGTGCTCGCGGCGCAGGGGTACGAGGTCCTCAACCGAACGGTCTCGTTCTCGCGGTAGATCGGTCACGCGTCGTTCGACCCCGACTCGGTGAGGAGCGTCGTTTTCGGCGCGTCGACGACGGTACGGGAGACCGCCTCGTCGTCCTCGACGCCGCGGATCTCGACCCCTCGAAGCCTGAACGCGACCGCGGCGTCGGCGCGTTCCGCGCCGTCGAGGGGACGAACCGTCTCCGTCTCGCGCTCGCCGTCTTCCTCTTCGTTCCGGTGAACGATCACGAGCGTCCCGTCGTCGAAGGCGACGTGTTCGATGTCGCGGGAGGGGATCGTCGCCGTTCGCTCGCGGGCGACGGACGCGGCGACGCCGCCGACCGCGGTGAGGAGGCCGAGCACGCCGAACGTCGCCTGCACGGATCCGCCGCCCGCGAGGAGCCATTCGACCGCCGGGGGGACGATCGCCGTGACGGCCAGGATCCCGGTCCAGCCGACGTCTCGGAGGGCCGACGGGAGGCGCCCGGCGGCGAGGGCTCGCCCCGCCTCGGCGACGGTTCTGACGACGCCGCGACGGATTCGGATCTCTCCGGGGGCGACGCGGACCGACCCGCGTACCGTTTCGAACGTCCACGTCCCGTGACGACTCGTCGAGCGCGTCATCGGTTCGGCGGCGGGGACCCGGTGCTCGAACACGGCGGGGCTAGTGGCGACATGGAGGGAGACATCCCCCGTTCGCGCCGGTCATATTAAAAAGAACTCACCGATCGGCTTTTGGGTCGGTCGGCCGAAGGCGCCCGTATGCATCTCCCGCCTGTCGGCCTCGGAACGATGGGAATCGACGACCCCGCCGCGATCGAAACCGCGCTCACGCTCGGCTACCGCCACCTCGACACCGCCCGGATCTACGACAACGAGGCGGTCGTCGGCGACGGACTCGCCGACGGCCTCGCCGCGAGCGACGTGGACCGCGACGCGGTCACGGTGGCCACGAAGCTCTGGGTCGACGACCTCGGCGCCGAGGACGTGGCCCCGACCGCACGGGAGAGCGCCGAACTGCTCGGCGTGGAGACGCTCGACCTCCTCTACGTCCACCGCCCGCGCGGGGCGTACGATCCGGCGGAGACCCTCCCGGCGCTCGATCGGCTCGTCGACGAGGGACTCGTCGAACACGTCGGCGTCTCCAATTTCGAGATCGAGGATCTCGACCGCGCGATCGACGTCCTCGACGCGCCGCTCGCGGCCCACCAGACGGAGCTACACCCGCTGTTCTACCGGCCGGAACTCCTGGAGCACGCCCGCGAGCACGGGTACACCGTGGTCGCCTACTCGCCGCTGGCGGGCGGGCGAGTGAGCGAGGTCGACCCCGTGGTCGAGGCCGCGGAGGCCCACGACGCGACGCCCGAGGCGGTCGCGATCGCGTGGGCGACCGCGAAGGAGCCGGTGGTGGCGATCCCGAAGGCGTCGAGCGAGCGACACCTCCGCGCGAACCTGGCGGCCGCCGCCCTCGATCTGACGCCCGAGGAGATCGCCGCCATCGACGCCGTCGAACGCGAGGAGGAACTGTACCCAGAGTAAACGCCGAGTTCGATCCACGTTTCTGGGTATTTAACAGTACCACGGCAGAGAGATAGACACGATCCCGCGTCGTTTTTATATCGCCTCGCCCTCAGTTTCGGTATGAGCGAGAGTAGCGGCGGGGACGCCGCCGACGAGACGAGGATCATCGACGGCGAGGCGGTCGCCGCCGACGTGCGTGACGACGTGGCCGCACACGTCGAGACCTTGGAGGAGGCGGGCGTGACGCCGGGACTCGCCACCGTGCTGATGAGCGACGACCCGGCGAGCGAGACGTACGTCTCGATGAAACAGCGTGACTGCGAGGAGGTCGGCATCGAGAGCGTCCACGTCGAGATCGACGCCGACGCCCCGGCCGAAGAGCTGTACGAGACCATCGACGACCTCAACGAGCGCGAGGACGTGCACGGCATCCTCGTCCAGCTGCCGGTCCCCGACCACGTCGACAAGCGCCGCGTGCTGCGGCGGATCGCCCCCGAGAAGGACGTGGACGGCTTCCACCCGGAGAACGTCGGGCGGCTCGTCGCCGGCGACGCCCGGTTTAAACCCTGCACGCCCCACGGCGTCCAGAAGCTGCTGGCGGCGTACGACGTGGAGACCGAGGGCGCCGACGCGGTCGTCGTCGGCCGGTCGGACATCGTCGGGAAGCCGATGGCGAACCTCCTGATCCAGAAGGGGCCGGTCGGCAACGCGACCACGACTGTCTGCCACTCGCGGACGGAGGACTTGGAGGCGAAACTGGCGACCGCCGACATCGTGATCGCCGCGGTCGGCGTCCCGGAGTTCGTCGACGGCTCGTCTCTCAAGGAGGGCGCGACCGTGATCGACGTGGGGATCAACCGCGTCGAGGCCGACACCGAAAAGGGGTACGCGCTCGTCGGCGACGTGGAGTACGAGTCGGCGGCGGAGACCGCCGGTGCGATCACGCCCGTCCCCGGCGGCGTCGGCCCGATGACGCGCGCGATGCTCCTTTATAATACGGTAAAGGCGGCGGGGCTGCAGTCCGACGTGTCGATCGACCTCGACTGAGGCGGGTCCGGGCGCCGCCGCGTTCGTCCACGAGCACGGACTCGCCGACCGACCGATCCGGACGCGGCTCGACTCTTTTAAATCCTCTCGGAGTGAGCGATCCGGCATGAGCGACGACCGGATCGTCATCCTCGCCCACGAGAAGTTCCCGGACCGCGCGAAGACCGCCCTCGGCGTGATGCGCTACGGCGACCAAGACGTGCGCGCGGTGCTCGACCGCGACCGCGCCGGCGACCGCGTCAACGACCACGTCCCCGACGTCCGTGACGCGCCGATCGTCGAGTCGTTCGAAGGCGCGTACGAGGCCGCCGACGGCGACGTGGACGCCTTATATATCGGGATCGCCCCGATCGGCGGCGGCTTCGACGAGTCGTGGCGGTCGGACGTGGAGGCCGCGATCGAGGCCGGCTGCGACGTGGTGAGCGGGCTCCACTACTTCTTAAACGAGGACGAGGAGCTCGCCGCGCTGGCCGCCGAACACGGCGTCGACCTCGTCGACGTGCGCGAACCCGACGACGACCTCACGGTCGCGACGGGGGCCTCCGGCGACGTGGACGCCGACGTCGTGCTCACGGTGGGCACCGACTGCTCGGTCGGGAAGATGACGGCCTCGCTTGAGATCGTCGCCGCCGCCCGCGAGCGCGGGATCGACGCCGCGTTCGTCCCGACCGGTCAGACCGGGATCATGATCGCGGGCTGGGGGACCCCGATCGACCGCGTCGTCTCCGACTTCACCGCGGGCGCCGTCGAGGACATGCTCGTCGAGGTCGGCGACGACCACGACCTCCTCGTCGTCGAGGGGCAGGGGAGCATCGTCCACCCCGCCTACTCGGCGGTCACCTGCGGCATCCTCCACGGCTCGATGGCGGACGGGCTCGTGCTCTGTCACGCCGCGGGCCGCGAGGCTGTCCACGGCTACGAGTCCTTCTCGCTCGCGCCGCTTTCCGACTACGTCGACCTCTACGAGGGGCTCGCGACACCGATCCACGAGACGAGCGTCGTCGCCGGCGCGCTCAACACCAAGGACGTCGACGACGACGCGGCCGCCGCGGACGCGGTCGACGACTTCGGCGACGAGGTCGGCGTTCCGGCCGCCGACCCGGTCCGTGACGGCGCCGAGCGGATCGTGGACGGCATCGTCGAGGCGGGGCTGGGTGAGGCGGACGACAGATGAGCCTCGACGCGACCTTCGAGCGGGTGTCGCTCCCCCTAGAGAACCCATTCACGATCGCTCGGGGCACCGAGACCGCCGCCGAGAACGTGATCGTTCGGATTACGGACGAGGCCGGGATGACCGGCGTCGGCGGCGCGGCCCCCTCCGCGCACTACGGCGAGACCGCGGAGACGGTCGCGGCCGTGCTTCCGGATCTGCTGGCCGCCGTGGAGCGCGTCGGCGACCCCCACGCGCTCCACGAGATCGAGAGCGAACTGTCGACCGTCGTCAACGACAACCCCGCCGCCCGCGCCGCCGTCTCGATCGCGGTCCACGACCTCGCCGCGAAGCGGCTCGGCGTCCCGCTCCACCGACTCTGGGGGCTCGATCCGACGGACGCGCCCGCGACCTCCTACACGATCGGGCTCGACGAGACGGAGCGCGTCCGCGAGAAGACCGAGGCCGCGGTCGAAGCGGGTTTCCCGGTCCTCAAGATCAAGCTCGGCACCGACCGCGACCGCGAACTGATCGACGCCGTCCGCGAGGCCGCGCCCGACGCCCGGCTCCGAGTCGACGCCAACGAGGCGTGGACGCCCCGCGAGGCGGTCGAAAAGTGCGGGTGGCTCGCCGACCGCGACGTGGAGTTCGTCGAGCAGCCGGTCCCGGCAGAGGACCCCGAGGGGCTCCGGTTCGTCTACGAGCGGTCCCCGCTCCCGATCGCCGCCGACGAGTCGTGCGTGACGCTCTCCGATATCCCCGCGATCGCCGACCGATGCGACATCGCGAACCTGAAGCTGATGAAGACCGGCGGCCTGCTGGAGGCGCGGCGGATGATCGCCGCCGCGCGCGCTCACGGGCTGGACGTGATGTGCGGCTGCATGATCGAGTCGAACGCGTCGATCGCCGCGGCCGCACAGCTCGCGCCGCTCCTCGACTACGCCGACCTCGACGGCTCGCTGCTGCTCGCCGAGGACCCGTACGACGGCGTGGATCTGTCGGCTGGTGAGATCCGGCTCAGCGACTGCGACCGCGCGGGGACCGGGGCGCGGCTGCGGTCGGAGTAAGCGGCGAAAAGGCGGGGACCGGAGCGGGAGCGAGACCGCGATCGGGACGGAGCCTCTCCGCGCGTCTGTGCCGTCCGTCAGTTCTGCCGCTTGTCGGCGTCGGCCTCGGACTCCTCTAACTCCACGTCGACCGCTTCATCGGCGTTTCCGCCGTCGTCGAGATCGGCTTCGAGGTCGTCCGCGTCGATCTCGGACTCGATGTCGGCCAGTTCGTCGTCTATCTCCTCGTCGGTGCTCGCCTCGCCGTCGGCGCTCGCGGGGTCGCCCTTTCCGAGTTCGCCCTTCAACGTCTCCAGCTCGGCGTCGACCTCGCTGTTCGTCGAGAGGCTCTCCAGCTCGCGGTCGATGTTGTCCTTGTCGGAGAGCGCGTCCTCGAACGCGCCGGAGTCCTCCAGCTCGTCCATCGCCTCCGCGCGCGCCTCCATCTCCTCGGTGCGCTCCTCGGCGCGCTCGATCGACCGACTCACGTCCTCCATCTCGTCGCCGACGCCGGTCATCGCCTCCGAGACGCGCGAGGACGCCTCCGCGGCTTCGTAACGGGCCTTCATCGTCTCCTTCTTGGTGCGGAACTCCTCGATGCGGTTCTGGAGCTTGTTCTTCTTCTCGACGAGCTGCTCCTGCGTGTTGTTCAGCTCCGCGATCTGTCCCTCCAGCTCCTCGATCTGGGTCATCTTCGACTTCTTCTTCTCGAGGGCCTTCCGCGCGAGGTCGTCGCGGTCCTGCTGGACCGCCTCGCGGGCCTGTCGGTTGTGCTTCTCGACGTTCTCCTCCAGTTTGCGCTTCTGGATCTCCAGACGCTTCTTCTGGGTCGTGAGGTCGGCGATCCCCTGTTTCACGTCCTGAAGCTCGTCGCGCATCTGTTCGTACGAGTAGTCGAGCGACTCCGTCGGATCCTCCGCTCGATTGAGGAGGGCGTTCACCTTCGAGCGGATGACGTAGGAGGCGCGCGAGAGGATTCCCATACACCGGCATACGCGTTCCACCCGTTAAAACCTCATGTAGTCCCCGGGCCCGCGTGAGGCCGGAACGGTGGCCAAAACGTGCGGAGCGGGGCCGGAGGGCGGTCCCCGGATCGAGCGGGGCCGGAGGTCGGTCTCCGGATCGAGCGGGGCCGGAGGGCGGTCCCGGGACCGAATGGGTCTGGAGAACGGTTGCGGGATCTGCCGGGCCATCGGCCCTGAAGATTTATTCGGGGTGTTGTACTATCTCTAGGCATGGACATCGGTGTACTGACCGTTCCGCTGGGAGGAGAATCGATCGACGACGCGGCCGCGTACCTCGACTCCATCGGGGTCGACGCGGTCGAACTGGGTGTCGGCGGATGGCCGGGCGAGGACCACGTCGACCGCGAGGCGCATCTCGCCGACGAGGGCGAGCGGGAGGAGTTGCTCGACCTGCTCGGCGAGCACGACCTCCGGATTTCGGCGCTGGCGACCCACAACAACCCGCTCCACCCGGACGAGGAGCGCGCCGCGGCGGCCGACCGCGAGCTCCGGGAGGCCATCGAGTTGGCCGACCTGCTCGGGGTCGACACGGTGACCTGCTTCTCCGGGCTCCCCGCCGGCGCTCCCGGCGACTCGACGCCGAACTGGATCACGGCGCCGTGGCCGACGGAGCACGCCGACGCCCACGAGTACCAGTGGGACGAGGTCGCGATCCCGTACTGGCGGGACCTCGCGAAACACGCCGACCACCACGGCGTCGACGTCGCCATCGAGATGCACCCGAACATGCTCGTCTACGAGCCGACCGGGATGCTCGCGCTGCGGGAGGCCACGAACGAGCGGATCGGCGCCAACTTCGATCCGTCGCACCTCTACTGGCAGGGAATCGACGTGACCGAGGCGATCCGATTTTTGGGCGACCACGACGCGATCCACCACTTCCACGCCAAGGACACGAAGGTGTACGACGCGCAGTCCCGCGTGAAGGGCGTCCTCGACACGACGAGCTACACCGAGGAGCCAGACCGCTCGTGGCTGTTCCGCTCGATCGGTTACGGCCACGACGAGGGCCACTGGAAGGACGTCGTCTCGACGCTCCGGATGGTCGGCTACGAGGGCGCGCTCTCGATCGAACACGAGGACTCGCTCACCTCCTCGCGCGAGGGGTTAGAGAAGGCGGTCGACGTGCTCGACCGGGC
>ENA-ORCR01000362-ORCR01000362.1-marine-metagenome-genome-assembly--contig:-NODE-362-length-29363-cov-3.598101_pt1 | contig 29363 bp, 29 predicted proteins | sample MGYA00237782_ERZ508514 | MGnify/ENA primary metagenome ERZ508514 (study PRJEB26185, sample SAMN06268960) | marine metagenome | isolation source: Eden Landing Ponds, San Francisco, CA, USA | place...
GTCGCCCATCTGGTCGAGAATCTCCTCGCGCGGGCTCTCGACGGCGCTCATGTGCTCCTCGCGGAGTTCGAAGCCCTCCTCCTGCATCCGACGGTAGTTCCCGTCGGACATCTCGAACTCGTTGATATTGCAAAAGTCCGCGGCGCCCTCGTCCAGGAAGTCGATGAACTCCTGTTCCGGGCGGATGCCGGGAATCTCGAACGACGGCGTGAGGCCCTCTTCGCGAGCAATGTAGAGGATGTCCTCCCACTCCGTGCCGTGTAAATCGCCCCACATCTCGTAGGGCGGGTGGAAGCGAATCTCGTCGAGTCCGGCCTCGCTCAGGCGGCGCATGTTCTCGCGGCCGCCCGTGATGCCGGTGTAGAGGTGCGTGTGGAAGTCCTCGCCGTACTCGTCTTTGAGCAGGGAGAGGTATCGTGTCGTGCGGCCCATCGCCTCCTGGGGTTCGCCGCCGGTGATGGAGGCGCCGAGGGCGTCCATTCGCTCGGCCTCTTCGAGGACGTCCTGGTCGGACTCGACCGGGCGTTCGTTGGCGTAGACCTGCTCGACGTTCTTCCGGTTCTCGCCGAGGGGGCAGTAAAAGCAATCGCGCTGGTCGCAGTAGCCGTAGACGAACAGCACGAGCTTGCCGCCGTTGGCACACTGCTCGCAACCCTCGGATATCATTCGATACGTCCTACCCCGTCGAGCGGGAAAAGTCGTGCGTTCCCACCTCGGAGTGTGGGCCAGTCACACTCCGAGCACTGGGTCGGTACGACGACGCCCACGCAACCGGGGATCTATTTGCCCGTCCGTCCGTTTCCATCGACAGGTGAGTCACACGTCCAGCGCGGTCGGACCGGCCAGTGCCCCGCGGAGTAGCGATGACTGACTCCAGCGGGCGCGAGCGCCTGCTGTGGACGGTCGCCATCTTCGCGTTCGTGACGACCGAAGCCGTGGGGTTCCAGCTTCGCGGTGCGCTCCTCCCCAGCATCGAGCGGACGTTCGCGGTCTCACAGGCACTGCTGGGACTCGTCGCGACCGCCGGCACGCTCGGGTTCGTCGTCTCTGTGTTCCTCGTCGGGATGGTCGCCGGCCGGATCGACATCCACAGAGCGCTGCTCGTGAGCGCGGGCGTCGTCGCCGTCGCCGCATTTCTCACCGGACTGGCGCCGGTCTTCCTCGTCTTTCTGGCCGCGCTGTTCGTCCGCGGAATCGCGACCGGGCCCTTCCGCGCGCTCGACCGAGCGGTGCTGGGCCACCTCTACCCCGAGGGCCGCGCGCGGATCTTCAACCGCTACGCGCTCGTGTGGGCGGTCGGTGCGGCCTCGGGCCCGGTCGTCGTCACGCTGGCGCTCGCGGCCGGGAACTGGCGCTTCGCCTACGCGCTCGTCGGCGTGGGATTCGTCGTCTCGACCGCCCTGCTCGTCCGCCTGGACCTCCCAGATTCGGTCCGGGCCGAACGGGAGCTGACGGTCCCGGAACTGAAGACCGTCGTCCGCAAGCCCGCCGTCGCCGGGATGACCGGCATCCTCGTCCTCAACGGCGGCATCGAGGGCACACTGTTCACCTGGCTCCCGTACTTCGCCGGCCAGCAACTCCCGGAGACCGCCGCGAACCTCGTCCTCTCGACGTTCCTCGCCGCGTACGTTCCCGGTCGGCTGGCGTACAGCTACCTCACCGACCGCACCGGCCGAACGCTGGACCTCGTCCTCGTGACCGCGACGCTCGCGCTCCCGGTCCTGTTCGCGACTATCTTTCTGGTGTCCGGTCGCGGGCTGTTCGTCGCGGTGTTCGCCCTCGGGCTCGTCGTCTCGGCGACGTTCCCGACGCTCTCGGCCTTCGGTATGAACGCCGCCCCCTCCTTCAGCGGACCGGTCAACGCCATCGCCACCGCCGCGGGCTACGTCGGCATCGCGATGGTCCCGCCACTGGTCGGCGCGCTGGCCGAACGCGTCGGACTGGCCCTGGCACTTGGCGTGTTGCCGGTCCTGCTCGTCGGGATGCTCCTCGTCGGTGGCGTGACCCGGGTGTATCAGGTCCGTCGTGGCGAACCGACGTAGCGAGCCAGTCTGGCACTCCCCCGCGAAGCGAGCTTCAAACCGCCGTTTGATCGTACGCCACGGCCTTTTGAACGGTCACCGAACGTCGAGGTATGCCAACTGAACGAACCAGGCGGTGGCTGCTCCGGGCGGCCGCCACCTCGACCGCGGGCCTCCTGGCGGGCTGTCGCGCCGACGAGGCGGCGTCCGATCCGCGCACCGACCCAGCCACGCCGGGAACGCTAGAGGGAACGCCCCCGACCGCGACGCGCTGTCCAGACACGCCGACGGCGGCACCGACGACGGCACCGCCCGTCGACACCGACCATGAACGCATCGACGACTGGCAGTACGATCCGACGCCGACACCGACCCCTGTGAGGGACGCGGACGGCGGCGGTGTGGCCAGCGCGACCGGCACGCCGATGGCGACCGCCGCACCCACCGGTGAATCCGTCGGCCTCGCCGCCGGCGGTGCGAAAGACGTCGCGACCTTCCGCCGGAACGTCGAAGAGGGGTACCTCCCACTGCCCGAGAGCCTCAGCTACGAGGGACTGTTCTACGATTACTACTTCGAGACCGGCGACCCGGGGCCGCTCTGCGGGGCGACGTTCGGCCCCGCGTACTCGCCCGCCGTGACCGCCGACCCGCTCTCGGGAACGACCGAGCGGTATCTCACGGTCGGCCTGAACTCCGGGCTCGCCGCCGACGCGTTCGAGCGCAAGCGCCTCAACCTCGTGGTCGTCGTGGACGTCTCCGGGTCGATGTCCAGCGAGTTCGACGAGTACTATTACGACCGATATGGGAACAAGCAGACGCCTGAGGGCGAGACGGACCGCAAAAAGATCGAGGTGGCCCGCGAGGCGCTCGTGGCGCTGACCGAACAGCTCAGACCCGGAGACCGCCTCGGAATCGTCCTCTACAACGACGAGTCGGCCGTCGCGAAGCCACTCAGACCCGTCGAGGCCACAGACATGGTTGCGATCCGGAACCACATCCGAACCGACGTGGAGGCCGACGGCGGGACCCGGCTCTCGGAGGGCCTGGCCGACGCGACCGACATGATCCGCGAGTACGACGACGCCGACCGGACCGTCTACGAGAATCGAACGATCGTCCTGACCGACGCGATGCCGAACCTCGGCGAGACGGACGCGAGTGACCTCCGCGGCCGCCTCGCCGACAACGCCGCCCAACAGCGGTACACGACGTTCATCGGCGTCGGCGTCGACTTCCACACCGAACTCGTCGACGCCATCACGTCTATCCGCGGCGCCAACTACTACAGCGTCCACTCCGCCGAGGAGTTCACGACCCGCCTGGGCGAGGAGTTCAAGTACATGGTCACGCCGCTGGTGTTCGACCTGGACCTCAGCCTCGACGCCGCCGGCTACGACATCGAGCAGGTGTACGGTTCGACTGCCGCCGAGGAAGCGACCGGAGAGATCATGCACGTCAACACGCTGTTCGCCTCGCCCAGCGAGGGCGGGAACGCCCGCGGCGGGGTCGTCCTCGTGCAGGTCGACCGCCAATCCGCCGACGCCGCACTCGATTTGCGGGTCACCTGGACGGACCGCACCGGCAAGAGCCACGAGAACACCACCCGGATCCAGTTCCCCGACGTGAAGCCGGATTACTACGCCAACACCGGCGTCCGCAAGGCGGTCCTGCTCTCGCGGTACGCGGACCTCATGAAAAACTGGGCAATCGCCGCCCGGGAGACCGACCGCGAAACCCCCGCCCCCGACGACGGCATCGAAGCCGCCCCGCCCGAGCACGAACTCGGCGAGTGGGAACAGCAATCCCAGCCGCTGACGGTGAGCGAGGCCTACGCGGAGCGCATCCGGGAGTTCCAGACGTACTTCGAGTCGGAGATGGACGCCATCGGTGACGAATCGCTCTCTCAGGAGGTCGATACCATGGAGACGATTCTCCAGACGGGTGCCGAGTGACCGGGCAACGGGCCGCTAGTTTCGTAGCCCTCCCATCTGAGCGGTCGGAAACCAAATCACCTCTCCATGTGCGGTGGCGCGCGCTGTCGCGCGTGCCGAACGACAAGTGAGGCCGTGCGACGGTACCGTGCGAGGGATGAGTAGCGCAGGAGCGAAGCGACGAGCAACGCAATCGGCTGGGGAGGTCTGTGGCCGTCTGCGGTGCTGTGTGGTCGTGGAGGTTCCTGGTGGATTGAAAGGGCGAGGGCCGGTGGCGCGGTCTGTGCGGGCCACTATCCGAGCGAAGCGAGGATATCCCGCACAGACCGCGCGAGCGGGCCGAGGGCTTTCGGCGGAGTCTGTCAATAGCGGTGGAGACGGCTGCGAGGCCGGGGACGTTCACCACGAGGTATCGACCCACACTTCGAGCGCCAACCACACCCAGAGCCCCGAAGACTGATACAATCCGATGGCCTACGTTCGGACGATGCTGCTGGTCCTGTGCGTGGACCTGGACGACGACCTGGGTCGCAAGACGGGGGTGAACACGCCCGTAGTCGGTCGCGACGGCGTGGAGTCGGCTGCCGTCGACCTGGCGACCGCAGACCCCGAGGACAGCGACGTGAACGTCCTGTTCGAGGGGCTCCACATCGCCGACCGGATCACTGACGAGTCCGTCGAAGTGGCGGCAGTCACCGGCGTCGACGGGAGCGACGTCGCCGCCAACCGCGCCGTCGGTGCGGAACTCGACACGGTCCTCGCGGGGCTGGCCACGGGCGAAGACGTGCGGGCCATCGTCGTCACGGACGGCGCACAGGACGAGTCGGTCCTCCCCGTGATCCGGTCGCGCGTCCCGATCGACGGCGTCCAGCGGGTCGTCGTCCGGCAGGCACAGGACCTCGAGTCGATGTACTACACGATCAAGCAGGTGCTCGACGACCCCGAAACCCGCGGGACCATCCTCATTCCGATGGGCATCCTGCTGCTCATCTACCCGCTCTCGATTCTCGCCGAGCGACTGAACATGCCGGGGGCGGTGTTCGGCGTCACCTCAGCGTTGCTGGGACTGTACCTCCTCTCACGCGGACTTGCGCTCGGCCAGCGCCTGGATTCGCTCTTCGACCGCATCCGCGAGGGGCTCTACGGCGGTCGAGTCTCGCTCGTCACGTATCTCGTGGCTGGCTTGCTCCTCGTCATCGGCGGGTTCACCGGCGTCGAGACGGTCACCGACCTGCAGGCACAGGCCGACGACGCGCTGGACGTCATCGAGGTCATCGCGGCGCTGGTCTACGGGTCGCTCCAGTGGTTCGCCGCCGCGGGCGTGACGAGCAGTCTCGGCCGCGTCGTCGACGACTACATCGCGGGCGACTTCGAGTGGCGCCACCTGAACGCACCGGTGTACGTCCTCGCCATCGCCTTCATCCTCCACGGCGTGAGTAGCTTCGTCCTCGCCTACGGCGATCTGTCCTATCTCGCTTTTACCCTCACCGGCGCGACCCTGCTCGGCCTGGCCAGTACGTTCGCGCTCGCGCTCGCCGAATCGCGCTTCGGCAGTCGGATCAACCCCACCTAGCCGCTCCGGCACCGCACGCGACCGCCCGACCGCTCCGGCACCGCACCCGACCGCCCGACCGCTCCGGCACCGCACCCGACCGCCCGTCCGCCCACCGACCCCTTCGATAGCGCACGACCTCTCCGCGACCCGCATCGTTTTGCACCGCCCGGTCCGTGAGCGATCCATGCAACTGACAGGCCCTCACGACGCGACGACAGCCATCTTCGACCCCGACGCGGCCACCCTCGCAATCGAACGCGAGGGGACGACGCTCGTCACCCCCTCCGAACTCCCGATCGAGAAACTCAGTCGACAACTCCACGGCGTCGACTGGACCGCGGCCACCGTCTCGGTCGGCGACGAGCGCTCGATCACCGAGCGCTACGAGATGCCGAAAGGGAAAGCCCGCGAGCGCAGCCATCACGCCGTCGAGCGGACGATCACCTACGACCACCCCGACGCGATGGGCGTGGTCGAGGTCGACCTCCGCGTCGCTGCGGAGGGCGTCGCCGTCCGCTATCGAGTCACCGGCGAGGCGATGGAGATTCACACCGGCGACGAGACCACCCTCTCACTGCCCCGGGACACCGCGGCGTGGCTGACGCCGTTCGACAAAGCCCACGAGGCCAGCGCCCGGCAGCAACCCATCGTCGAGACGGCCGGCGAGTACTGCCAGCCGGGACTGTTTCGGGTGGACGACCAGTGGCTCCTGCTGACCGAGGCGGGCGCCGACGGCGACTACGCCAGTGCCCGTCTCGTCGCCGAGGAATCCGGCATGACCTTCGGCCTCCCGGAGACCCAGATGAACGCCCACTTCCCACTCGAAACGCCGTGGCGCGTGGCCATCGTGGGCGACCTCGCGACGGTGGTCGAGTCGACGCTCGTGACCGACCTGGTGGACGGGGCTGACGCGGACGGCGCCGACGCGGACGACGCCACCGAGACCGACGCCGACTGGGTCGAACCGGGCCGGGTCGCCTGGTCGTGGTGGTCCGAATCCGACAGCCCCGACGACTTCGAGCGCCAGCGCGAGTACGTCGACTACGCCGCCGAGCGGGGCTGGGAGTACGTCCTCGTCGACGCCGGGTGGCCCCGCGAGCGCGAGGAGGTGCCCGCCCTGATCGACTATGCGACCGACCGCGGCGTCGACGTCCTCCTGTGGTCGCACTGGACGGACCTGAACACCGAGACCAAACGAGCCGAACGGCTCCCGACGTGGGCCGAGTGGGGCGCCGCCGGCATCAAGGTCGACTTCATGGACGCCGACGACCAGGGACGCCTGCAGTTCTACGACGACCTGGCCGCTGACGCCGCCGATCACGAACTGCTGGTCAACTTCCACGGCTCCGTGGTCCCGACCGGCCTCCAGCGCCGGTACCCCCACGTCATGACCTACGAGGGCGTGATGGGCGCCGAGTACTACAAGTGGAGCACCGTCACGCCCGAACACAACTGCACGCTCCCGTTCACGCGGAACGTCGTCGGGCCGATGGACTACACACCGGTCACCTTCTCCGCCGACGCCGCACAGACGACGCCGGGCCACGAACTCGCCCTGTCGGTGGTCTTCGAATCGCCGCTCCAGCACTTCGCCGACTCCATCGACGAGTACGCCGCTCGACCCGAAGCGGAGGGGTTCCTGGAGACCGTTCCGGCGGCCTGGGACGAGACGCGATTCGTCGGCGGCTACCCGGGCGTGGAGGCGACCGTCGCCCGCCGCGCTCGTGGAAGCGATGACGGCGACGCGGCCGGCGAGTGGTTCCTCGGGTCGATCACGGCGGGGCCACAGCGCATCGTCACCGTGGATTGCTCGTTCCTCGGCGAGGGGGACGCCGACCCGAGCGACGAGTGGACTGCCCACGTCGTGCGAGATGAACGGGGAGACAGACTCGAATCCGAAGAGTGGACGGTCACCGGTGAGGAAGCGCTGGACGTGGTCGTCCCCGAGAACGGTGGGTTCGCGGTGCGGTTCAGCAGATGACCATCGAGAACCGAACCCGGGAAGAAGTCGACCACCGCCTCGAACGCCTCGAAGCGTCGTTCGGAGCGTTCCCCGTCGTCGAGGAGACCGCCGAGAACGACCCCGAGTTCTTCGAGGCGGGCGTCGAGATGGTCGAGAAGGGGTGGATCGGTGACGCCGGTGCGTTCGTGACCGACGACGAGAATCGCGCACTCCTGATCCGTCACGAGGCCGAGCCAGAGAAATGGGGGACGCCTGGCGGCGGCCACGAACCTGGGGAAACGCTGGCCGAAACTGCCCGGCGCGAGGTTCGGGAAGAGACCGGTGTCGAGGTCGAACTGACCAGTATCTTCCGGGCCCGCCGGAAGACCGCCGTCCACGCCGACGAGCCGGACCGACGATTCCACATGCTCACCGTCTGGTTCGAGGGAACGGCCGAATCCAGCGAGATCGATATCGGCGACGACGAAATAGTCGAAGCACGGTGGTTCTCAGACTCGCCGAACGCGGTCCACGAGTTCCTCGAAGGGAAGATCGTGGAGTGGGAGCGCACGGCTTGAGAACGGTGCTGGTTCAGAGCCACCCTCTGCCGGCCTTCTGTAGCCCGTCGACCTCCTCGTGTGGATAGACGGCTGCCATCGCGTCGATGATCGCGACGAGTTCCGTGACCGAGATCGATTCGTCCGCGAAGAACAGCACTGAGTGGTACGCATCCGGTGAATAGTGAGCGACGAAATCGTCGTCGTAGGTGACGATAGTCCGTCCTGTTTCGAGCGAATACCGTGCGAGTTGCTCGTCGGCCGTACCCTTCCCGAGTTCCGGGACAGTATCGACGTGTTCGACGTCGTGTCCCGCGTCAGTGAGCCGGTCGGTGGCCTCGTTCTCGACGTTCTCGTCCAGCAGCAATCGATACCCCACGGCTACTCGTCGGGCGGCGTGAGCGTCGTCCGGTCTTCGGCCTCGGCGATCCGTTGCTCGCGCCGTTTCTCGACGGTGTCCATCTCCTCGGGATTGCGATGGTAATAGGTGAGGGCAGCGTAGACGTCCGCGAGCGAGAGGTCGTACCGGTCCGCGACAGACGCCGGAGCGAGACCGCGGGTTTCGACCTGTTCACGCAGGAAGCGAACGGTCAATCGGGACCCCTCCACGTGTGGCTCGTCGTGGATGTTCGAGTCGTCGCCAGGGACGATTCCGTTCACCTGTCCCGTCGCCATATAGACGATAGTAGTGCAGTTTCAGGTTTAAACTTTCGCGGGACTCCTGGTTCGACCCCCGACACTCATAGCCCATCCGCACTCACTGCCGAGCAATGACAGGGACATTCGTCGTCCTCGAAGGGGCCGCCGGGGTGGGAAAGACGACGCTGCTGGAGGCCCTGGCCGAGGAGTTGCGCCAGCGCGGGGAGTCGGTCACGACCGTCCCGGAGTTCGCCGACTGCGAGGTCGGCGAGTTCATGGCGCGGACGCTCTCCGAGTACGGTGGCGAAGCGTTCGAGGAACGGGCACTCACCCTGACCGCGAGCGCGCTCGCCAGTCTCTCCGTCCAGGCGGAAACCGAGATTCGGCCCGCGCTCGACCGCGGCGACGTCGTCCTGACCGAGCGCTACCTCGACAGCGTCGCCGTCTACGACGCGCCGCTGGTCGCCGAGCGCGAGGGGGTCCCAATGAGCGAGACGCTGGCCGAGTTCGAGGCCGCGCTGCCCGTCGAACCCGACCTGACGGTCCTGTTGACGCTGGACGAGGCGACCTGCCGCGAGCGCTTCGACACGCATCGACCGGAACTGCTGGCCGACGGCGCGACGCGAGACCGACACACCGAACGGCAGGACCACTTTCGCGACCTCGTGGCAGAGCGCGAAGACGCAATCGTCTACGAGAACACTGCCGAGATTTCCACCGCTGTCGCAGACATTGCCGCGAAAATTCCACGATAGCACACCTGGAACGGCGCGAGATGGACACAGTTATTCGGGGAGAGTGATAACGCCACTCCACCAACTATGTGTCACGCAACCACGATGCAGGTGATCCGATGCGGGTCGTAGTGAAGTTCGGCGGAACGAGTCTGGGCAACGGCGACCGCGTCACGCGGGCGGCCGACTCCATCGCCGCGGCCATCGAGGCCGGCCACGAAGTCGCCGTCGTCGCCAGCGCGATGGGCAACACCACCGACGAACTCCTGGAGGACATCGAGTACGAGGCCGGTGACGCCGACCGGGCCGAAATCGTCAGCATGGGCGAACGCACGTCCGTCCGCATGCTCAAGGGTGCGCTCGCCGCCCGCGGCATCGACGCGGAGTTCTTCGAGCCAGGCCGCGAGGGCTGGCCGATCATCACCGACGAGTACGGCGAGGTCGACGTCGACGAGACGACCAAGCGCGCCAACGCGCTCGGGGGGCAACTCGGCGAAATCGTCCCGGTCATCACGGGCTTCCTGGCCGAAGACCACCAGGGCAACGTCACCACCCTGGGCCGCGGTGGCTCCGACACCACCGCCGTCATGCTCGGCAAGTTCATGGACGCCGACGAAGTCGTCATCGTGACCGACGTCGAGGGCGTCATGACCGGCGACCCGCGCGTGGTCGAGGGCGCACGCAACGTCGGCGAGATTACCGTCGACGAACTGCGCTCCCTTTCGTTCCGCGGCGCGGAAGTCGTCGCCCCCTCTGCCCTCTCGTACAAGGACGCCAACCTCGGCGTTCGCGTCGTCCACTACCAGCACGACGACCTGCTGACGGGCGGCACGTCCATCGAGGGCGAGTTCCAGAACCTCATCGACCTCCAGGAGGAGCAACTGGCCTGTATCACCGTCGCGGGCCGGGCCATTCGAAATAGTCCGGGCATCCTCGCCGAACTCGCCGCCGCGCTCGGTGACGAGGCGATCAACATCGACGCCAACTCCTCGGGGATGGACTCGATCACCTTCTACGTCAACGCCGACGACGCCGAAGACGCCGAAGCGCTCCTCCACGAGCAGGTCGTCGACGAGGAGGCCCTCTCCAGCGTCACCGTCGAAGACGAAATCGCCGTCGTCCGCGTCACCGGCAGCGACCTACCGAACCAGCCTGGCATCGTCAAGCGGACCATCGACCCCATCTCGGACGCCCACATCCACCTCTACGACGTCGTCACCTCCGCGACGTCCGTCTCCGTGTTCGTCCCCTGGGACGACCGCGAACAGACGCTCGAACTCGTCCAGGACGCGTTCTGAGCGGTCGGCGGATTCGCTTCTACGCTCTGTTCCCCTCCGACGAACCCGCAGAGCCCGAGGCAGTCGGACTGGCTGAAGACGCCGTCAGTCGTCAGCGGCCGCCCGAGCTCGCTCGCCGTCGCGGAGTTCACCCCACGGCGGGAGCCGGCCGTCGTGGCCCCAGCCCTCGTCCCGAGGTGAGGTGATACGCGCCGTCACGTCGTCGAGGAGCGGGTCGTGGGCACTCCCGCGGACCGCAGCGGCGTAGCCACGCCCGAATATCGAGAAGGCGAGGACCTGGCAGGTAAAGTTGACTGCCGCGCCCGCGACGTGGCCAACGACCGTCTGGGCGAACCCGATTTCGACTGGGAAGTCGCCCACACCGAGCGAGAAGACGAGATACGCCGTCCAGCCGACGGCGAGGAACGCGACGCCCGTACTCCATCGGGTGAGATACGCTCGTCGGACCGCAGTCCGGAGGATCGTCCGGAGTTCGAGCGCGGCGCTGATCCGACCAGTCAAGGCCAAACGAGTGAGTGCGACGGGCATGAAGAACCAGGCCGGCAGTGAGAGCAAACCCAGCGCCGTGGCACCCAGGAGGGCGTAGGCCACGACGCCGAGGGTCGCACCGGACCCGTTCCCCAGCGTCGCGCCGGCCGCGAGTGCGACCCCGCCGAACCCGAAGGCGACGGTCCCACCCGCAATGAGGTACAGTGCGGCCACCAACCAGGTCTTGAGGCCGTGGGTCCCGAGCGACCACCAGTCGGTGAACCCGGGAAGCCCCCACTTGTCCAACGCTTGGTCCGACCGGGGGTCGGCCGGGGCGCTCGAATCCCGGACAGCCCCACTGTCGACCGCCGGTGCAGGCTCGTTGGCGGCGCTCCTGGCGAGGATGCGTCCGTAGAATCCAGCGACGAATACGCCCGGGAGCACGAAGATACCGAATGAACTCAAGACAGCACCGACTGCGAGCGTTCGGAGCGGACGATCACCGGCCAGCACGAACCGCAGGGCGGTGAACACGGGTCTCTCCCACGTGAAAATTCGACCGCTCGCACAGTAAGTGTTCGGTCCAAGTGACAGAACGTCCCACTATCGAACGGTCCCGCACGGTCCCCTCCCTCATTGCCCAGAGCGGAGTCGCGTCCCGATCCGGAGCGGGAGGTCGGTGTCTCGGACGGCGTCGACGACGCGGTCGATGTCGTACTCGACGCGACGTGCCTCTATCTCCTGGCTGTCGAAGTCGACGAGCGAGTAGGCCGCCCGCGGGTCGCTGTCGCGTGGCTGGCCCACAGAACCAGGGTTCAACACCAGCCCCTCGTCGAAGATTTCGTGTCCCTGGACGTGCGTGTGGCCCATGACGAGCACGTCTTCATCGTCGAGCATGTCGGCGTGGTACTCTTCGGGATAGGTGTAGCGGTCGGGGTCGTGGGGATGCCCGTGGACGACCTTCATGCGGTCGTCACAGACCAGTCGTTGTTCGGGGAGGTCGCCGAGCCACTCGATCTGATCGTCGCTGCAGGTCTCGCGGGCGTGGTCGACTGCGGCCGCGGCCATGTCGTTGAAGCCGTAGGCCTGGTCGAACGCGACGGCGCGGTCGTGGTTGCCCATCACCGTCGGGACCTCGCCGCGTCGCTCAAGCCGGTGTCCGAGTCCCCGCGCATGGCCGCGACGCATTCGGCGTGCCACGGGTTGTAGCCGACCACGTCCCCCGCACAGACCAGCCGATCGACCGGGGGCATGTCTTCGAGAACTGCCTCCAGCGCCACGAGGTTGCCGTGGATGTCCGAGATGACGCCGACCTTCATGGCCACCGGATCGCGCTCCGCTGTCTTAGTTGTACGGACGGATCCGACCCTCGTGCGCAACAGAATGCACGAGCGGGCTGCCGTCCGTGTGAGTGGTCTGGCGCTCAGTCGTCAGTGCCGTTGACGATAGCCGTCTGGAAGCCGTCGACGGCCGACCCGGAGACGCCGACCGCACAGACCTCGTGTTCGAGGGCGAGATCGTAGGCTTCCTGGGCCGCGCCCGCGGCGTCGGTCGCCGCGAAGTCGAAGGCCTCCGGGCTGTCCTTCTCGTAGGTGGCCACGAGCGTCGGTTCGGTGACCTCCTCCACCAGGAGGGCGTCGCGGCGGACGGTCCCGATCACCGCGCCCGCGCCATCGGCGTTCGTGCTCGGATCGGCGGGGTCGACGCCGACGATGCCGGCGACGCGGGGCGTGTCGTAGTCGTCCTTCTCGAAGTCCAGCGCGAGCAGCGGTTCGGCGAGCGCGTCCCGTGCGGGATAGCCCAGGTCGAGCTTCTCGGCGATGGGGTCGACGTGAGAGCCGTTGCCGATGACGGTCCCGCGGGCCGTCTGCTGCAGGCAGTTGTACTCGACGTAGGGGTTGTCGGTCTCAGGTGCGTCGGGAGTCGGTCCAACGGTGACTGTTCCCGGCTCACGGCCGGTCGCTTTGCGGTTGGGGAACGAACGCGAGGAGACGCGGTAGGCGCCCACCTCGGGTGCGACGACGACGAATCTTCCGACGTACATGGGCGAACCTGAGCCCTTGCGGCGAAAGTAGGTATCGGTTCGGTACTGGCTCGCCGACGCGACGATCCGAACACTCGTCGTCCAACAGGAACACTCGTCGTCCAACAGGAACACTCGTCGTCCAACACGGGCCGAACGCACGGATCGACCGGGGGCCGAACGTACGGACCGACCGGGGGCCGAACTCCTCAGCGCAACCGCTCCCGGCGACACGGCCGACCGCTGCCAACCCGGACCTGACCGCGAGTCTCGCCGCTCACGTCAGCGCAGCGCCCAGTAGGCGGCCCCGAGGACCGCGCCGAAGATGACGTGGCCCGCGAGGCTCATCGGGACGAAGTTGGGCGTCGCCGGTGCGTTGGCGAACCCGACTGCGTCCAGCCAGATCGGCATCACGACGCTCGCCGCGACGACCCAGAGGACGGCCCCGTAGGCGATTCCGATCCCGAGGAGTTCCGTCACGGTCTCGGTGTAGGGCTTGATCTGCGAGCGCGTGACGAACGCGGCGAACAGCACGCCGAAGATAGCGGCGTGGGACATGTGCGCGACCCAGCCGATAGCGCCCCCGTCGAGCGTGTACAGCGCCGGGATCGCGCTCTCGATGGTGGACGTCAATGCGACCGAGAGCACGATGCCCATCGCGAGGCCGCCGACCAGGCCGCCGACCACGCCCATCGCCCAGGGCGCTTGCACGTATCCGGTTACTTCCTGTTCGACTGTCTCCTGGGTGGTTTCTGAGGACATCGTTCGATAAGTTTGCTGACCAGTCACCTATCAGTGCCACACCGTTCATCCTCCCCCGGTGATCGAACCGTGAGCTTACTGTTCGCCAATAGTTAACACCTAACAGGTCAATCGAACATCACGATAGTAACGCCGGGTTTCCGGTCGGTCGCCGTCGTCAGGTTTCGGTGGGGTGCTGGGCCGTCACGTCGCCTACCGTCCGGCCCTCGAACCCGGGGCGTTATGCCACTCGCCCGCGTGGATCCGTCGATGACAGCAGGCCTCGATGCGGACATCGTCGGTACCGACGACGCAGCACAGCGGCGCGACGACGTCGTCGCAGCCGTCACCGACCACGCCGGACGGATCGCCCGCGAACTCGCGCGCCTCCAGGGCGGCGATTACGGGACCGAGGAGTTCGACACCGACCGCGGGACGTGGACGCTCAAGTACGAGGCCGGCGACGTGGAGTACCTCCGATTCGAGGGCAAGGGCGTCGACACCTACGTCGTCTCGACCCAGCAACCGGCCGAACCCGCCGCGCTCGCCGACGCGATGGCCGACTACGACGCCTTCGTCGAGGCCTTCAACGAGTACGTCCGCTCGTTCGACGGCATTCTCGACGACGTCTCCGACGAACTGCCCGACCTCGCCTCCGTCGACCCGGTCGTCCAGGAGCGTGAGCGAATTCTCTCCCGGATGCGCGAGGCCTGCGACGCGATGGCGCGACAGCTACAGCGGGCCGAGGGCGGCGACTACGGCTCCTTCGCAGCCCGCGTCGAGAGCTCTCGCTGGGAACTCAAGTGGGAGGAGGGGCGTGCGAGTTACCTCCGCGTCGGTGGCGAGGGCGGCGTCTACATCCTCTCGCAGTACCAGCCCCCGTCGGCCTACGACCTGCGCGCCCACGCCGACGACTTCCCGGGCTTCGTCGAGGCCTTCAACGACCACGTGGACGAGATTTCCGAGGCCCTCGACACGGTGGAGCTGTAGCACCACCGGTTTTCCACCGTGGCGCGCGCTGTCGCGGCCGCGAGTCCATCACGGACTCGCGGCCGCGACGGAGCCGTGCGAGGGATGAGCGAGTGAGTGGAACGAACGAGCGAATCGGCTGGGGAGGTGTGTGGCTGTCTGCGGTGCCCTGCGGTCGCAGTGCTGTCCTTGGCGGACTGAAAGGGCGAGGCCCGCTCGTGCGCGCCCCGGCGAAGTAAGCACGCGAACGGTGCGAGGCGCGACCGTCGGGAGCGCCTCGATGTGAACGGGGAACGAAGTGACCCGTGAACGTAGTGAGCGCGCGCAGCGAGCCGCGGCGTCACGAGCGGGCCGAGGGCTTTCGACGCTTGCTGTCTCCCGCGGTCGAATCAACGCAGAACGAGCGGGCCGAGGGCTTTCGACGCTTGCTGTCTCCCGCGGTCGAATCAACTCTAATCGTGCGGCTCGAGAGCGAGTGACACACCACTACAGTACCAACAGTCCCACCGTCGACCGAGAGAGCGGCAGTCGTTGCCGACCACAGAACCGCCTTCACGTCCCCGGACACACCCAGATCCGTGCCCGAGTTCACGATCCGTCGGTACGAACCCGGCGACGAGGATGCGGTCTGGGAGCTCCACGAGACCGCACTCAGGGATATCGGCGCCTACGACGAGGAGTTCGCACACCTCGACGCCGACCTCCTTGCCGTCGAGTCCGAATATCTCGACGCGGGCGGAGCGTTCCTCGTCGGCGAACTCCGTACCGGCGACCCGACCCCGGAACTCGTCGCGATGGGTGCGATCCAGCCCACGGCTGCCGTCGACCACCACGAGACCGACCCCGACGCGGGAGTCGTCCGGCGGATGCGCGTGGCGCCCGCCCACCAGCGCCAGGGCTACGGGAGTCAGATCCTCCGCGAACTCGAAGCCCGTGCCGTCGACCTGGGGTTCGAACGGCTCGTGCTGGATACGACGCCCGCACAGGAGAGTGCCATCGCACTCTACGAGTCATTCGGCTACGACCCAACTCGACGCGAGTCGACCCCCGCCGGTGAGATGATTTTCTACGAGAAGCAACGATAGGATCTACTGCTGGACCGTGCTGAATCCTTAAATACGAGAGTCAGACCACCGTCGATATGGAGCGGACAGAAACGGAGTGTCTCGAGGCGCTCCAGCGAGCGGCGGATCAACTCGATGAATCGCCAACCAAGGAGCAGTACGTGGAACTGGGATTTACGCCGGCCGCCTCAACCATTATGCGGATTCTCGGGGGATGGAACGAAGCGAAAGAGAAAGCCGGTCTAGAGACCTACGCACAGAGTGATAACGGCGGGTTCCCAGTCCAGCCAAAACCAGAGTGGGTCGAACTACCCGAAGACAAGGAGTGGGAAGAGCTCTCAGGGAACCAACGGTGGTACTATAAAAACCGGGAGGCGGAGATTCAGAAAAAAGAAGACCGGAGAGAGATGCTTCGGGCGTGGCTCCACGAGTTCAAACGAGAACAGTGTCAGTGTCAGCGGTGTGATGCTAGTCATCCTGCCTGTCTCGACTTTCATCACGTGGACTCCGAGGACAAAGAACTCGGTGTTTCCCAGATGATCAGCTATGGGTACGCCGTCGATAGTCTTCGCGAGGAAATCGAGAATTGCGTCGTTCTCTGTGCGAACTGTCATCGGAAGGAGCACTACCGGGTCCCAGATCCAGTAGACGAACGGGCTTAATTCACACCGCGCGTTAGCACGTATCAGACCGAGATTTCTCCGCAACACTCAAGTAAAGCTCCGGGCTATCGATATATGCAACGGCACCGAGCGGACTGGTGTCGAACGTGTCAAAGTCCCGTGGGGTAGTGGCCAATCCTGTCAGCTTCTGGGGCTGACGACGGAAGTTCGAATCTTCCCGGGACTATTCTGTTGCAATACTCCTGAGCGGTTGCGATCCGGAATTTTCGTACTCGGTCGATTTGTCTCGACGAGAGCGAGAGAGCTACGGTGGAAGGACGGTCCCCTCGATTGAATCCCACTCCCCCGAACCCTCGCCGTGGTTTCTTGTGTCTCCACCGGCTACGTCACCTATGGCGCCGTCACACGTGCTCGTCCCGCTCGACGGGTCGCCGCTCGCGGACGAGGCGCTCTCGGAGGCGCTGGAACTCTACGACTGTCGCGTGACTGTCCTGAACGTCCTCACACCCATCGACGCGTCGATGAGCGAAGGGGGCGTCCTGGAGACGGGCGACGAACGGGAGGCGGACGCGCGCCGCCGGGCCGACCGGTTAGTCGAGCGAGCACGCGAGCAGGCGGCGGAGGTCGACCGAAGCGTGGAGACCGTCGTGACGACCGGAGACCCCGCCGAAACGATCCTCGAGTTCGTCGAGCAACAGGCCGTCGACCACGTGGTCATGGGCGGTCACGGCGGCACGCGGACGGACATCGGCCGGCGCTTGCTCGGCACGGTCGCCACGACAGTCGTGGGCGAGGCTCCGGTGACGGTGACCGTCGTTCGGTGAGGGTGACCGTCGTTCGGTGACGGTGGCGCTCCTGCGGGGACGGTGACTATCGGTTCGTGAGTGAATCCACTGGTACCAATCACGGGAGAGTGGTCCGACACCGACCAGCGGTCGCCACGTCGATCCGGTCGGGAACTGACGCCGAGTGGGCAGTGCGTCACGGGCATCAGGCACCGAGCACGGTGGCAAACAGCCGGTAGAGTCCGAACCCGATAGCGATGGAGAAGACGAGCGTGATGAGCCAGAAGGCGATGGTCACGCCGATTTTCCGGCGAGAGACGCCCGCCGACCCGCCGGCGAGGCCGCCGCCGATGACCCCGGAGATGATGATGTTGTTGAACGAGATTGGAATCCCGAGCGCGATGGCCAGTTGCGCGATGATGAATCCCGGGACCAGCGCGGCGATAGAGCGGCGAATCCCGAGCGACGCGTACTCGCGGGAGGTGGCCTGGAGCAGGCGCGGGGCGCCCATCCACGCGCCGCCGAGGATGCCGGTGGCGCCGAGCGCGAGCAGGATAATGCTCGGGAGGCCCAACTCCGCGGTGTAGAGGTTCTCCAGCGGGCCGGTGGCGAGGCCGACCTGGCTCCCCCCGCTGGAGAAGGCGACGACGCTCCCGAGGATGACCAGGAAGGTCCGAATGCCCTTGTCCACGGACTGCTGGGTCCGTCGGCGGATGAACTGGAAGCTCAGGGCCGCGAAGGCGATGCTCACGACGATGACCACCACGTCTATCGCGCCGACGGTCGGCCCGCCGACCGCGTCCGAGACGAATCCCGCGAGGGAGTTCTGGGTCGCTTCGGGCCCGGATGGGATGATTCCCAACTGGACGTTGGCGACGATGCCGCCGACGACGGCCGCGAGCAGGGGGACGCCGACGGTCTCGGGGATGTCGTCCCGACGGAGGATCGTCGCGGTGAGATACGCGAGGCCACCCGAGACGGGCGGGACCAGCACCCAGAAGAGCGCGATCTTGCGGTAGGTATCGATCGCGGGGTCGCCGCCGAGTGAGAGACCGACGCCGATCATCGCGCCTGTGGTGGCGAAGGCAGCGGGGACTGGATAGCCGCTGTAGACGCCGAAGGCCATGAACCCGGTCGCGGTGAGCAACCCTGCAGTGGCCGCCAGGGAGGTGATGGCGACGCCGTCGATGAGGCCAGCCCCGACCGTCTCGGAGATGCTCCCGCCCTGGGTCAGCGCGCCCGCGGCGGCGAGGATGCCGATCAGGAAGGCCGCCCGCATCGTCGAGATAGCATTGGCGCCGATGGCGGGCGCGAAGGGCGGCGAGTTGCTGTTCGCTCCGAGCGCCCACGCCGTGCCGAGACTCGTGAGCGTCGCGAGTGCCACAAGTATCCAGAATCCGAGTCCCGCCACGGCTACGACCACCTGTTGTGGGTGGTGATACCCATCGTCACGCGATTGTGCTGGCGTGTGGATAAACGTTCGTGCCCGAGTCGGGGACGGCGGTACGCGGCTGCGGGCTCGCGCTCGCCTCGATACGACGGCACAAGACATATTCGGGGTCATCCGTATTGTGCGGCCATGTCAGTCGCAGGTTCGTCGCGGCGCTCGCTCGCGGAGTTGGTGAGAGAGTGACTGCAGACGAACCGCCGTCGCTCGACCGGAGAGCCGTGCTCGGAGCCATCGCTGGGGTCGGTGCGTCCGCGCTCGCGGGCTGTGGGGCCTTCGAGCGCGAGGCCGACGAGGCCACGACGGACGTGCCCGAACAGGAAGCGACGGCGCTCGCCGAGCAGTTCGCACCGACGCTGTACTTCGACGTCGCCGAGCAGTGGTTCCCGACCGATCCACGCCAGTACGAGGTCGAACGAGCCGGCGAACCCGTCGTCGACGGCTTCGCTGCCTTCGACGGGTACACCGAGGCCTTCGACGGCGAGACGCCGCCAGAGCCGACCGTCTTCCACAACGTCGTCGCCTACGAGGACTCGTCGCTCGCCGTCGTGCAGTACTGGTTCTACTCGGCGTTCGACCAGTTCACGACGAACTTCCACTGGCACGACTGGGAAGTCCTCCACGTCTACGTCGACCGGGAGACCGAGAAGCCCCAGTTGTACGTCGCCAGTTCGCACTCGCGCACGGTTCCCAACAACGAATTTCTGGACCCCCAGTCCGAGCGACAGCCACGGATCCTCTCGGAACTGGGCTCGCACTCCAGCGCGCTCTCGGTCAACGACGTCGCCGACCGCTTCCAGCGCCTGCCCCTCGACGACCTGCTCGCCGACATCACCAACAGCGCCATCGAGGGCGTCGAAGACGTGGCCGAACTCCCGCTGGCCTACGGCCTGCCGCGCGACGAGGGCGGACGACTCCCCTTCGTCGTCCCGGAACTCGACGGCGCACCCATCTACGAGCACGACCGTCTGCCGTCGGTCGAGCGATCGGATCTGCTGCCGGAGCAACTGACGATTCGGTCCTACGACACGCTCACGTCACCCCCACGGGACCTCCCGGCACGCTCGACCGGACTCGTCCTCGCGAACAGCGAGGCCGTCGACGCCGACGTCGACGTGACCTACGACCTGGTGCCGACGGCCGACGTCGAACACATCGAGGCGTTCACGGGGCCGCAACTGAGCTTCGAGTTCGCCGTCCCCGGCCCCGTCGAAGACGCCGTCGCGAGCCACCTCACGGCGCCCGGGGCGCCGTGGACTCAGCCTCGCTACGAGAACCCCGCAGCGGACATCTCCGACCCCGTCCACCGGCGCGAACTCGCCGACCGATACGACGCCATCGGTGCGCCGGCACCTGCCAACACCGTCCTCGCCCGCGTCGTCGAGGCGATTCCGTCGTCCGAGGCCCCCGAAGACGAGGGGCTGACCACCCAGAAGGCACGCGTCGAGGGCGTCGCACTCGTCGAGAGCGACCCCGAGGCCGTTCCGACCTTCGGCGGCGTCGTCGTCGCGCAGGACGTCCCCGACGGGGACCACCGACTCACCGTCAACGCCGCCGGACTCGCACCCCACAGCGAAACTGTGCCGGTTGGCGCGGCCGCCGAATCGACGGCGCGTGACGACACCGCGACCGCGTCCGTGGACGCGACCGACTCCGCCACCGACGCAGGCGACGGTCCACCGCCGGGCGTGACCACCGCTGGCGTCGGTGGCAGTGTCTCCATGGTCGCCCGCAAGGACGCGACGAAACTCGCCGTCGACCCCGCACAGAGCCCGGACGACCTGACCGACCTCGCCGTCGAGGACGACTTCGCAGGTCGTCTCTACGACGCCCCGCTCTCGGGACCCGACGCGGTGTACGTCCACCGCGGCGGCGCCTACACGGCGGAGGTCAGGGACGCCGACGACGCCATCGGTGCCGACCGCGTCAACCCGAAGACGACCGACCGCGTCGCGCTCGAACGACCGGAGACCGGCAAGGCCTCGCTGGCCCGGTATCTCGCCGAGGTGGCCGAAGAGACCCGTGCGGAGGTCGCAGCGGAACTCGAGGACGGCGACGACAGTACCGGTGGGGGAGGCGACGGGTCCGGTGGGAACGGCAACGGCGGCACCGATGGCGGTGGTGGTCCCGGTAACTCGCTCCGGGGGCTGGTCCAGGTGCTGGAAGCCATCGCCGAGGCCGCCGAACGCGCCGCCGAACGAGCCGACGCGGGTGACCGTGGCCAGGCCGACGCCAGCATCGACGCCATCGCGAACCGGCTGGAGCGTGCGAACGAACGACTGGAGGCGGCGCGGTCGGATCTGCCACCTGGCCTGGCGAACGCCGCCGAAAACCGGTTCGAACAGATCGACCGGCGGTCGAAGCAGGCCAAAAACTCCGAGAAGCTCTGAGGCGGCGGGTCCTCAGCCCCAAGCAGCGGCACGGCTCGCGTTCCTCACGGTCCGTCGGTGGAAGTTCTCCCCAGTCGATCAGGGGTCGTCCGCGGGCTCTGTCTCCGGATTCCGGACGACCAGTACGGGACCGACCGTCTCGGCCGCGACCCGGTCGGTCTCCTCGCCGAACAGGAGGGACCTGAACGACGGCGCTCGCTCGCCCATGACGACGGCGTCGTGGCCTGCCGCCGCCTCGACGAGCGCGTCGAAGGGGCGTCCCTCGGCAGTCTTCGTCGTCACCTCGATACCCGCCCCACGGAGGGTCGCCGCGGCGTCGTCGAGGCTGGCCTCGTCGCTCCCGGCCGCGTCCGCGGACGCGAGAAAGAGCGTCACGGCGATGTCACGGTCGCCGACCAGCGTGGCGACGAAGGACGTGATGGCCTCGACCGCTACGTCCCCGGACAGCGGGACGATCAGTTTGTCCACCGGCCCGGTCGCACCGAGGATGGCGAACGCGTCGGACTCGGTGTCCGCGGCGACCCGCTTGATCGTCGCTCCCCGTTCGTGGGTGAAGACCAGGCGTTTGTCCGCCGAACCACCCGCCGCCTCGAACTCCGCGACGATGTCGTCGAGCGCGTCGTTGGCCCGCTCCTCGTACTGGTCGCTGGCCTGGTCGGGCCCCGTCTGCTCGGGCAGGACGTGATAGCCCATGACCGTCACGTCGACCGTTCCGAGCAGGTCGATCAGCCCCGGCGGGGGACTCACCCCCTCCAGGATCCGTACCGGCACGAGAACGCGGGTCATAGTGCTCCCTTGAGACTAACGTCGCGAGCGTAAAAGAAGTACCAGCCCGCGCTCGCGAGCATGATCGCCAGCCCGATGATCTGGGAGGCTGGCTGCATGAAGAAGATGAGCACGAAACTACTCAGCGCCCCGAGTATCGGCACGACCGGATAGCCCGGCACCCGGAAGTCCGGATCGTACCACTCCGGTTCGTCGCGGCGAAGGGCGAGCAGTGCGACACACATCAGCCCGTACAGCACCAGGTGCAGGAACGACGCGACTTCGGCGAGGACCGCCACCTGTCCCGTCGCGACCAGGACGAGAATCGGCCCGCCGGCGAGTCCGAGCGCGACGTGGGGCGTCCCGTATTTCAGGTTGATCCGGCTGGCCCACCGCGGGAGGAGGGCGTCCCGCGAGACGGCGTAGATGGCGCGTGAGGTACTGAGGACCGACGCGTTCGCGCTGGACATCGTCGCCAGGAGGCCGCCGAAGACGATGGCGAGTGCGCCCGCGCCCCCGAGGTAGTGCCGACCGACGTCGACCATCGCCGTCTCGCCCAGGAGGCCGAGTTCGTCGCTCGAGAACGCGCTCGTCGCGACGAACACCGTCACGACGTACATGACGCCGACGATGACCACCGAACCGATCATCGCCAGCGGCAGGTTCCGGCCGGGTTCTTTCATTTCGCCGGAGACGGTGGCGACCTGCGCGAAGCCGAGATAGGAGGTGAACACGAGCGCCGCCGTCGTCAACACCGGCACGGGGCCGAAGGGCATGAACTGTTCGGGCGCGCTCTCGGCGCCCATCAGTCCGAGGGCGTCGAGACTGCCGTAGAGCAAGAAGACAGTGAGAATCGAGAGGAGGAGCGCGACGACGCCGTTCTGGAGTTTGGCCGCGTTCTCCGTCCCGGTGACGTTCAGGACGGTGAATCCCGCGCCGAAGACGAGCGCGATGGGGATGACGAGTTCGCTCCCGACCGTGATTCCGACCTCGGCGAGCGTGTCGACGGCGTAGTAGCCGAAGCCGACGAGATAGAAGGCCGTCGCGAACACGAGGCCGAACCACAGCGAGAGCCCGACGACCGTTCCGGCGAGCGTGCCCAGCCCGCGAGAGATGAAGTAGTAGCCGCCACCGCTTTTGGGCATCGCCGTCGCGAGTTCCGAAGTCGGCAGCGCGACGAGCAACGCGACGACCGCACCGATGGCGAACGAGCCTGCGGCGGCCGGCCCAGCCTGTCCGGCCGCGAGCCCGGGGAAGACGAAGATGCCCGCGCCGATCATCGTCCCGATGCCGATGGCGAGACCACCGGACAGTCCGAGGGTCCGCTCCAGTTCGGCGTCTTCCGTGATCGTCGCCTCGTCGGTCTCGACCGTCTCCTCGACGACCGGTTCCTCACCCTCGATGTTCGTCCCACCAGGCGGGTCTGTGCTCACGCCACTCCATTGTATCGCCAGTCGTAAATTAGTGATTGGCTGTTGAGATGTGGTTCTCCCGGGTCGAATCGGGTCCCGTTCGTGATGCCCTGACTCGGTCCCGCCACAGGTCGATCCGGCCGGGATTTTTATCGGGACCGACCGACAGCAGTGATATGGATCCACGGGTACAGCGGGGGTTGACGGTCGGACGGGCGCTCGTCCACGAGATACGGACCGAGCGGGTCACCTTTATGGCAGGCAGCATCGCCTATCACGCGTTCGTCTCGATCCTGCCGCTCCTGTTGCTGGTCCTGGCGGCCGTGTCTGCGCTCGGCCAGTCCGAAGTCGAACGGGGGATCATCGACCTCGCGGGGGCGGCGCTGACGCCCGGGGCCGCCGACGCGCTGGTCTCCGAACTCAGGTCGGCGTCGGCCAGCGTCTCAGTGCTCGGCGTCGCCATCCTGGTCTGGGGGACCCTCCGGATCTTCCGCGGCCTCGACACGGCCTTTTCCGACATCTACGAGTCCTCGGCCGAGAACACCATCCTCGACCAGTTCGCCGACGGCCTCGTCGTGTTCGTCTGCGTCGCCGTCGCCATCGTCCTCGCCGCACTCCTCCACCGGACCCTCCAGTTCGGCGGCCCCGTCGGCTGGCTGGTCGGCCGACTCGCCCTGATGGGTGGGCTCGCCCTCGTCCTCTTCCCGATGTATTACGTCTTCCCCGACGAACCCGACATGCAGCTCCGCGAGGCCGTCCCCGGCGTCGCGTTCGCCGCCGTCGGCCTGACGACCTTCGAGACGGTCTTTCGCTTCTACGTCCAGGTCCGTGGGGCGGCCTCCTCCGGCGAGGTGCTCGCTGGTGTCCTCGTGTTCATGACCTGGCTCTACTTCACCGGCCTCGTCATGCTCGTCGGGGTGGCGCTCAACGCCGTGCTCTCGAACCGCTCGGCGGACGTGAACATCCGCCCGGTCGTCGGCGGCCAGCCAAAGCGGGACGATTCCGAGACCCAGACCGACCCCGAAGAACGGATCGACGAGGCGGCACTGCGCGAGCGCGTCACGCGACTGGAGTCCGATCTCCCAGCGGCGGCCACGGTGACCGTCGAGGTCGACGGCGAATCCGTGTCGCTCCCGCCACCAGACGGCGCCGAGGCCGAGACCGACCGGTCGCGGCTCCCCTTCGTCTCCGACACCGTCAGCCTCGAACTCCGGTGGACCCCCGACGAGTCGGGGTAAGTAGTCCCGAATTTCGGCTGCACTCGGCCGCTGCGCAGTCGAAACGAAGGGGTCGTCCGGTCGGCGCCGTGACAGCACCTGACCAGAAACCGGCGCGTTCCACGGGCAACCGAACCGTTTTGGGCGGGCCGTCGCAGCAGGGCCCATGGACTACACCGTCTTCATGTCGACCGAACCCACCGAGCGGTGGGCCCTCGCGAAACAGATGGGACTGTCCCGAGCGGTCGCCGGATTGCCCCGTGGAAGCGACGAGGTCCCCTGGTCGTTCGAGGCGTTGCTGGACCTCACGAATCGGTTCGCAGACGCGGGCCTTGACCTCGCGGTCATCGAGGACCGCCCACCGCTCGACGACGCCATCCTCGGTCGCGAGGGCCGAGACGAACAGATCGAGACCGTCAAAACGCTCCTGCGGAACATGGGCCGGGTCGGCATCGACGTGTGGTGTTACGTCTGGATGGCGCCGCTGAAGGTCCTGCGAACGTCGCGGTCGGTGCGCGGGCGCGGCGGATCGTTGGTCACCCGCTACGACCACGACCAGATGCAGCGCGGTCCGAAACTGGACGGCGCGACAAGGGAAGAACTCTGGACGAACCTCCAGTACTTCCTCGACGAGGTGGTCCCCGTCGCCGAGGACGCAGGGGTCAAACTCGCGTTACACCCCGACGACCCGCCCCACTCGCCGGTCCGTGGCGTCGAGCGCATCGTCACGAGCGTCGACGCCTTTCGCCGGGTGCTGGACCTCCACGACGCCGAGGCCAACGGGATCACGCTCTGTCAGGGCAACTTCGCGGCCATGGGCGCCGACGTTCCCGCAACTATCCGAGAGTTCGGCGACAGGATCCACTTCGCCCATTTCCGGGACGTCGAGGGGACCAGCGACGACTTCACCGAAGTCTGGCACGACGAGGGACCGACCGACATGGCCGCCGCAATCAGGGCCTACGAGGATATCGGCTTCGACGGACCGCTCCGGCCGGACCACTGCCCGACGATGACCGGCGAGGACAACGCCACACCCGGCTACCACGACAAAGGTCGCCTCTTCGCCGTCGGCTATCTGAAAGGGCTGCGCGACCAGTACCACTCGATGGAGCGCCAGAGGTGACGATTCGACAGGACGGGAGTTACGCTGGATACACCGTGAGCGACGGGAAATAGGTCTCGTAGAACCCGCTGTCGAAACTGACGAGCGCGTCGGCGTCGACGGCGGCGTGCCCACCGATCAGGAAATCCGCGGCGACGTGCTGCCGCGGGGCCAGTGAGGCGCCACAGTCGTCACAGTGAACGGTCCGTTCGGCCCCGCAGGTGGGACACTGCAGGCCGTCGGGGCGGCGGTCGACGTACCGAGCGAACGCTTCGCCGGCCGTGAATCGAGCCTCGGGTGAAGGGTCCACGGCGTTGATGCTGAAGTCCGAGAGGAACTGGTCGAGATCCGAACTGTCGGTAAACGCCCCGTCTGCCGCGAGTTCTGTCACGACGATATGTGAGACCACCAGTGCACCCTCCCGATACGCTTCTCGGAGGACTCGTTCGCTCGCATCGGCGTGTTCGTCGTCGTACAACAGTGCGATCAGGGCGTTCGTGTCCAGCGCCGTCGTCACGGTTCGTCCTTGGTCTGCTCGTCGCTGGTTTCGTCTCCCGATTCCGCGCGATCCTCGGTGTCTCGGGGGAACTCGCCCCGAAGCCGGCGCATCCGGTCTGGCATCGAATCCGAACCCTCCGCCCGGCCACGATGGGCCTCGAACGGGTCCGAACCGGACTCCGTCGTCGGGGCCTCTTTCCTGATCTCGAAGCCGCCGTTGGATGGCTCGAACCTGACTTCGTCTCCTGGCTCGATTCCCAGCTCTTCACGGACCTCCTTGGGAATCGTCACTTGCCCTTTGGTCGTGACGCGTGGCATCGAATCCGGTATATATTCTCAGTATTACCTGAAAAGTATTACGCGGACGCTGTCAGTCGTCGGCCGGGTCCGCGCCGTCCAGGGACGTGCTCGATTCGGTTCTGCCATCGCCGTCCAGCGCGTCGAGTCCGCCGAAGTAATACCCGACCAGGAAGGTGGCGAGGACGACCACGTGGAGTCCTATCTGGTCGACCAATGGGACCTCGACGGCGAAGACCGCCTGGAACGCGACCACGATGACAAAGACCTGACCGGCCGCGCTCCACTTTCGGTCGCGCCAGGATCCGCTCGCACTGGTGAACGTCGGGTGGTCGCGGACGACGCGCGACATCGCCAGACCGAGAACGAGGACCGAGAGTCCGGCCGCGATACCGAGTCCAGGCGCGGCGTCGAACCACCAGAGAGCGACGGTGGTGAGCGCGCCCGAGACGAGCGCCAGGGCCCGTTGGAGGGTTGTACGTGCCATAGTATTCATTCGAATTCCCAGACAAAAAGGGATACGGCCACCCAGTTTCGGCGCGTCGTTCGAGGCCGGATTAGGCGGGATCGACGAGCGTCTCGCCGGGCTTCATGTGTTCCTCGACGGCGTCGAGGTCCAGGGTCACGCCCAGGCCGGGGTCGTCCGAGATCGGGATCGCACCGTCTTCGATGACGTCGTCCTCCTCGACGAAGTCGGCCCAGTCGGGGTCGTCCCGGCCGTGCCACTCCAGGGCGAGGAAGTTCGGGACGGCGACGCCGACGTGGGCGCCCGCGACGGTCCCCAGCGGGGAGGAGACGTTGTGCAGCGCGAGCGGGATGTAGTAGTCGTCGGCCATGTGGGCGGTCTTGACCGTCTCGCGCATGCCACCGAATTTGGGCATGTCGGGCTGGAGCACGTCGACGGCCTGTTCCTCGATCAGGTCGCGCACGCCGTGGGAGCGATAGGCGTTCTCGCCGGCGCAGATGGTCGTCTCCGTCGCACGGGTGACCTCGCGCTGGACGTCGAGGTTTTCCGGGGGCACGACGTCTTCGAGCCACCAGACGTCGAAGTCCTCGACGGCGGCGGCGAGGCGGCGGGCGCTGTCGCCGGCGTAGTTCCAGTGGCAGTCGAATGCGACGTCGGCGTCGTGGCCGACGCGTTCGGTGACGGCCTCGACGACGCTGGCCTTGTAGTCGATGGCCTCCGCGTTGAGGTGGCGATTGTGCCGGTCTTTCTCGTAGCGCTTGCTGGCGTCGAGGTCGAATTTGATCGCGTCGAAGCCCTCCTCGACGACCATCTCGGCCGCGTCCGCGTAGCTCTCGGGTGCGTAGATGTCCCGTTCGTGTTCGTCCTGTTTCGCGCCCTCGAATGCGCCGCCCAGGTGCGCGCCGGCGTGACAGTCCACGTAGACCCGTGCCTCGTCGCGGTAAGACCCGCCGAGGATGCGGTAGGCCGGCCGGTCTTCGAGTTTCCCGGCCAGATCGTGCAGGGCGATGTCGATGCCAGAGATGGCGCTGACCGTCGCCCCCGCAAGCGACCCGGTGGCCGAGTGAATCTCGTAGAGGTCGTGAATCAGCGGTTCGATGTCGCGTGGGTCCCTCCCCTCGATCCACTCCAGGGAGTCCTCGACGACGTCGCCGACGCCCGGCCCCCAGTAACACTCGCCCGTCCCCGTCACGCCCGCGTCCGTGTAGATCCGGACGAACGTCCACGTCCAGTCGGCGTCGACCTGTGTCGTCTGTACGTCAGTGATTGCCACGTCCGTCATAGCACCCCGGTCGGAGTGAGCCGTTATCAAGGCCCTGTTCACCGACATTCCCGCCCCTTCTCGGCCGCGTCCCCTCCCACGGACGCGAGAGTGGACGTGGTATGACAGGTTCCTGACTGGTATTCCGACGGTACTGATTCGACGACTGGCTACCTCCGGTTCGACACGCACCAAGCCCACCGGCGCGACCCCGCGTCAGACACCAGTTACAGTGTTGTCAAGACTGGTTGATACGTCCGCCGGGAACGATGCCGAACGTGGCTGTGAACGCCTAACACACCCGAATACTGCGGGTGGGCCGGTCCGAGCCGTCCGCTCAGACCCATGATAGCTGGACACACACTCGTTCAGTTATCGGCCGCATATCTTGACTAACATTCGTGTTAATACGATCATTTGGATAGTTACTCCATATTCGGACTTCGAACAAATATTCGATCAATTAATTGGCGCCTAGGTCGGGGTAGCCGTATGATTTTTCACGATCAGTGTGTTATGATCACTCGTATGGGGTTCGGGAGCTACGACGAATCAGAACAAGAGAACCAGGAGTACGACACAGATTACGACGACGAGGACGGCCTGTCCACGTCGGAAAACGACCACGACGGTGACGTGGAGTTCGAGTTTACGGCCTCGAACGACGAACTGCTGAATCGGCTCGACGAGATCAAAGACGAGAACACGTAAGCGTGGCTGTCCGATCGGTACGATGAACAGGCCCGTCGCCGGTCCCGTCCAGAGCGTCCGTTCGTCGTGTGGCGGACGCGGGACCCGGCGGCGACCGAACGGATGAAAACCGGTGTCCGCGCCCTCGGAATCGCGGAGTCGTACCGCGGGTCGAGTAGTACGCTCGGCGGCGCGGTCGTCCGCGCGAGCAGGGTCGTCGACGGCTTCGTTTTCGGCCGCTGTACTGTCGGCGGGAGCGACGCGACCGCGGCGGTCGTCGAGATGGTCGACCGGCTCGACCGCGCCGACGTGCGCTATCTCTGTTGCTCGGGCATCGCGCTGGCGTGGTTCAACGTGCTGGACCTGTATCGTCTCCACGACGAGACGGGATTGCCCGTGCTTTCGATCAGCTACGAGGCGAGTCCGGGGCTCGAAACCGCCATCCGCGAGGCGTTCGACGACCCC
>ENA-ORCR01000363-ORCR01000363.1-marine-metagenome-genome-assembly--contig:-NODE-363-length-29348-cov-3.610775_pt1 | contig 29348 bp, 22 predicted proteins | sample MGYA00237782_ERZ508514 | MGnify/ENA primary metagenome ERZ508514 (study PRJEB26185, sample SAMN06268960) | marine metagenome | isolation source: Eden Landing Ponds, San Francisco, CA, USA | place...
CGTTGACCGTATCTACAACGTCTATCTCCCCCAGGAACACTTCGCGCTGTTCGAAGACCACCTCCGCAACGAGGTGTTCCCGCCGCTGGAAGCGGAGTGTGAAGGAAGCGACGGAGACGGCGGGAGCAGCGGGAGCAGTGCGGTCAGTATCCAGCGCTTTACCGCGGAGCTCGGGCGTGCGAACGCAGACGTCAACGAGGCCGAAGGCGTGGCCGAGGGGCCGGGTATCGCGGCGGCGGCCCACGAACACGACGTTCCGGTGTACTGCCCCGCAGTCCAGGACTCGGTACTCGGACTGCAGGCGTGGATGTACTCCCAGACGAGCGCGTTCACGCTGGACGCGCTGGCGGACATGACGACGATCACCGACCAGGCGTTCGACGCCGAGCGGGCGGGCGCGATGGTCGTCGGCGGTGGCGTGCCGAAAAACTACACCCTCCAGACGATGCTCGTCGCGCCCGACGCCTACGACTACGCCGTCCAGTTGACGATGGACCCGCCACAGACCGGCGGCCTCTCGGGGGCGACCCTCGACGAGGCCCGGTCGTGGGGGAAACTCGAGAAAGCCGCGCGCAACGCCTCGGTGTACGCCGACGCGACGATCACCCTGCCGCTGGTCGTCGCGGCCGCTCGCGAGCGGATCGAGTGAGCCGCCCGTCGCGACCGCTGGCAGTGGTGTGGCGATGCTGCGGTCGGTGTGGCGATGCTGCGGTCGTGAAGAAATCGTGCGCGGACGCCGTGTGGAGCGGCGACAGCGCGCGTCCGTTCGGAGCGGTCTCCAGCCGACCGCGGAGCGGTCGGGGACGCCTGGGTGGTCGGCGAACTGGTGCGGTTCGCCGGCCGGGGTACGGGTCGGCAGGCGGTCTTGCGGTCGTCTTCAGGTCGTCTGTTCGCCCCGCGGGCGGGCGGAACCGCTGTAGAGCTGGTACGCGAAGTACAGCTCGTACAGCCCCGCGAGCCCGACGAGGACGTAGATCCCAGCTTCGACGTCCGCGAAGTCCTCGAAGATGATGTTCACGACGTTCCAGTTCTCGTCGAGGAACTGGCCGACGCCGACCAGCCCCCAGTTTATCGCCCCCACTATTACGAGTGCGAGGGTCGCCCAGTCGACGATACTGACGCGGACTCTACCTTCGGTTTGCATCAACTCTCACCGGATCGAGAGACGCCCCCCGCTCCGATAGTTATACACTGGCACTCGAGCGGTACGTCGGACCTATCGATCGCGCCCAGGATCGCACGACTGCGCCGCCTACTGCGACGGCCCCCGCCGAGTAGGCTCGGTTCGGAGGGGCGCTCAGCCCGGCCGTCAGACGACGATTCGGTCTGTGGAGACGCCCGTCCCGGACAGACCGACCGACGACACCGCATTCAATCGGCCGCGAGGACGACCCGGTCGTCGCGTTCGTCGACCGACACGTCGACTCCGAACGCCGCCAGCAGGTCCAGACTCGAATCGAGATGAGGGCTCAGCCGCGGGGCCGCGACCGCTCCGCCGGCAAGCCCGAGGAAGACGACGAGCTGGTCGGCCAGGTGTGCGTCGACGGCGACCCCGCGTTCGGTCACGGAGTCGAGGTCGGCCAGGGCAGAGGCCGCGACGTTCTCGGCCGGTTTCCCCTGTTCACCGTAGGCGGTCAGCCCTGCGACGCCGCGCTCGCGGTCGACGCGGACCACGACGACCGATCCCGTGCTCGCCGTCTCGACTGCGGCCGTCCGTTCGGTCACCGTCTCGATGCCCGCCTCGTCCAGACCGGAGACGGCGGCGGCGGCCTGCCGCTCGGCCACGTTCGCGTCCGAAAGGTCGGCGCTCGCCGTCGAGTAGACGCGCGCACCCGTCACCGGCCCCGGGTCGGTGAGGTCGAGCGTCTCGGACTCCGAGGGCCAGAGCCGTAGCGTGGCCTCGCCGCCGCCCCGCGGGTAGAACCCGCGCCGCTCGACGTCGACCGCGACCGCGAGACCGAGAGAGCGCAGGAGCGGGAGCTTGACCGAGCGGTAGTAGTCCAGCGGCGGCGACCACTTCACGTCGGTTCCACCGGTCGCAGTGAGCGCGAGCGGCTCGTCAAGGCGGGTCGCGAGGGGGACGAGCGTGTCGAACAGCAGCGCGACGCTGCCTGCGGTCCCGATGTCCGCGCGATAGCTGCCGCCGGTCGGGTCCCCCGGTTCGAAGACGACGGTGTCGGTCCCCAGGTCGACGCCGCTGTCACCGTCGCTCTCGTCGCCGTCGGACACGCCGGCGTCACAGACCGCGGCGGCCGTCTCGACGGCTGCCAGGTGCTGAGCCTTCAGCCCCGGCTCCGCGCGGTCGCCGCGGACGTCCGCGATCTCGACCGGGTCGCCGGTGAGCATCGAGAGCGTCAGCGCGCTCCGGAGGAGTTGCCCGCCGCCGGCGCTCCCGTCGATGTCGATCACGACCGACCGTTCGCAACGCGACCGATTAATGTTCCCGGTGAACGACTCGACCCGGTCGATCCGGCCCGGGGGAGAAGACCCATACGTTCTCACGCCGGATCCGGTGGCATGACTGGGGACGCGAGCGTCGACGGCCGAGACGAACCCGCGCGCGACGGGGAGGACCACGCCGAGTTGCTCTCGGAACTCGACTCGCACGACCTGGCGCTCGCGCTGGACGTGGTCGACGCCAGCGACGCCGACGTCTTCGACCACGACCCCGACGCCGACCCGCTGGCGACGTTCCCGCAGTCGGTCGCCAGCGGCGGCCCCACCCCGACCGGCGTCATCCTCTGGACGCGCATCGCCCCCGACGCCTTCGAGTCGGGGGAGTCGCTGGGCGTCCAGGTCGCGACCGACGCCGAGTTCGACAGCGTCGTCTACGACGGCGTCGTCGTCTCGGACGAGCGCATCGCCGCCCACGACTACACCGTCAAGGTCGACCTCGACGGGCAACTCGACGCCCACAGCGAGTACCACTACCGCTTCGTCTACGACGGCGTCGCCTCCCGCACCGGTCGGTGTCAGACGCTTCCCCGTCCGGACGCCTCGCCCGAGGAAGTCTCCTTCGCCGTCCTCACCTGCCAGGACTACCTCAACGGCTACTACCCCGCCTTTCACTACGTCGCCGAGGAAGACGTCGACTTCGTGGTCCACCTCGGCGACTTCATCTACGAGTCGGACGCGGGGGCGTTCAAGGGGCTCGGCTCCTACGACTACCCCGGTCGTGAGAAGTCACTGCCGAGCGGCTACGACCACGTCCACGACCTGCGCGACTACCGCTATCTCTACCGAACGTATCGGGCGGACCGGTTCATGCAGGAGGCGCTCGAATCGCACACGCTCATCGCCGGCTGGGACGACCACGAGATCGTCGACGACGTCTACTGGGACCGCGAGACGGACGCCCCGGCAGGCGAACATCCACGCGGCGACGACCCGGAGTTCATGACGGGGCTGGTCGCCGACGCGATGCACGCCTGGTGGGAGTACCTGCCCGCCCGCGTCGAGTACGACCCCAGCGGCGAGTCGCTTCAGGAGCGGTTCAGACTCTGGCGGGAGATCGAGTTCGGCGATCTCGTCGACCTCGTCATGACCGACGAACGGCTGTTCCGGGACCCGCCGCGGGAGGCTATCCCGACCGTCGACAACGTCGGCCCCCACCGCGAACCACCCGGCCGTTCGATGCTCGGCGAACAACAGCGCGAGTGGTTGCTCGACACCGTCACCGACTCCGACGCGGTCTGGACCGTCTGGGCCGACGAGGTGCTGACGATGCCGTTTCGGCTCGGGTCGGGGCCGCTCTCCGTCTATCCAGTCCAGGGTGGATGGGACGGGTACACCCGTGAACGCCAGCGAATCGCCGAGACCATCGCGGCGGCCGACGTCGACAACTTCGTCACCATCACCGGCGACATGCACTGTTACATCGCCGGCTACCAGCAGACCTCCTATCCAGGCCGGGTAACGGGCGGCGAAGGCGTCGCCACGGGTGAGCGCTTCGGGGTCGAGTTCATGACCCCCGCGCTCACGTCGGTCAACGTCGCCGAAGCGCTCCATCTGACGCGTGGCTGGCGCAAGCGACTCACCGAACCGCTCCTCTCGAAACTAGTCACGGCGATGAACCCCCACATCGACTTCTTCGACAGCCACAACTGGGGGTACTCGGTCGTCGAGTTCACCCGCGAGGAGTGCACCTTCGTCGCCTACGCCGTCGACAAAACCGAGAACTCACCCGACGCCGACCGGGAGGTGGTCGTGGCCTACCGCGTCCCGGAAGGGGTCGTGAATCTCGAAGAAGTCACAGACCAGTATCGAGACTGAAATCTGGAGGTGAAAAGAGCAACGGCCGTGAGCAGGGCGTATTCTCCGGACAAGCCCAGGTCTATCAGCACCTTCGTGAAACAGTTCTTCCCGATATATAACGGATTATCACACGTGAATTTTGAGCACGGAAGATTATATAGCAGATTTAGAGATACACTCCCATGCATCGTCAGACAACGAGTCCTGTTCCCCACCGTCGAGTGTGGCCAAGGCGGGGACAGTGGTCGATCGGATCACGACCTGTGCCAGTACCGCGAGGGTGTCCGCGGTTCGGTTCCGGGAACAGGCCGTTCCAGTCCGCAACCGTATCCCGCATCGAATCTCCCGAGACTGACTCGCCACGAGCGGCATCGACCCGGCGAACACGGAGGGTCGAGCCATGAATCGGGAGGCCAAACGACTGCTCTCGCTATATCTCTCCACAGTCGTCGTACTCTCGATGTTCGTCCCGTTCGTGTTGACCGGTGCAGGCGTCGTCGCCGCGGCGGGCAACGAAGGCACGCTCGCCGGCGGCGTCGCCAACACGCCGACGGCGACCCAGAGTACGCCTGCAGTCGCAAACATGCCGACTGCGGTCATCGACGACGGTACTGACGCAGACGTGACCGTCGGCTACGACTACTCGAAGCTGAATCTTTCACCCAGCAACACCCGGGTCGCAATCTACGACGCGTTCGGGAATCAGCTCGATGCGATCCAAACGAGTAGTACTCGCGGGACCAAGACGCTCACGATATCTTCGATGGGCGACTATCCCGAAGAAACCTCGATCACGCTCAGGATAGAGAATCAGAACGTTCAGGGAGGCATCGTCGCTGAAGACACTGCAGCGGTCCAGTTCCGCGAAGTCAGTAGTGCACCGGCCGTCGACACCCTCGACAACATCCAGACGCGCGGGGAGGGCAACACCGCCGTCGACGTCGGGTACAACATGAAGGGAGCTATCGCTCCGGGAGACACCCTCAAAGTTCGGTTGACGGATGGAAACGGTAACACTGTGACGACGTCCGACCTCAGTGGCGATCCGAAAGGGTCTGCCTCGGTCACGATACCGTCGAACTTCGCGACCGGCGCCGTGACCGTCGAACTCTTGAAAAACGGAAGTCCTGCTGCGACGGAGAACGTCCAGCACTCGCTGAAGGCCTACATCTCCTCACAGAGCATCGAGTACGTCAACGGAACGGAGCCGACTGTCTCGAACATCGGCATCGAATCGCAGGTGTTCAGCTTCGGCCCGAGTGGCGGATTCTTCCAGTTCACGATGGTCGATAAGACCAAGACCACCTACGACCGGCGTGACCTCTCCGGTTCCAACGTCGGCGCCGACGAGTCCACGCTCGTGTGGGTCAACTTCACCGTCGAGAACTACGACCCCGAAATCCTGCAGGGTCCGGGCGACGTCGAGAAGTGGTCCTATTCGACCACGACGAAGAACAACGGTGCAACGCAGGCCGACATCAACATCCTCGTCCACCCGACGAGCGTCTACAGGTACAGCAAGGCGACTGGCTTCGACCCGGCAAACTGGAAGTCCTCGTACGACAACGCTGACTTCGGGTTCGACGCCAGCGTCGCCCTCGCAGTCGCAGACATCCCGGGCGGGTTCGGCAGTGAACTCGCGGGTGCACGGCTGAACACCGACGCGCAGTATTACAGCCCACCGCAGTTCAAAGACGGGAAACTGAAGATTTCCGTCGCAGCGCCCCACTGCAAGGACACCGTCGATAGCACCACGTGTTCCGGATCCAACGTGAACAACGACGGGTTCTACACCGCGGTGGTCCCGAAATCGTTCTGGTCGAACAACTGGGGCACCGACCTCGAAGCAGACGACCTGGCCGGGACGTACAACACTGGCGGCGGGAGCGAGACGCTGAACATGGAGGTCACCAAGCTCGGTGACGACTCCCTGTTCATCAACGTCACGAACCTCCACTACTCGAGCGGGGACATCGAAATCCAGGAGGACTCCACCGCACCCACCGCAGATGCGGGCGCTGACCAGTCGACGTCACTGAGTAGCTCCGTCTCGTTCGACGGCTCCTCGTCCTCGGACAACAACCAGATCACGAAGTACGAGTGGGACGTCGACGGCGACGGCACCTACGAAAAGACTGGCGAAAAACCGTCTCACACCTACGCCAGCACCGGAGACAAGACGGTGACCCTACGAGTGACCGACGGGAACGACAACACGGCCACGGACACGATGACCGTCAGCGTGACCGACCAGACCGCCCCGACGGCCGACGCCGGGTCGGACCAGTCGGTCACCGTCGACGACTCGGTCACCTTCGACGGCTCCTCGTCCTCGGACAACGACGCCATCTCGAAGTACGAGTGGGACGTCGACGGCGACGGCACCTACGACTTGACCGGCAAATCCCCGAGTCACACCTTCTCCAGTACCGGCGACAAGACGGTGACGCTCCGCGTGACTGACGGCAACAGTAACACGGACACCGACACCGTGACCATCAGCGTCTCCGAGAGCGACAGCGGCTCCAGTGGCGGATCGAGTGGCGGTAGCAGTTCGACTGCGACGGCCACGCCGACGCCGACCGCTACCCCGACGCCGACTGTGACCCCGACGCAGACGCCTGTGTCGACTGACTCGCCGGACGACTCGCAGACGCCGACGCCGACCGCTGTGTCCGGTGCCACCCCGACGGCGACGCAGACGCCATCGGATGCGTCCACGGATGCACCGGCCGACACCGAAACGCAGCCGAGTACGCCGACGCAGACGCAGTCCTCGGACGACTCGCCCGAAGACTTCGGCTCCCCCGAGACCGACGAGGATGACGACGGGGACGCGCAGAACCTGCCCGGAACCACCAGCAGTGGCGGACCCGGCTTCACCGGACTCGTCACGCTCGTCGCGTTCGCGGGCGCAGCCCTGCTGCTGACGCGACGACGAAGCTAACGGCGCCGTTTCACGCATTTTCGCTGCAATTTCAAGCACTCGCGAGCCAGCGGCGGGTTCTCGTTGTCGGTGACAAAGCCCGTCCAGTCCGGTACCTGGTCACCTCCTCGCTCGAACGAAAGTACGGTGCGTTTGTCCGCTCACGGCGATGGTGGAAGCAGTTCCGTGAACTCACTATCGCCTGTCTCGTTCAGACTATCGACCGATCACGCTGAACGGTCAATACAGTGGTTGTGTCTACCGGCAGAGATGTCTCCTCAGTGGATGTTGGCAGGCGTCAGCCATAGATGACTGGCTCCCCTTTGATTACCCATGAGTGTCATCTTGGAGTTCACCGTGGACAACGACCAGTTCGTGCTCGGCCACGTGCTGTCGGGACCACCGAGCATGGACATCGAACTTGAGCGAATTGTTCCCACGGGAGATGCCATCATGCCGTTTCTGTGGGTCCAGGGCGATGATTACGAGGTATTCGAGGAAAAAGTTCTCACCTCGGACAGTGTCGATGACCTCCTTGCACTCGACAAAGTCGAGGACGGGACCCTCTATCGGATTACGTGGCGAGGCGACCACAACGGTATCATTCGAGGCATCACCGAGGCAGAAGGGACAGTTCTGGAGGCGTTCAACACAGACGACAGTTGGGAGTTCCACATTCGCTTCAACGACCACGACAGACTCTCGCAGTTCTACAACTACTGTACAGACCAGGGCATCGGCATTCACATCACCCGAACCTACACGCTGACCGAGCGGACCGAGAGCGTCAAGCAGTTCGGCTTCTCCAACGAACAGCGTGAAGCCCTCATACTCGCGCTTCGAGAAGGCTACTTCGACACGCCGAGTCAGGTAAGCCTGAGCGAACTCGCCGACGAACTTGGCATCACCCAACAAGCCATGTCGAACCGAATCCGTCGAGGGAACAAGCAAGTCCTTACCGAGTCCCTCCTCACCTCGGCGAGGGACCTGGAGTGATCGACCGCTTACTTAAACGCATTGTCCGAACAATAGAGTAGGCCTTCTGCGTTTGGTGCTACGCTACATCCACGGATGGAGACCACTACTCTAGAGACCGAGTTCGAACCAGAGACAGTCGACCGGATACTGTCGATACTCGCTCAGAATCCCAATCGGGGCGTTCTGAACTACTTCCGCGACTCATCCGAATCCCTTGCTTCGTTGGACGAGCTAGCCGACTACGTCGCCACCAACGAAACCAGCAGTGGCCTCGAATCGCCGGATCAAGTTGCTGTCTACCTTCATCACGCCGGACTGCCGAAGATAGCAGACGAAGGTATCCTCGAGTACGACCCACAGACGAAGACCGTCCGAAGTCGGGACCATCCGTTGCTGGAGTCCAGTGAACTGCTCGAGGTGGCATAATGGAGATGGTAATGTGTCGGTCATGCGGAGAGTTCACAGCGGCCTTGATCGAAGACAGCACGCGGGTCCCAATGGAGGACGAGTGCCCCGAGTGCGGGGGAACGGCGTTCAAGGATATTCACGAGGACCGCACAATCGAGGCTGGCAACAACGATTAGCGTGGCCGTGGAATCACCGGTCGGCGGGGCGACAGGGTCCTCAAGGATACTCCCCGAGTCGGACCACCTCTCCGGTCCTTCCTCCACTCGTTCACTGACCACTTGTCCCACCTCGTTATTGATGCGGAGTCTCAATCGAACGGCTATGTTTCCTGTTCTCTAACGGAGGCTGAAGCTCATCAACTTCCTGCTCCAGTTCCACGACTTTACGGCGATTTCCCAGTTTCAACCGGCCCTGTTTCCGCTTCGCAGGGCTTTCCTGAATCAACTGATGCAGATGCCGGCTCAACGACGACACTTCTTCTTCTTCTTCCGCGTTCCATTCCCTCTTCACTTCTGGAAGGGGCTAGGTCTTGACGACCGTACTCTCGTCACTGTAGGATAAACGGCTACCAGCCATCACTCATAGCACCTCGAATATGGACGTTTGTTCGGCAATGCTCGTAGCTGTAGTCCTAATAGTGTGACCTCGGAACTCATAGGGGTCGTCATCACCGGGTCGTCAGCCCGGTTCGGTGTCGCTGCTCGTCATCGGCCAGGAGGTGCTACTGGTCCCCCGGGAATGAGTGTTGCTCTCTCCGGAACCCAACCCCTCCGGTGTCGGTCGAGCGTCAATTCTATAATTTGATAGCTCGGCGGTGACACTTATTCCATTCGAGACGTGATTTGACCTACGATTAGCGCGGGTTATCAGGATACGATTTCAATGAGTAGGACCAACTCGGCAGGCAGTGCGGAACGAATCCTCGTGGCATTCGGTGCCGTCGCGATGCGTGTAGAAGAGTTCTTCCCCGGCGTCGTCCGGCGGAACTTCGGCGCTCGACTGATGACAATCGCGGTGCTGGCGTTGCTGATGAGTCCGGTCGCAATCGGCCTCACCGTCGATAACCCGCTGGTTGCAGCGCTCGGAACGAGTGGGGTCATCATCGCAACCGGGTTCATCGCCTACTGCGAGATGTACCGTGCGATCATCCAGCTAGACGACCAGATCGGCGAAATCGAGCGTGGGAACTACGACATCGAATTCGACGCCGACCGCGTGGACGAAATCGGGCGCACGTTCGACGCGCTGGAGACGACAGCGGCCTCCCTCGAATCGAAGATCGAGGAGGCCAAAGACGCGCGTGAACAGGCCGAGCACGCCCAGACAGCGGCCGAGTCGGCCAAAGACGACGCCGAAGCGGCCAAACAGGAGGCACAGGCGCTCGCGGACCGCCTTGAGACGCGGGCAGCCCAATTCAGCGAGGTGATGGCTGCCGCGGCCGAGGGTGACCTCTCCCAGCGGATGGACGCGGACATCGACAACGACGCCATGGCCGACATCGCCGACTCGTTCAACGACATGATCGGCGAACTCGAAGCGACCATCGTCCAGATCCGTGAATTCGGGAGTACGGTCGACGATTCGGCCGCCGAGATCAGTGCCTCGACGGAGGAGATTCAGGACGCGAGCGAGGAAGTGAGCGACTCGGTACAGGAAATTTCCGCAGGTGCAGAGGATCAGCACGGACACATCGAACAGGCGTCCAGCGAATTAACCAATCTCTCGGCCGCCATCGAAGAGATAGCCTCCTCGACCGACGAGGTGGCGTCGAAGTCCCAGTCGGCGGCGGACCTGGGAGAGCAGGGTCGCGAGTACGCGAGCGAGACTGTCGACGAGATGGCAGCGATCGAGGAAACCACCGACGAGACGATCGACGAAATCGAAGCGCTCGACGAGGAGATGGCTCGTATCGGTGAAATCGTGGACCTCATCGACGAGATAGCCGACCAGACGAACATCCTCGCGCTGAACGCCTCGATCGAGGCCGCACGGGCGGGCGAGGCCGGTGAAGGCTTTGCAGTCGTCGCGAACGAGATCAAGGCGCTCGCCCAGGAAACTGGGGAGGCCACGGAGGAAATCGAGCGACTCATCACCGGTGTGCAGGAGTCGACCGGCGGCGTCGTCGACGACATTCAGACCATCGGCGAACAGATCGACGACGGGAGCGACACGGTCGAACAGACCGCGGAGACCCTCGACCGGATCGTCCGACAGATCTCGGAGGCGAACGAGGGCGTCCAGGCGATAAACCGGACGACCGACGACCAGGCGAGCACTGCCGAAGACGTCGTCGTGATGATCGACGACGTGGGCACGATCAGCGAGGAGACTGTCGGCCGGGCACAGAACGCGGCCGCTGCCTCGGAAGAACAGACCTCGTCGCTTTCGGAAGTGACCAGACACATTTCGGACCTTTCGTCGCAGGCGAGCGACCTCCGACGGCTGTTAGAGGGCTTCGACGTCGACCACGATCACGCTGGCGCGGTGGGTGCGGACACCACGGTGCCCGCCTCCTCGTCCAGCGACGACTGAAACCGGAGTACCGTCGGCGTGACTGCCGCTCCGACGGCCGAAGCAACGTGAGAGGCACTCGACCCGTGGCCGGCGTCCATTCCTGGTGAAGCGGCGTGTCACTCGCCTGGGACTGCTACTACGGGTTCGAGACGATTCCTGCGCCAGTTTTGACCGTTCGGTCGTGGTGCCGGCAACCCGCCCCTTCGTCCCGACCAGCCACCCACAGAGTACCAGGTTCTACCGACGGCCCATGCACACCTGGCCGACGCTGGGGGCCCGTCGGAATCGCCCCGGGAGCGATACGAACCCGGAGTCCGTGACGATCCTTCTGACAGCTGTCGGGTCGTGAATTTGGTCGCCGTTTCGGCCGAATCGGTAGTATCGCCAGAAGCCCGGTACTGGGTCCCTGGCAGTCTGCGCGCAGATGGTCGAGTCGCGATTCTCGAACCTGGAGAACGGCCCCATCTGTTTTGTGATCGAAATATAAATATTCAACTATGACATTGTTTGTTCCGTTCGATGGCTCTGACCTGGCCGAGGCAGCGCTCGTCCGCGCCACCGAATTCGCCACCGTTTTCGACGAACCAGTGGTGGCTGCCACGGTAATTCCGTCGAAGAACGAGGATTACGCGAGCGATCACGGCTGGATCGACGGCGACGAAGGGTTCGACGGGAGGTCGGTGGTCGCGAGCTTGAACGAGCAGGTAACCTCCCTCTCTCCCGAGGCGACGTTTCGCCACGAAATCGTCGACCGTTACGCGCCCTCCGGATATATCGCCAACCGCATCCGGAAGATGGCGCGGAACGCAGACGCGTCGATGGTATTCATCGGGAGCGAAAACGCCGGGCATCTCGTGACCGCCCTGAGCAGCGTCGGCGCGAACGTCGCTGCCGACGAAAGCTACGACGTCGTCATCGTTCGGAATCGAAGCCCGACGAAGATCCGACGGCTTCGAGAGTCCTCACCTCACCGACGCGCCGAATCCGATTTCTACCGCGACGTGTAATCGGGCGGGCATCGCTTGGACCGCGTGCGCGTCCGAAGACTCCGCACGGAGTCGGACAGTCCTGCCGCCCTTCGAACGCGCTAGTCCGTGACGTGTTCGAGACTCCGTTCGACCGCTCGGTCGACGTGTAACGCCGTGGTATCGTACACCGGTGTCTCGGGACAGTCAGACTGCTCGACGAGCAGTTCGATTTCCGTACAGCCGAGCACGATGCCCTCGGCACCGTCGGCGACGAGCCGTTCGATCACCTCGAGATACCGCTCGCGAGAATCTGCCTCGACGCGTCCCGCCGTGAGTTCCTCGAAGATGATCCGGTCCACGGCTGCTCGGTCCTCCCGGTCCGGCACGACCGTCTCGATGTCGTGCGATCGAAACCGTTCGTGGTAGAACGAGCCATCCATCACGGCCTCGGTGCCGAGAACGCCGACTGTCTCGACGTGGTCCGCACGGAGCGCTTCCGCCGTGGGATCCACGATGTGGACGAACGGAATGGAGAGCGCGGTTTCGACGTCGGGCGCGACCCGATGCATCGTGTTCGTCGCCATGACGACGAAGTCGGCGCCCGCCGCTTCCAGGTCGAGCGCTGCATCGGCGAGCAAGTCACTGGCTTCGTCCCACTGCTCTGTCCGGATACAGCGCTCGATTTCGGCGAAGTTGACGCTCCGGATCACGAGGTCTCCGGCATTGTGGCCACCGAGCGCGTCGTTCACCCTCCGGTCGATCTGTTCGTAGTACGTCCTCGTCGATTCGCTGCTCATCCCCCCGAGAATTCCGACCGTCGCCAGGTCGCGTCCAGTCATTCGAATATCACTCTGCCCGGAGTTCCGGTGGCCCCTCCTTAGCTATTCCCCCGACCATGGAACCCCCACTTCCCAATCACGTTGGATCACGTGTCGAACTCGGGCCGTTCGAGGTCGAATCGCTGTCGGAAATCCCGTGCGTCACCGGCTGTCGATAGGGAGTTCGCCGGTCGTCGAAATCGAGCGCGAAGAATATGAGTTATCAGTGTGGAGTGCACTCCCCAAGATAGCGACCATATTCGAACAACAATGTCTGGCAAATACGACCTGGTTATCGTGGGCGGCGGCATCAGTGGGGCATCGCTTCTCTACACGACTGCGAAGTTCACCGACATCGACTCCATCGCGTTGATCGAGAAGGAGTCCGAGACGGCGGCGATCAACTCACATCGCACGAACAACTCGCAGACGCTGCACTTCGGCGACATCGAAACCAACTACACGCTCGAGAAGGCCGAGGAGGTCAAAGAGGGCGCTGAACTGCTCGCGGGCTACCTGGAGCACTACGACGCCGACCGCGAGATGCACTCCAAGCGGAGCAAGATGGTCCTCGGCGTCGGCGACGAGGAAGTCCAGAAACTCGAACGGCGCTACGACGAGGAGGGTTTCGGCGACCTCTTCCCGAAACTCCGGCCCATCGAACGCGAGGAAATCGCCGACATCGAACCGAAGGTCGTCGAAGGCCGCAACCCCGGCGTGGACATGCTCGCGCTCCAGACGCCGGATGGCTACGTCGTCGACTACGGCCAGACGACCAAATCCTTCGTCGACCAGGCGGCCGAGGAATCCACCGTCGACGTCTTCACCGGGACGGAGGTCACCGACATCACACCGACGCTCGACGGCTACACGCTCGAAACGGACGCCGGCCGCTTCGACTGTGACGCGACCGTCGTCGCTGCTGGCTCTCACAGCCTCCAGATCGCCAAGGAACTCGGCTACGGCGAGGACAAGGTATTGCTCCCCGTCGCCGGGAGTTTCTTCCTCGCGGACGACCTCCTGAACGGGAAGGTCTACACCCTCCAGATGAAGAAGCTGCCCTTCGCCGCGGTCCACGGCGACGCCGACGTCCACGACGACAGCATCACGCGCTTCGGGCCGACGGCGAAACTCGTCCCGACGCTCGAACGCGGCCGCATCTCGACCGTCAGCGACTTCCTCGACGTGTTCGGCCTGAACGCCGCGGCGTTCCTCAGTTACGCCAACATCCTCTCGGACAAGGTCCTCCTCCCGTACGTCCTCCGCAATCTCGTCTACGACGTGCCCGAGGTCGGCCCGCGCCAGTTCCTCCCGCACGTCCAGAAGGTCGTGCCGAGCGTCGAACTCGACGACATCCAGCGGGCGGACGGCTACGGCGGTGTCCGGCCACAGATCGTCGACACCTCGAACAAATCACTCGACATGGGCGAGGCCAAAATCGTCGGCGACGACATCATCTTCAACATCACGCCATCGCCAGGTGCCTCGACGTGTCTCAAAAACGCCATGCGCGACACGCAGACCCTCCTGGAGTTCTTTGACGAAGACTACGAGTTCGACGAGGCGGCCTTCCGCGCGGACACCATCGACAACTTCCCGCGGGGCGATGTTGACGGATCCGTCGCGGTCGATGCCGCCGACGCGACTGGCGGTCCGGGTACCGCGGACGCCGCCACCGACGACTGAGAACTGATTCGCCCGTCGAGAACCCAGCACATATCGATTCTCTCGCTATCGAGCACGGAACGCACGGAGCGTATCTCGCTTGCCCGATCGCTGGTCGACCTGCTCGAACCCCAGATCCTCGAAGATCGCTCGCCAGTCCCGATAGTAAAGCGGGAACTCGTCTCGGACGTAGTTGACGTCGGGGTCCTCGCCGCGCTCGACGCGCTCGGCGTCCGCAGCGTCGTCTTCGATTTCCGCGGTGACCAGGAGGGTCCCAGTGATACGAGCGATTTCCTCGAATACGTGCGCTGCGTCGGGGTGAATGTGCTGGAGCGTCTGGACCGAGTAGACGGCGTCGAACTGGCCGTCCTCGAAGTCGCCGACGACGTCCTCGATGGCGGCGTCGAAGAAGATGCCAGTGTCCCAGAGGTCGGGATACTCCTCCGCCATCACCGCGAACGCGTCGTCGTTGAGTTCGACCCCGGCGAGCGACTCGAATCCCCCGTCGTGGAGGTGGGCGAGATGCCGTCCGGAACTACAGCCGAGTTCGAGCACCGACGCGTCACGGCCGACGTGCTCCTCGAGGAGTGTCCGAATCGACTCGCTCGTCTCGTCCGGCCCGTAATGGGCGTAATACGCCGGCGAGTACTCGCCGGAACGGTCCGCCCACTCTCGCCGGACGTCGTTAGAATCCACACTCGTACGCGGCCGGCGAGACGTATAGTCTCGTCGTCACAGCCGTCCGCCCGATCCAGGGCTGTACGTCGAGCGCCGTGTGAACGAGCGACACGGACGTTTTCTGGGCTGTTTTCGCGAGGTACTGATCAACATGACACGCACCTGAGAATGTTCGATCCCACCGAAGCACGGGCCCGCCGTTCCGATACCGACACGGCCGGGCGACAGCTGGCCTGGAATTTCTGTTTTCCAAATGGAAGTCAATCTCAAATTAGTTCGTTTCGGAATTTACTAGTTTCGCAAACGAATTCAAAATACTTATCCGTATACCCCACATTCGTTAATTTGTAATGGCAAACGGTAAGGTTGACTTCTTCAACGACACAGGCGGTTACGGTTTCATCGACACCGAGGATGCTGACGACGACGTATTCTTCCACATGGAGGACGTTGGCGGCGAGGATCTGACGGAAGGGACCGAGATCGAATTCGAAATCGAGGACGCCCCCAAGGGCCCCCGCGCGACGAACGTCGTCCGCAACTAACTGCAGATACCCACGTCGCCTGACGGCGACATGACGTATCTCGTTTCTTCCAGCGCAATTCCGACGAGCGACGGCCCTCGTGGGCCAGTCGCTCGGCACCGACTGGCCAGGCTGAACCCGCATGGTTCTAAGGACCACGGCGGTGGACGCTACGTATGGTCACTGCCGCGGCGGGACCGCCTGAGGAATTTCGGGAGCAGGTCCGCTTTTACCTGCTGGACCACCGGACGCCGGTCGGCCAGGCTATCGATATCGGCCTCCTCGTCCTCAATCTCGTGTTCGTGGGCGTCTTCGTCGCCCAGACGTACGCGGAGGGTCCGATCACCGAATCGCGACTGTGGGGGCTCGAAGTCGGGATCGCGGTCGTCTTTGCCGTCGAATACCTCTTCAGGCTCTACGGTGCGCCCGACAGACTGTCGGAATTCCTGAACCCCTACACGGTGGTCGACCTGCTGTCCGTGCTTCCGACGGTCCTCATCGTGCTCTTCCCGGTCTCTGCGCTCTTCCTGAACGTCGGATTCCTCCGCGCCTTGCGAGCGGTCCGGGTCCTTCGATTCTACCGATTCACGCAGAACGAGGACTTTTTCTTCGGAACGATCTCGGGCGGTACGCTCCGGGCGCTGAAGCTCCTGTTGACCGTGCTCGTCGTCCTGTTCATCTCGGCGGCGCTGTTCTACACCGTCGAGCATCGTGCGAACCCCGGCGTCGAGCACTTCGGCGACGCGTTCTACTACGTCGTCATCGCGCTCGCTACCGTCGGGTTCGGGGACATCATCCCGACGACGCGAGCGGGCCGCTGGGTGACGGTGGCGAGTGTCCTCGGTGCGATCATTCTCATCCCTTGGCAGGCCAGCAAAATCGTCCGCGCCTGGACGAGCGACGACAAACTGCCCGTCACCTGTTCGGAATGTGGGCTGACTGGGCACGACCCAGACGCCTCACACTGCAAAGCCTGCGGCGCGGTGATCTACCAGGAGTACGACTCGAAGGAGTAGCGGATCGCCTACCAGGGGCGCAGTACACCCTGTAAATTGGAACGCGGACACTCACTCGCTCGTGCGCTCGTGCGCGGCGCGGACGTGCTCGCGCGCTTCTGCCGGTGTCATGCCACGGACGCCACAGGAACACGAGCGCAGTTCCGGATCGGACAGGTCGTCGACCTGCTCGACGCGCTCACGCTCCAGACTGTCCGTCTCGGGGTCGTACTCGAAGTAGACCCGGTGGTTGACCTGGACGACGCCTTCGATCCGGTGGTCCTCGTCGGGGTCCGGCTGTTCGATGGCCTCGGCGTGTTCGGCCTGCATCGCGTCCTTCCACTCGTTCAACGACGCTTCGGGGTCGCGCTCGTCGGTCATGTTCGAACGAATCCGCCGGCCAGCAAAAAGTCCGACGGCGCGCGGCGTTCGTCAGTTACCGACCGACGAACAGCGAATGTGAGCGATCCTGGTCGATTCAGAGCTTCAGTCGGCGGACTGTCGTGCCCGAGGCTTCCAGATCCGCGCCGCCGGCGGCGACGACGACCTGATTCTGCCCCCGTTCGATAGCGACCACAGTCTCGAACTCTCCCGCAGTCGGCTCGACGATGACCTCGTCGACTGGCGTCTTGACGGCGACGCGTTCGCCGGTCGTCTCGCCGGAGACGACGAGATTGTCGCCGCGGAACTCCGTATTCACGCGCAACGCGGGACTGCGATCCGGTTCGTGGAGTCCACGCTCGCGATAGCGCTCGCGGACGAACGCGGGCGTCTCGACCGGTTCACCGTCGCTGATCCCGTGAGCGAGACGGACGTACTGGGCCATCGACCAGGCGAGGGGGGTTGCAGAGCCAGTCCCTTCCCCGAACTCCCAGTCGTACTCGGTCGTGTGTTCGCGGTCCCAGACCTGTTCTGCGATCATCCGGCCGGAGTTCGCGACCTCTGCCATCATCCGGAGACAGTCCTGTGGGTCGAGTTCGGTGTCGTCGGTATGGAGTTCGTACTCCGCGCGCTCGCCGGTCAGCAGCGGCCAGAGTCGGCCCTTCCCCTTGTGTTCGATGGACCAGGGGCCGCCGACGTCGCCGCGCTCGCGCTCGCCGTAGCCGTCGCCGTTGTAGCGGTAGAAGCCGGCGGCCGACCCGAGGTCGACCTTGATGGTGTCGTCGACCACGGCGACGGAATTGCGGATCGTCTCGTCGTCTGCCGGCTTGATTCCGAGGCGCACGAGTTCGAGGAAGCCTGCGTCGATGATGTTTCGCTCGTCGAGCGTCGGGCCGGCGTTGGCCAGCGTCCGCAGGTGGCCAGCCTCCGGGTCGCCGTCCCGAGTGACGCGCGTGTAGTAGGGCGTCTGCTGGTGGCGCTCGGTTCCGGTCTCCGTCGCCGTCCAGTTCTCAACGTTGTTGGCCCACTGGTCTGCGAGTCCGAGCCAGACGAGAGCGTCTGCCTCGTGGCCCGAGTCCAGTGCGAGTTTCCCCGCGCACGCGAGGCCCGCGATTTCGGCGGCGATGGACGAAGGTGAGTAGCCCGATTCCTCTTCCCATCGCTCCTGGGCACTCTCGGGGCCGTTTCTGGCGACGTAGTCGGCCGACCGGCGGACGTGTTCGTAGTCGTAGTCCACGTCCGCGAAGGTGAGCCCTCGCTCGGCCAACTGATAGGCCATCACCTGTGGGAAGGAGATGTTGTCCATCTGCTCGCCGCCCCAGCGGGTGATCCCGTTGATATAGGTGTTCTGGGGGATGAACCCGCTCTCGTCCTGCTGGTACTCGTAGATGTACGATAGCTGATCGGCGGCGACGTCGAGCCGGCCGACCGTCTCGAAGACGGAGAAAACCTGGTAGAGGTCTCGCGACCAGACGAAGTTGTAGCCGTACCCCTTCGATTCGGTGGCGGCGACGGCCTGGCCCCACGGGACCGACGGGGAGGCGATGGAGGCCCCGCGGTAGGTCTTGTCCTCGACAGCACTGAGACTCATGAGCGCCACGCGATACTGGGCGGCGAGATCAGTGTCGTGAGCCACGGCGTCCGGCAGGCTCCGGTCGTCCAGAAAGTCCGCCCAGGTGTCGGCGTAGGCCCCCTGGACAGTGTCGAACCCCCGTTCGAGGGCCCCGTCGGCCTCGCCGAGTGCGGCCGCGGTGTCTGCGGCCCTCGCGAAGCCGAGTGCGAGTTCGGAGGCGACGCGCTCGCCGCTGCCGAGTCTCCCGACGAGCACGACGCTCTCGTTGTCGACCGACTCACGTGGTTCGGGGACCGTCCCGTCTGTGAACAGCGCTTTGAGGTGCTCACTCCCGGCAGCACCGACCGTGGCCCAGTCGAACCGCTCGCTCGCTGCCATCGCGAGCGCGATGGAGTAGCCTTCGCCGTCTTTGTCGACGAGCAACGGATCGCCAGTCTCACCGGTGTAGGCCGTCGGGTCGCGCGCGACGAGGTGGTGGGCGCCCGATTCACCGAGACGCAGTCCGCGGTCCGCGGTGGCGCTGTTGACCAGCGCGGTGTCCGCGACGGCGTACACGTCGTAGGTCTTGCCGTCCGCAGCCTCGAAGTCCACGGCAGCGAGGACGGCGTCGTGTTCCGGATCGGTCGCGTAGTCGACGGTGAGTCGCCAGTCGTGGCCGCGACCGCCGCCCGACTCGGAGAAGACGTGGCGGAAGGCGAGCGCCTCGTCGTCGGTGGGTTCGACCCGTCGGTCGACGGAGTCCTCGACGTCGCGGGCCTCGTTGTGCGTCCGGACGGTGTAATCCTCGTCGTCCCGGTCGACGACCAGGAAGTCCAGCGTCCGGAGGTTCATCAGGTCGACCTGGGGGAACCGAACCTCCGTCATCGCCCCTTCGGTCAGCGTGAACCAGACGCGGGAGGGGTCCTCGCTGTCGTGGTCGGCCGCGGTTCCCAGGCCGTACTTCTCGCCGGTCGTCCAGTGCGGGCGCTCGCTGGGTCCCTCGATGTCCGAGGTGCGAGCGGGCAGGGCCGCTTCGGCGTCCAGCAGTGCCGTCGCGTGGAGCCGCATGGCGTGGGACCACCCGAGCGGCGTCGCACTGTCGAGTTCGCCGTCGTCGTAGGCCTGTTCGGCCAGATAGCCGGCGTCGCTCGTGAGCGGCCCGTCGGGACCGAGCAGTTCGTAGAGGTCGGCCGCTCTGTCGAGATAGGCGTCACCGTGCTGTCCTCGGTCGTTCAGGAGGATGCCGAGTCGCGCGGCGGCGACGGCCCCCATCCCGGTCGCCGCGGACCAGACCTTCTCGTAGTCTTGCCCGCCCCGTCGCCACTGGTCGCCCTCGTACCGGACGAGTCCGGCGAGTTCGCTCCGGGCTGGATTGCGAAACAGGCCGTCGAGGGTCGTGCCGACGTGGTCGGCGACGGCGTCGAGCCGGTCCGCCGAAAGCGTCGCGTCGTCGACGGCGTCGTACTGCGCGACGGCATCGACGACGGCCAGCGTCGCCGCGTCGAGCCGATAGTCCGGCGTCCCGTCGGCAAGGCGCATCGGATACGAGCCCTGTTCGGCGTCGTACACCTCGTCGAGTCCATCGAGCACCGTCTCTGCGGCTGCCAGCGCCCGCTCCTGGAGGGGATGGCGAACCGGGGCGCGTGCCACCGCGGCAAAGGCCTGCACGTACGTCGCGGCCGTGTGCGTGAACTGGCCGACGGCGTCCTCCCAGACGTTCTGACACGGCGCTGGATAGCCGTTGTCGTCGATACTGCGAGTGAGCGCGTCGACCGCTTCGGCGACTGCCTCGCGGATGTCGACGGCGAGGTCGTCGGGAATGTGGCCGTGGCGCTCGCGCAACAGGGTCGCGAGGAAGGCGGTCACCGAGGCCGTCTGGTCGGCCTGGTATTCGAGCGAATCCGCTTTGCGCTCGACGTTCGCGTTGGCCCACCCGGGCGCCAGCGATCCGTCGACCGCCCAGACGCGATGGGGCCAGGTCCCGTCCGGTAACTGTGCGTCGCAGTGAAAGCGGGCACTCCGTTCGACCGAGTCGGCCACCGAGAGGTCCAGTCGATCACCTGCGGCCAGCAGGTGCCGCGCGATTTCCGCGTCGTCGCGGAACCAGACGTAGCCGTACCCGCCGGAGTTGGCGTGGAACGGGTCGAACTCCGGCGCAGCGATGTGTGCGCCGGTGGGCGCTTCGAGCAGGTCGACCACGCGCAGGTCCGTGCGGACGAGCGACGGTCGAGGGGCAGACTCGGGCACGGAGATGGTCGTCCGGTCGCGAGCGGCAGCCCGTAGCTGGTCGGCACTCGCGTGGTGGTTCGCACAGCGGCGCAGATCAGCCAGCGCTGTCCCGCGGTCGACGGTGTCGTGGTCCGACAGTTGCGAGACCAGCGTGGTCCGGTTGCTGCGCCCCGCCCGTTCGAGCGGCGCGGTCACGACGAAGTCGCCAGTCAGGCGGGTCTGGTCGTACGAGCGCGGGTCGTCGCCCCGGGGGAACTCGACCGTGTCGTCGTCGAGGATTTCCTCGAAGCGCTCCGGTCGCTGGCCGTGGACGCCGTCGATGCCGGTCGAGGCCGTCAGGTAGTCGTGTTCGCGACGGTGGAACACTTCGAGTACCTTCGACCCCTCGGGACCGCTGTCGTCGTGGACGAGGGCACCGACGCCGCCTTCGCTCCGCTCCGGTGCCAGCGTGACGAACGCGACGAGGTGAGCGTCCTGGGGGACGGCCCCGCGCAATTCGACGTGGGTGACGTGGGCCCGACCCAGTGTGAGGTCGTACTGGTGCACGGTGAACGCGCCGGCGTCGTACTCGGTCTCGACGAGGCGCGTGTCCCGGTAGTAGTGCTGTCGGATCGTCTCGAGGTCGGCGAACCAGTCGGTGCCACCGCTCGTCCGGATGCCGAGTTTCGAGCGGTCGATACCGGAGAGCCCCGAGAGGGAGTCGGAGTAATCGCGGAGCGACCCGTTCGGGTCGACGTGGACCAACCGGTCGCCGTGGGCCGAGAAGGCCCCCTCGACCGTCCTGTTCTCTTCGGGGAAGCGCTCGCCGTGTGCACGTTTGTACTCGTCGAGCGCCGTCGTCAGCCGCATACCAGTAGCACGACTGTCCTGCATATAAAACCAGGCTCGCCTGCGGCCGACGAGCGGCTATCACACCACAGATGGAGCGGGGGACCGAACGGTGATCGACTGCTGGCCTGGATCCCCGTTGCTCCCGCCACGGCGGAGTCAGTCTGGCGAGGGGTCAGCAGGGACGACTGCCACGCTCTTCACTCGGAGTTCGTCATCGACACCGACTGCCTCACCCGTGACGAGATTCTCCGTTTCTGAGTCCGCTTCGACCGTGACGCCGTCGACGGCGACTGTCACGGGGTCGTCCCCGAAATTCAGGACGACCGCGAGCGCCTCCGAACCGCGTGAGTCCTCGTGTCCGGCCCCGTCTTCCGCGACGCGACGGTAGGCGACGACCCGGTCTTCGGGGCCGTCGACGACGCGGTAGTCGACCCGTTCGAGGGGTGCCGGTGCGGCCAGTGCCGGCAACTCGTGTCGGGCCTCCACGAGCGATTCGACGAGTTGGCGGAGCGTCTCGTCGGTGTGCCCCCAGGCCAGGTCGTCCCGTCGGCCGCGCTGGCCGAACTCCTGACCAGCGTAGACCATCGGTGCGCCGGGAAGTGTAAAGAGCGCGCCGAGCGCCGCCTCGGCCGCGGACCGGCCGCACTCGACGAGGTAGCGCGTTTCGTCGTGGTTCTCGGCGTAGAGCATGAACCCCGCGTGGTCCGGGAACCCCGCCCGCGCCCGCTCGTCGATTGCGTCCAGTACCGCGTCGGCGGGTTCGCCCTCACCGACGCGGCGGAGCGCGGCGTAGGTCGTCGAGTCGAAGTGGACGTCGAAACAGCCACCCTGGAAGTCGGCGATGTACGGAATCGTCTCGTCCAGGAGCAGGAATTCGCTGTCTCGGGCCTTGAGTCGGTCGTGTAGCTCACGCCAGAAGCCGTTCGGGACGGCCCACGCCATGTCACACCGGAAGCCGTCGACGAGGGGCGCCCACGTGTCGACCGCGTCGAGGAGGTGGCGACGGACGGGCAAGTGCGTGAAATCGAAGTTCGCGATGTACTCCCACTCGAAGTACGTCTCCGGTTCGGTCGCGCCCCGCCACTCGTACCACTCGCGATACTCGGAATCAGGGTCCGAGAGGGCCGCCTGGAAGTGCGGATGGGCGCGCGCCGAGTGGTTACAGACGAGGTCGAAGAGGACTCGCAGGTCTCGCTCGTGCGCCTCGTCGATCAGGCGTTCGTAGTCAGCGCGCGTTCCCAGGTCTTCGGCGATTGCGAAGAAGTCCGTGATGTTGTAGCCGTGTGGTGCGTGGTCGTTCTCCAGTACCGGGGTCAGCCAGATAGCGTCGACCCCCAGGTCGGCGATGTAGTCCAGGCGCTCCCTGATGGCGTCGAGCACCGACCCCTCTCGGGCATCGATCACACTGTGGTCCTGCCCGGGGAAGGTGCGCACGTAAATCTCGTAGATGACGGAATCTTCGGCCCACGCTGGCGGATGGTAGGGGTAGGAGACGTCGTAGTCGCTGTCCGTTGGGGAACCGGACTCGGCACCCTCCTCTCGACGAGCGACGTCCACTGCGTCTGGGACGCTGTATCCGTGTTCCCCCACGGCTACGGCGTGAACCCGCAGGCGGTCGCCGAACGAGTCCACCGGAACGGTGAGTTCCTGCCTCCCGAACTGGACCTCGTCCCGGTCGACCTGGTCACGGTCGTCCAGGAGAAATTCGACGTCGAGGTCGGCACTGGTTTCCGGGCCCTCCGGATACGGTTGCGTCTCACCGCGGACGAGGAGTTCGTCGTCCTCGACAGAGGCCGTGAGCGACAGTCGCGGCCGGCCCCCTTCCCCGCTCCCCTGGTCGGCGCCGCGGGCCGACCCGGTCTCGTCGCCACTCCCACTGACGTTCCCCTCATCCATCCCGCTCCCACTGCGTTGGCCACCCGAGCGGCCGCTCCCGTCCGACCAGTGCGACTCCGACGCAGCCTCGGCCTGTGGGTCACGGTCGCCCGGGAACGCCCGGACAGTCACCTCGTGCGACCCGTCGGGCGCGTCGAGTCGAACGAGGTATCGGCCCGGTGCGTCGGGGACGAGGTGTTCGACCGGGTCGTGGCCAAGCGAGACGTGCGAGTCGCTCGGCGCCGCTGCGAGGGTCCAGGTGTAGGTCGCCGACGGGTCGGGGTCACGCGGTGCGAGTTCGACCTCGTCACCGACTGCAACGAACCGTGGCGGTCCCGGGTGGTGCATGGCGAAACCTCCGAGTGGTTCCCTCTTTGTGCTTGGGGTGGCCGCAGTATCGGCGACCCGGCCCACACGAACTATTAAGTCGCTCTCGACCCGCCTCCTGCACATGAGCGGGACGCCAGACAGTGACGCGACCGATTCGGTCTCCGTCGACGTCGACGTCGATGGCGAACGGACGACGATTCACGTGACCGGCCAGCGGCGCGTCGCCGTCGTCACCCGCTCGGCCTCGGGTGAGCGGATCTATCTCCCTCCGGAGGAGACGGCCGAGGACGACGAAGCGAGTCCGTACCGACCGACGGGCGGAGACAATCCCTACCAGGGCATCGAAGACGACAGTCCATACGGGTCGAGTCGGCGCTCGCCCGCAGCAGTCGGGCGAACCCCCACCGCGGACGGCTTCCGCATCGTTCACCCGGAACCTGTCAGCGATTTCAGACTCCTGCGGTAGCGGCGACGAGCGGACAGGTCCGATTCCGCGCCGCGGTCCCCTCGATCACTCGCCGACGATGCTCTCGTAGAAGGCGACGTGTTCGTCAGCGACGGTATCCCACGTCCGGTCGTCGTATTCCAGCGGCGTGGTCGCGCTCAGTCCTGCCTCGATGCCGTCGGCGATAGACTCGGAGTCGGGGTCGACTTCGATGATACAGTCGTCGGGGAGGACTTCGGCCGCGCCGGATTCGCTGGCGACGACGCGCGTCCCGACCGAGAGCGCTTCGACGATGGTGATGCCGAAGGGCTCTGCGAGCGACGGTGAGACGAACAGGTCCGCACTCGCGTAGAAATCTCCGAGTTCCGACTCCGGGACGTACCCGACGAACTCGACCCGGTCGTCGATGCCGAGCAAGGCCACGAACTCCCGTAACTGCTCGGTGAGGTGGCCCGATCCGCCGACGACGAGCGTCAGGTCGGGTTTGCGGAGTTTCGAGATGGCGTAGACGAGGTGCGAGATGCCCTTCTGGTGCGTGTGGCGACCGACGAAGAACAACATCGGCCCGTCGATGTCGAGTTCGGTTTTCAGGTCCCGGCCGGTCGTCTCGACCGACGAGAACCCGTTGTGGATGACGTGTGCCTCGCCGCCGTACTCGTGGCCGAGATTTCGTCTGACGAGGTCGCTGACGGCGATCAGGTGGTCCGCACGGTCGACGATCCGTTGTTCGGTCTCGACTTCGCGGTCGGGCGGATTCCGGTTCCGGTCGGTCGTCAGCGAGTGAAAGGTCGTCACCCACTCGACGTCGTGGGTGGCCTGGGCACGCGACCCGGGACCGTAGCCGAACCAGTCGTGCGTGTGGACGACGTCGGCGTCGGCGGCGAAATCGACGAACTCCCCGGCCAGACGGTTGATTCGCGTGCTCACGTCGCCATCGCCAGTCGGGACCCCGTGAATGTTGTCCCAGCCGTCGGGGGCGTACTCAGCAGGCAGGACGAGATCCACCTCGACGGTGTCCCGGTCGTCGAACTCGGTGATGAGCTCGCCCACGGCCGTGTCGAGGCCACCGCTGACGTTCGGCGGGAATCCCCACCCCAACATGCAAACGCGTGGTACCATCTGTCACCCTCTTCGAGGTACCACTACTTTACCGGTTCGGCCACGCCGACCGGATCGGTCACCAGGAGCCGCCGTGGTCCGGTCAGTGGACCGCCCGCTCCGCGGTGTCGGTCGAATCGATCGGTTCGTCACCGCAGTCGACACAGACGTACTCGCAGTCCGTCGTCTTGACGACCGGTGCGTTGCAAGCGATGCACTTCAGGCGTGCGTTCCGCGCGCCACGAGGATAGCGTGACATTTTCAGATCGATCGTGCTGATTGCATATATTTGTAACTGTCTGAACCGTTTTATTGTATGAACTGTAGCTATTGTAGAGGATATATAGATATATGTTTGATACTGTTTCGGACAGTCGGTCGGGCAACGCCGTGTCGCCAGCTCAGAGCGACAGCGGGGCCACTGGCCCAGCCGGTCGCTTCGGTGGGACGGTATCGCCGCGTACGAGCGCCTGATCCGTCCAATCTGGGCAGCGACCGGGACTCGAGGGTCCCGTCAGAACCCGGCCCCGACTGTTTTGTGTCGGCGCGTGGTACTGAACGCTGATGAAGCACGTCCGTCGCTGAGTGGAGTCGTGCCACCGATCCGCCAGTGGCACCCTGGGTTCCGCGGCCGCTCCCCACCGCAGTCGGGTGTGGCCGGACGCTCGCACACTGACCAGTCACTCACACAGCGACGATGACGAACGAAACAGACACCACGAAGACGACGGACGAACAGGACGACGGTTCCCTCCCACCCGGCGTTCGCGACGGCCTCCGCGATTCGATGATCCCTCTCGCCACCACCGACCCGACCCACGAAGCGGACAACCTCGACCCGGTCGGCGAACGTCTCGGCGACGCCGCTATCGTCGGGTTGGGTGAGGCAACCCACGGCACGAGGGAGTTCTTCGAACTGAAGGCGCGCCTCCTCCGCCACCTCGTGCTCGAACACGACGTCCGCGCCATCGGTCTGGAATCGAACCTTCCCGAGACGATGGCGCTATACGACTACGTCGTGCACGGGAACGGAGACTCAGGTGCGGCCCTGGCAGCGCTCAGCGTCGATTGCTGGTCGGTCGAGACGGTCCGCTCGATGGTCGAATGGCTTCGCGCATTCAACGCCGACCGCCCCCTCGCCGACCGAGTGAGAATCTACGGGTTCACAGGCCACGCCACCCACGGCGCCGTCCAGCGACTCAGCGACCACCTTCGGACGGTCGATCCGGACTTCCTCGCCGAAATCGCTGCCGACCTCGCCGCCCTCGACGACGCTGGCGACGGATTAGCGAATGCCGATCCGTCCGAGGGCCGGGACGTCCAGGCGAGGATCGAGACAGCCGAGCGCGTGGTCCAGATGGTTCGTACCCACCTCGACGAGCACCGAGCGACTCACGTCGACGCGACCGGTGAGCGAGCGTGGAACCGTGCCCGTCAGTACGCCGCGGTGCTCGAACAGGTGCGACGCAAGATCACTGCACTGGGTCGGTTCGAAGGCGACGCACAGGCCGACTACACGAGAGCCGAGTACCTCGATAGATTGGCCCGCCGCGAGTTGCCCGGACGGACGATGGCCGAGAACGTCGCGTGGATTCGCGACCAGACCGACGCCGACACGCTCGTGCTGTGGGCCCAGGACGCCCACCTCAACCGCACCTCGTTCACCTTCCCAAACACAGACGCGTCCGCACCGAACCTCGGCCGTTCACTCGCCCAACGGCACGGGGAGGAGTATGTCGCCGTCGGATTCTCCTTCGCACGGGGCGCGTTCCACGCGGTTCGCGAAACCGACGAGGGCGTTTTCGAACCCGGACCGGTCCCCATCGACGGCCCGGTGCCGGGGACGCTCGACGCCGCGCTCGACGCGCTCGGAGAATCCATCGCCTTCGTCGACCTCCGCTCCGCACGAACGGACGACCGCACAGCAGCGTGGCTCGCCGAACCACGAGGACAGTTCAGGACCGGCGGCACCTACGCTCCAGCCCAACCGGCAGATCACGTCGTCGAGTACGTCTACGCCGACGCCTTCGATGGGCTTTGCTTCGTCGCGGAGACGACCCCCGCACGACCGCTCGACGGGGTAGCCGATGACGCTGACGGCGATCACACTGGTGAGGGCGCCGCCGACTCGACCTGATGCCGAGTTGCGGGAAGCCCCGGTTTTGAAAGCGGGGGCCGCCGAAGGATTCGCATGGACTACCAGCGGTGCAGTGGCGTGTTCCTCCATCTCACGTCACTTCCCGGCCCACACGGCATCGGTGACCTCGGCGACGGCGCCCGGCAATTTCTCGACTTTCTCGACAGGGCCGACCAGTCGCTGTGGCAGTTCTGTCCGACTGGTCCGACGATGGACGCCCACGCGCACTCCCCGTATGCATCGCCCTCGGCATTCGCGGGCAACCCGCTCCTGATCGACCTCGAAGCGCTCGCCGAGCGCGGCCACCTCGACGACTCTGCCCTTGACGGGCCCGACGTGAGTGACCCGTCGACCGTCGAGTACGAGACGGTCGCACGCTACACGCACGACCGCCTGTGGCAGGCCTACGAGTCGTTCGCCGAGCGTGCGAGCGAAGACGAGCGGACCGAATTCGAGGGGTTCCGCGAGCGGGAAGCGGCGTGGCTCGAAGACTATGCGCTGTTCACGGCGCTCAAGTCGGCCCACGACGGCGCGGCGTGGACTGACTGGCCCGCTGACCTCCGCAGACGAGAGTCGGCGGCGCTCTCGGCCGCACGTGACAGTCACGCCGAACGCATCGACTACCACGCGTTCGTCCAGTGGACGTTCGACCGCCAGTGGCGTGCCGTGCGCGCTGCCGCCAGCGAGCGCGGCATCTCCCTGGTCGGCGACCTGCCGATCTACGTGGCCCACGATTCGGCCGACGTCTGGGCGAACCAGGACGCGTTCCGACTCGACGACGACGGACGACCGACCGCCGTCGCGGGCGTGCCCCCGAACCAGGGAGACGACGGGCAGCGATGGGGGAATCCGGTCTACGATTGGGAGACCCTCTCCGAATCGGACTACGGGTGGTGGCAAGACCGCCTCGAACGACTGCTCGACCAGGTCGATATCGCCCGGATCGACCACTTCAAAGCGTTCGACGAGTTCTGGGCGATTCCCGGCGACGCCGACGACCCCGCCGCCGGCGAGTGGCGGCCCGGTCCGGGTGCCGACTTCTTCGAGACCGTTCTGGAGCACCTCGGTGAGGTACCGTTCGTCGTCGAGGACCTGGGCTTCGTCGACGAGAGCATGGTCGCACTCCGCGACCGCTTCGAGTTCCCCGGGATGCGGGTCCCACAGTACGCGGACTGGTGTGCCGAAACCGACCGCTACAAGCCGGTCACCTATCCGAGACAGTCCGTCGCGTACACCTCGACGCACGACACGGATACGGCAGTCGGCTTCTACGAGTCGCTCTCCGACGACCAGCGAGACTGTCTCCACTACGCGCTCGCGACCGACGGGGAGCGAATCGCGTGGGACTTCGTCGAGGCAGTCTGGGACTCCGAGGCCGTCTACGCGATGACGACGATGCCCGACCTGCTCGAACTGGGCAGCGAGGCTCGATTCAACACCCCCGGCACCACCGACGGCAACTGGCGCTGGCGCGTCCAGGAATCCCAACTCGACCCCGACATCGCAGACGAACTCGCGACGATAACCGCTGCGACGCTCCGATAGCGCCACCTCAGTCCGACCCGCCGTCGGCACGTCGAGACGCTGTCTCCCCGGCAAACCGGAGAGTCCCACCGCAGGACGAAGGTATTCCCCGCCCGCGGCGAACCACGGGGCATGGATCCGACGCTTCACGACTCCCTTTCAGGTCAGGTCGCACTCGTCACTGGTGCGAACCGCGGCATCGGACGGGAAACGGCTCG
>ENA-ORCR01000364-ORCR01000364.1-marine-metagenome-genome-assembly--contig:-NODE-364-length-29314-cov-3.815063_pt1 | contig 29314 bp, 23 predicted proteins | sample MGYA00237782_ERZ508514 | MGnify/ENA primary metagenome ERZ508514 (study PRJEB26185, sample SAMN06268960) | marine metagenome | isolation source: Eden Landing Ponds, San Francisco, CA, USA | place...
GAAAGCCCTCGGCCCGCTCGCGGTCGCTGAGCGAGATATCCTCACTTCGTTCGGATAGTGCTCGCTCAGGCGACTAAATTAACGCGAGCGAACCTCGCCCTTTCAGTCCACCAGGATTCCACCCCACCCGCACCGCACAGCATCGCACCGCACAGCACCGCAACGGGCCACAAACCTCCCCAGCCGACTCGCTCACTTCGTTCGCTCAGTCATCCCTCGCGCAATTACTTCGCGGCCGCTCGTCCGGGTGGAACCGCGGCCGCGACAGCGCGCGCCACCATCCTTGATCAAAGCGTCGACGAGCAACCCTCTCCGAGAGCAGTGAGGGTTTTGAGGGTGGCCACGGAACACTCGGTATTCGATGGCGAAGACGATTCTCGTCGCGGGCACGGCGAGCCACGTCGGCAAGAGCACCGTCGCCGCTGGGCTCTGCCGACTCCTGGCTGACGCGGGCGTCTCCGTCGCGCCCTTCAAGGCCCAGAACATGAGCAACAACGCCCGCGCCGTGCCGAAAGCCGCGGCCGTCAGTGACGAGTCCGCTGGCGACGGCGACGCGGACGCGACCCCCTTCGGCGAAATCGGCGTCTCGCAGTACGTCCAGGCACGCGCCGCAAGCCTGGGGCCGACGACCGACTGCAACCCGGTCTTGCTCAAACCACGCGGGGACAGCGAGTCCCAACTCGTTCTGGACGGGGCGGCCGTCGCCCACTACAGCGCGGGCGAGTACTACGACGACCACTGGGAGCGCGCTCGCGAGACGGCCCGCCGAGCGCACGAACGCCTCGCCGCCGACCACGACGTCATCGTCGCGGAGGGCGCAGGCTCCATCGCCGAACCGAATCTGCGGGAGCGGGACCTCGCGAACATCGAGACGGCGCGCTTCGCCGACGCCGACGTCCTGCTCGTCGTCGACATCGAGCGCGGTGGCGCGTTCGCCAGCCTCGTCGGCACGGTCGAACTCATCCCCGACGACGTTCGCGAGCAGGTGGTCGGCGCCGTTCTGACGAAGTTCCGCGGCGACGAGTCGCTCCTCGACCCCGCTATCGCGGAGGTCGAGGAACGGACCGGGGTCCCCATCCTGGGCGTCCTTCCGCACGACGACCCGGGGCTTCCCGCCGAGGACAGCGTGGACCTGCCGAGCGAGGACGAGCGGGCGGTCCGCGGGGCCGACGACGGCATCTCCGACGGCCGCGCGGTGACCGTCGCCGTCCCGCGACTCCCGCGCATCTCCAACTTCACCGACCTGGAGCCAGTCGCGGCCGTTCCTGGCGTTCGCGTCGTCTACCTGCCCGCCGACGCGGACTTTACCGACCCATCGGTCGTCGGTGCCGGGACCGGCCGGGGCGCGGACGCCGTCGTGATCCCCGGCACGAAGAACACGGTCGACGACCTCCGGGCGCTCCAGGCGGCCGGATTCGACGACCGCCTCCGGGCGTTCGACGGCCCGGTCCTCGGTCTCTGCGGCGGGTACCAGATGCTCGGCGAGCGCATCACCAACGCCGGCGTCGAGAGCACCGACGACATCGATGCCGTCGAAGGCATCGGCCTCCTGCCGGTCGAGACGCGGTTCTCCGAGGACAAACGGGTCGAGCAAGCCACCCGGCAGATCGGAGGCACGGGCCCACTCGCGGGCGCCCAGGGGTCTGTCTCGGGCTACGAGATTCACATGGGAGACTCTCGACCGGTGCCGGGTCGGGCCGACGAGTTCGAGTGGCTCTTCCCGGGCGTGGACGCGGGCGTCGCGAACGAGCGCGCGGCAGGCACGTACCTCCACGGGCTCTTCGAGAACGAGCGGGCTCGGTCGGCGTTCGTCGACCGGGTGTTCGCAGCGGCTGGCGTCGAGCGGCCGGCGGACGTGGGGGGCGCGGAGTCATCGTACGACCGGGCCGCGGCGCTCGTCGCCGGCCTGGGTCCCGAGGCGCTGGTCGCGGGCCTGGGCCTCGACGCGCTCGCCGCCCACGACTTCAGCGACTGAAGTGCTGATCACTGTTTTACCCAGCGTCCGGGCGACGCTCGAACTACGATGGCAGCGATTCGATCGCACGGCACGCTCGCACGTATCGCGACCCCGGTGTGGAACAGCGACGAACAGCGACTCCGCGCGCCCTGGCGCATTCTCGGCGCCTTGGCAGTGGTACTGGTCGTTCCCGGACTCGTTCACGGCGCCGTCGTTCGCCCCCTGGAGTTACACTTTTTGGTCAGCGGGCTCGCGGCGAACGCACTCTACGCGGCGGCCGCCCTCGGCGTGCTCGCCATCTGGGCGCGATACGTTGACCGGCGACCGCTCGTGAGCTACGGGCTTCGGATCGACCGCCGCTGGCTGTCGATGGCGGGGATCGGTGCCCTCGTAGGTATCGTCGGCTGGGGCGGTGCCCTGGCGACCGATCTGCTTTTTGGGTGGGCATCGGTCACAGCGTTGTTCTCGGCCGGTGAGGGTCCCCTCCCACTGGGAGCGGCCCTCGCTGTGGGGGTAGCGCAGTTCACCCTCGTGGGCATCTGGGAAGAGCTGGTCTTCCGCGGACTCGTCATGCGCAACGCCGTGGAGGGGCTGGACCTCCCGCGGGTTCCCCGTCGCTGGGCACTGGTCGGTGGCTGGGTCTCCTCGTCGGCATTGTTCGGTGTGCTCCACTACGACCAGGCTGCGTCGGTGCTCGCGCTGGGCTTCTGGATCTTGGCCGGGTTGGTCCTCGGACTGGCCTATCTGCTGACCGACGAACTCGCCGTCCCGATCGGACTCCACGTGGCCTTCGACGTGAGCGCCAACCACCTCTGGGGGCTGGCCGCGGTAGTCCCCGAAGACCGCGTGGCCGAGATTCCGATGGTCGTCAGACCCGAATTTACCGGTCCCGAGCGGTTCGTAGGGATCGCTGGCCTCGTCAACACCGCGTGGGTCATTCTGATGGGCGTGGCGGTCGTCGCAGTCGTCTGGCGAGCGCGAGGGACGGTTCGGCCGGCGTTCACCTGGGACGGTGATGCCCGCTGACCCACCTCGGTGACCTATCTCGGGGGCCTGTCGTTCGAGAGCATCTCACCCGCGGCCGCCAGCCAGTGCGTTTGCCTCCGGCAGCCGTCGCAGCGATAACATCGCGAGCGTCCCGACGACCGGTCCGACGACGAGGGGCGCAAACGCCCACTGCCACCCGACAGACTCGGCGACGATGGGGGTGATCTGGATCGATCCGACGGTGAGTAAATATCCGACGGCAGTCTGCAGTGTCAGGGCCGACCCGACGTAACTGTCCTCGGCGAGTTCGGAGACGGCCGCCGAGAACTGCGCGGAGTCGGCGACGATGACGAACCCCCAGATCAGGAGGAACGGAACGAGGACGATGAGCGGGCCACCGAACACGAAGCCGGCAGCGACACAGGCAGTGCCGCTGACGCCCATGCTCGCGCTGGTGACGGTCGTTCGCCCGACTCTATCCGCGAACGCACCGGCGACGAGTGCGCCGATACCGCCCACAGCAATCGTCGCGAACGCGAGCACCGCCGCGAGCGTCGGTGCCGGCTCGCCGCTGGCAGCGAAGCTCGCAGCCAGGTACACCGGAATCCACGCCCAGACGGCGTATAACTCCCACATGTGACCGAAATACCCGAGGTTCGCGAGCATCGTCCCGCGGTCACCCAGCATCCGCCGGATCGCTCCAGGATCGAACGGTGCCGCCGGCGCCTGGTGGGGACCGGGGCGCACGAAGAGCACGAGCACGCCACTGACTGCGGCGAGCCCAGCGGCGCCGATCAAGACGAGGCGTGGCCGGCCGACCCCGCCGATCGCTCGAAGCAGGTGCGGCATCGCCGATCCGACCGTGAGTGCCCCGACGAGCGTGCCGATGGCGAACCCGCGCCCCGCTCGAAACCACCCGGCCATGATCTTCATCCCCGTCGGGTAGACGCCGGCCAGCGCGACACCCGTCAGGAATCGCAAGAGAACGGCCGGGAGGAACGACGACACGGCGAGCGCGATCAGGACGGTCGCTCCCGCACCGATGGCGGCCGAGACGGCGAAGAGATACCGCGGTGGAATCGTATCCGAGAGGGTCAGCGTCGCAGAGAGCACGGCGCCGGCGACGAATCCGAGTTGCACCGCGTTCGTCAACCAGGCGGCCTCACCGCTCGAGAGGTTCCACGCTGTTGCGAGTTCCGGTCCGACTGCCGACGCGCTGAACCAGAGCGTCATCGCGAGCAGTTCCGCGACAGCGAGCACGACGAGGACGCGGTATCGACTCCGATTCGGCTGTCCCGCCGACTGTTCTGGACCCGAAGGATCATCGTTTCTGAACGACGCCGCATCCATACCGCCACGTCTCGCAGCAGCGTGGATAAACCCCTCGTGGGTGTTCGAGCGGCATGCACACCGCACGGCCGCTCCCGGCCCCACCAGCCATCGGTCCCTGACCGGCCACTTTCCGTCGAGCGACGCTGTGAGGGCTCGACGGCCGGTACACTGACGCCGCTGGCCCCATTCGGATCTGTCGATGTCAGTCCCGGCACCGGCCGACGTTCGCCAGTGGGTGAGCGACCGCTCGCTCCGGCGTCTCGTCCGGTGGTTGGTCCTGATGGGCCTGGGCCTCACGCTCCTCGTCGCGCTGGGGTTCTACGCGTACTTCGGCCTCCTCGCTCATCACGCGCCCGCGGACGCACGTGAGTCCGTCCGGGGAAATCCCGACGTCACCGTCACCGAGGGATACGGTGGCTACGTGGTCTCGGACGCGGACCCGGGCGTCGAACGCCTCGGCATCGTCTTCTATCCGGGTGGCCGCGTCGCGCCGGACGCGTACCTCCCGACGGCAGCCAGACTCGCCGAGCGCGCCAACGCGACGGTCGTAGTGCCCAAGATGCGGGTCAATCTCGCGGTATTCTCCCAGGGACGGGCCGACGGCGTGATCGAGGGTGAGTCCGCCATCGACCGCTGGGTGGTCGGCGGGCACTCCCTCGGCGGCGCGATGGCCTGTCGCTACGCCGCCAGCAATCCCGCGGCGGTCGACGGCCTCCTTCTCGTCGGCGCCTACTGCGACCGGCCGGTTCGCGAGATGCCGGCGCTCGCGGTTGTCGGCACGCGCGACGCCGTGTTGAATCGCGACCGGTTCGCGGCGACGCGTGGGAATCTGCCGCCTGGTCACTCGGTGGTCCGAATCCAGGGGATGAATCACTCGCAGGCGGGGAGCTACAGTGGCCAGCGCGGCGGGCACCCGGCGCGGATCGAGACTGCGGAGGCCCACAGGCGACTCGCGATCACTGTCGACGAGTGGCTCTGTCGGGCCATCGACCACTGCAATCGGACGGCTGGTGGGTGAGGGAGGCACAGTCGCTGCTCGTGGGGTCGTTCCAGCGTCATCGAAAACGGGTCGCCTGCTCGGGAGTCGGTCCCGAGCGACCGTGGCAAGCGATGTGTCGGGGTCGGTCGATGGTCCTACTCGACCGTCAGTTCGACCTCGTGAGTGGTCGATTCGCCGGTGTTGTCGGTCGCGGTCAGTGCGACGGTGTAGGTACCGGACTCGTCGTAGCGATGCGAGGCCCACCAGCCCTCGGCCGTCTCGCCGTCGCCGAAGTCCCACTCGAGGTCGGTTATCCAGCGCTCGTCGCCAGAGCAGTCTCGGGCCTCGAACTCGACGGTCTCGTCGACGGCTGGTTCGGTCGTGCTGGGGTCGGCTTTGGCCACCTTGTCGGTCATCTCTCTGACCGTGATGGCGAGGCCGTGGGTGGTCGTCTCGTCGGCGTCGTTGGTCGCCGTGAGTCGGACCTCGTATTGGCCGGGGTCGGGGTACTTGTGGGAGACCCACCAGCCTTCGCCCGTCTCGCCGTCGCCGAACTCCCACTCGAGGTCGGTGATCCAGTGGTCGTCGTCGGTGGTTTCGACGACTTCGAACTGGACGCTGTCGCCTTCGGTGGCCTCCGTCTTGCTCGGGGCCATCATGGCGATGGGCTCCTCCGAGGTTTCGGCGAGCCACTGGCGGACGAACCCGCCGTGTTCCTCGGGGCCCGACCGGAGCGTCCACTCGTCGGCGCCACCCATGCCGGGCGAGTCGAACATCCGCGGGCCCCAGGAGTCGTCGAAACACCAGGAGGCCCAGCTCATGTTTTCGTAGCCCTCGAGCCACTCGCGGAGGGGCTGGCCCCACCCGGTGTTGGTGCCCTGGTCGAGGCCGTCGCTGAAGGGGTCCCAGCCGAACTCCGTCAGGAAGACCGGCACCTCCTCGGCGGGTTTGCCGTACTGGTCGTCGAACTCCTCGGGCGAGCCGTTGCTCGGGTAGATGTGCGAGGCGTAGATCAGGTTGTCACCGTCGAAGGGGTATTCCGGCGCGAAGTTCGTCCGCGAGGTCCAGTGTGGCGAGCCGAGGACGATGGGCGTCTCGGGTGCCTCCTCGCGCACCATGTCGACCCACGGCTGGGCGCTCTCCCGCCAGAGTTTCCAGGCGCCTTCCTTGGTGACGTCCTCGCCCTTGTCGCCCCAGAACACCGGATAGGTGGGTTCGTTGAACAACTCGTAGAGAACGTGGTCGTCGTCGGCGAAGGCCGGGGCGACGGTGCCCCAGAAGTTCCGCACCAGGTCGTCGGGGTAGCGGTCGTAGCCCGAGTCGTCGGTGGCCGCTTCCGTATAGGGCCGGATGACGTGATAATCGATCATCGCGTAGGTGCCGCGCTCGCCCAGCATGTCGACGACCGGACGGAGGACGTCATCGACGAGCGTCTGCGGGCCTAGCTGGTCGACGTCCCACTGCGTGACCGGCAGGCGCAACACGTCCGGGTACCACCCGCGGTCGGTGTCACTCGCCCACCCCACGACGTCCTTGGGCGACTTCGGATGGATGTTCTCGACGTGATAGAAGCCCATCGAGGCCGTCGCGACGCCGCGCAGTCGGACCTGTTCGTCCTCGGCATTCTTCAGCCACCGGCCGTCCGTGTGGAGTCTGGACGGTGTCTCGCCGTCTTCGGCCGCGGCCGTCCCCGTGAAGCCACCGAGGGCCAGGCCCGTCGCACCGACGCCCGCGGCCCGCAAGACGCCGCGTCGCGTCGGCGATACCAGTTCACTCCCCGATTCCCCATGCGTCGATTCGTCGTCCGCACCGTTGGGTGCCATGCGAACTTCCGCTCGCCACGCGACCGCTTAATACCCCACCCGTCTGAAACGTTCGACTCCGACGAGCCGGCCGGTTCCACACTGTGAAACGATCGACGGACCGTCTCCGGGTCAGGGCGTACCCAGGTCGTCGACGGGTCAGGGCGTACCCAGGTCGCCGACGGGTCAGGGCGTGCCCGGGTCGTCGACGGGGAGGAGGCCAGTCGCCATGAGGCGGCGGACGATGGTGACGAGGCCGTTGTCGAAGCCCCGACCGAAGACGGCCTGCTCGCCCGGTTCCCCGCGACCGTTCTGGTGGGCGGTACTCACCATGATGCTCGACTGGTCGACGAGCAGTATTCGTGTGATCTCGGTGTCGTCGTCTAGCGACGCCCCCTGGAGCCACTCCAGGCCGGAGACGAACACCTCGGCCTCGGGCAAGGCGCCATCGAGTCGGTCGTACAGCGACTCGGTCCCGGCACCGACGAGGAGCGAGACGCCGCGGTCGGCCGCCTGGTGGAGTTCGCCCAGCAGCGAGTCGGTGACGACGGACTCGCTGCCGAGGATCAACACGATTTCCGAATCTGCCTCCCCGAGCAGTTGATTCGTCCGGCTATTTGTCGCCGCAGTCCCGGTGAGCGCCCACACTTCGTGCGTCCGGTCCGGTCCGGTCTCTTCGAGCGCCGGGTCGATCTCATCCAGCGTCTCACGGAGTGTGTTTGTCCTGGACTCGAACTCGGTTCGGAGTGTCTCGGCCGCCTCCTCGATCCCCACAGCACGGAACTGCTGTGGGTTCGCGTGCTGGATCTCGACCAGCCCTTTGGACTCCAGGACGCGAACGGCGTCGTAGACGCGCGTCCGTGGCACCTCCGAGATGTCACTGATCTCTTTGGCCGTGGCGTGGGGAAGCCGCGTCAGCGCCACGAAGGACTTGGCCTCGTACTCTTTGAGACCGAGTTCCTGCAACAACTCGATCGCTCTGTCTCTGTTCGAAAGTTCGTTCATTGGGTCCCAACCTCGATGCCCCGTCGAACGGAGCCTAGTTGTGTGTACTCCGTCCGGGTGAATACAAGTTGCCCTTGTTCCGAGGGGTCGCTGGCCGGTTCCTGGGCCGGGGTCGAACCCATTATCTACCGAAAGAGCCGCTCTCGGCCGCCAAAACCGCGAATCTTCCGATTCGACACCGGCTCCGTCCGTGGCCAGAGAGTTCCGACCCGTCTCACAGTGGGACAGAGCTATTCACTCGGATAATCACAATACTATTTTACGAGTCACCCGCGAAGTATCGGATGGCACTCGGCCACCAGTAGGGTCCCAACCTCGCTGCCCGGCCGCGTGCCCTTTCACGATACTGAACCCGAACGGGAGTCGCGCATCACATGACAGGAGACGTTTCGGACACCCCACGCTCGGTCGCCATCGAGCAGTTGACGGAGTTCGACCTGAGTACCTACGCCGCGCGCTCGTTCGTGGCGCTCGTCAGTCTCGGTGGCGGCACCGCACAGGACGTCAGCGAGGTGGCGGAGGTCCCGCGGACGCGCGTGTACGACGCCGTCGACGAACTCGAATCCCACGGCCTGGTCGACGTCCAGCAGTCCTCACCCAAGCGGTTCTGGCCGGTCTCCGCCGAGACGGCCGGGAGTCACTTCGAACGGGCCTACACTCACCGGATCGCGCGCCTGACCGAAGCACTCGACGACCTGGAACCGCGGTCGGCCGCCGACGAGCAACGGGGCGTCTGGACCGTCGACGGCCGGACGACGATCACTGAACGCATCCTCGAATTCGTAGAGGGGGCCGACTCCGAAGTCGTCTTCATGACCGTCGACGAACTGCTGACCGACGAGTTGATCGACGCGCTCGCGGCCGCCAGCGCTCGCGGCGTCTCGGTGAAACTCGGGGGCGTCGACGGCGCCGTCGAGGACGACATTCTCGACCGGGTTCCCGAGGCCGACCTGTTCGATTCGATCTGGGCCTGGTCGGACACGCCCGCTGGCCGCCTCGTCATGGTCGACCAGACTCGCACGCTCGTGAGCGTTCTCGTCGACGACCCCTCGTTCGACAGTCCAGACGGCGACACCCTCGCCCGAGACGAGACTGCGATCTGGGGATCCGGCTCTCGGAACAGCCTCGTGGTCGTCCTCCGGGCCATGTTCACCTGGCAAAGCGGCACTGATGCACGCTAACGACCCGGCGGCGTAGGTGGGCATCCGACCTGAATACTCACAGTGCGTTCGAGAAACAGGTATCGAACTCACAAGTTTGTCACTCAGATCGATACGTTATGCTTATTTGATCATGGATGCTATGGTATACCATGCTCGTGTCCCAGGCGGGTGATAGGTACTCGACAAGCGACAGCCCCTGTCGGGAGTCGAGGTGGTGCCGTGGCCACTGACTCCACAGACGAGCACGTTCCGCGTGAGATTGCGACCGTGAGCCACGAGTGGGACGAGGACCTGAACGTCTGTACGGCGGTCGTCAGTGCCGTCGCGGCCGCAACCGACCGACCTGCGCTGGAGCTTTCTCCGCTCAGGTCGACGATCGATCCGGATGCACTGAGTCGCATCGTCGCCAGTGAGAACGGTCGCGGCCCAGTCAGCGTTTCCTTTACCTACGAGGGCCAGCACGTCAGCGTCGACAGCGACGGCCAGATCACAGTCTGGACGGCAGCAGACGCCGATACCTGACGCTGGGTCGCACCCACCCGCCATCAGCAACCCCGCCGGCAGCCCTCACCCCGCTGTTGGCGTCCACCTCGCTCACGAACGTTTTTAAGCCAGGGCGAACCACCGCGAGGTAATGGTCGAGGCGTTCGCGGTCGCCAGCGGGAAAGGGGGGACCGGCAAGACCACGAGTACGCTCGCACTGGGGATGGCACTCGCCGAGGAGTACGACGTGACGGTCGTCGACGCCGACATGGGGATGGCGAACCTGCTCTTTCACGCCGGCCTCGCCGAGGTGGAGACGACGCTCCACGACGTGCTCGTCGAAGGGGGCGCGCCCGTCGAGGACGCCGTCTACGAACGACACGGGATGTCCGTCGTCCCCTGCGGGACGGATCTGGCCGACTTCGAGGCGGCGGACCCGCGACGGCTCAGAGACGTCGTCGCGACGCTCGCCGCAGACACCGACGTCATTCTCCTCGACTCGGCGGCAACCCTGTCGAGTCGCGCCGCCGTCCTGCCGGTGGTGCTCGCCGACCGCGTCGTCGTCGTCCTCGAACCCACGATTCCGGCGCTCTCGGACGGGCTGAAAGTTCAGGAGTACGCCACCTCCTACGGCACAGAGACGGCCGGCATCCTCTTCAACAAGGTCCGCGACGCGGATGCAATCGACCGGATCGCCCCGAAAGCCGAACGCTACTTCGAGGGGCCGACGCTCGCGACGGTTCCCGCGAGCGAGTCGGTTCGGGCGGCCCGGCGCAACGGTCGACCACTGCTCGCGCACGCGCCAGACAGTGCGGCCGCCGCGGCCTATCGCCAGGCAGCACGGTCGCTGTCGGTCCGCGACGGCGACTCCGAGACGGTTGCCGACCGCTTCCGGAGCGCCGTGGTCCCGGATTCACCATGAAACTGCCCGAGGGCCAACTCGTGCGCTCGCGGGTCGTTAGCGACCCGCGAACGGTGCTCGTGGATGCGCTCGACCGCGAATTGACCGGCTACGCCGTCTTCGAACCCCAGGACGCGCTCTTACTCGACGCGAGCGGCCGCGGCGTCCTCACCTTTCGGGCGGGTGTGCCGACCGTCGCCTATCACACTGGCACCGAACGGGGCGGCCCGCCGGCACTCGCGGATCTGGCCGCCGCAGGCCCCTACCAGCTCGACCTGTACGCGCTCCCACCGGCGGATCTCACCCGCGTCCACGACCAGGCCGAGTTCCGGGTACCACCTGGAATGCCCGCCGAGCGACTCGTCGGTGACCAAGCGCTCGCTGCGAGAACTCGAGAGGCCGCGCCGTCCGAGCGTTCGATGGGTTCTGCGAGCGCCGGGACCAGAGCGGAACCGGTGGCCGGGCAACCAGGGAGCGACAACGGGGAAGACAGTCAGGTGGGTGCGGTCGAAGCGTTCCTCGACGACGAGGAGAAGATCGAAGCGATCCGCGACCAGGCCCGTTCCGAGGCCCAGGACCGGGCCGAGGAGTGGGGATTCGAGGACGTAGCCAGTCGAGATGGGCCAGGAGACCCCCGGTCGTAGGGAGGCCTGACGAGTGGGAAGTACTCGATAGGTGTCGAGTACGCGCTAGTGACGGCGAGCGTCCTCGGCCGCTTGCTTGCCGAGAAAGTCGGTGCTGGACTCGTTCGACCGAACTTGGCCCCTCGCTGATACGTGAGCCGCGTCAGTGCATAATTTAGACGTCGGCTGCGAAGGCACGTGTATGGACGAATTCATCTATATTTGCTACAGCTTCGACACGAAACTCTCGGGTGACATCGTCCAGTCCTGCTTGGCGGCAATCGATACACACGCAGACAGCGAATCGGGTCCACTGGCGCAGGACATCCGTGGTTCACTGTTGCTGAGTGATTCGGAGGAGCCGATCACAGTCACCATCGGTGGACTCGACTACGACCTCGGCGTCGGGTCCCCAGCACTGGGGAATTTCGACGACGAACAGACGGTCTGGATTCGCGTCTTCGGGACGCACTTCCAGGCACCGACGGCTGGCGCCGAGGCTGCACGCGACAACACGAGTGCACTCATCTCTCTGGTGACAGCAATCTACGAGACGCTCGTCGAGCAGGACTACCCAGTCAGCTACGTGTACGGATTCGGCCCGACGGAGGTACAGATGCTCCTCGACGGTGCGGTAGACGTCCCGGCCGCCCAACTCGCTGGCTCCTCCGTCGAGGCGCTCTTCTGGCTCCAGATCCTCCCACCCTCACGGGTATCGGTGCTCGGTGAAGATCGACTCCTGTCGGCACCGGCGTGGCGGGTCGAACAGGTATCCGATGACGGCATCCTTCTCGTCGTATACGACACCCCAGACCCCTGGGTCGACGGTGATTCGTCGCGCCTCGACGAGGTGATGGACCATCTGGAACTCGAGGATCCATATGAGTGAGTAACTCACTCGTCCCTGGACGGCTCACCTCGTCAGGAACGGTCGGAGTCGACCACTTTGACGAACTGGGGCCCAACTAGCGAAGGGACCGCTCCAACCGCGGCGGACTCGTCGGTGGGTGACCCCCAGTACATCGTCAGCCACTCACACGGACCTTTGGACGGTTTTGCCACAAGCGCTTTTCACCAGACCGGGCACCTCCCGGACGGAGAGCCAACCAATGAAACGCACCGTCGCGATACTGGCGATGCTGGTCGTATCGGCAATCGCACCCGTCACGGCACTCGCCGGGACGAGCGATCAACGGGCCTACGCGGGCAGTCACGTCGCCTTCGACACAGAGAGTACCGCCGTCGTCGACTACACTGTCGACGGCAAACAGACGGTCGACTCCCTCCGGGTACAGTCCCAGTCCGCGGCCGACTCGTCGCTCGGACTCGGTGCCTCCGCCGGTCTCGACGCCGTCGCCGACATCGTCGGTGCGGCCGTCTCGCTCGACGCCCAGGCCGACGCCGGCGCCACCCTGACGACCGAGAGCGGCGCGACCGTCGAGGCCCACGACAACGGCCACGGGTCGCTGGTCGTCGTCGCGGAGGAATCCGCCCAGTACGTCGCGCTGAACGTCAGCGACGACGACGCCGACCAGGTGAGCGAGAAGCGGGCCGTCTTCGAGACGGACTCCGGCGCCACGGCGACCGCAATGGTCGTCGGAGACGGGAATCTGTCGGTGACCGACGACGGGAACCTCACCGCGGCGGTCGCGGACGATAGCCGCCTCGTGGTCCGAAGCTACGCCGAGGGCCGAACCGACGCCGACGAGCGCGAAGAACGGATGATCGTGAACGAGACAGCGGCCGCCAGCGTCTACGTCATGACCCAGGGCGGCGAGCGAGTCACCGACACGGTCACCTACGGCCAGAACACGACGGTCGACGTCAAGCAGCACGCCGAAGGCCAGGTCAAGATGGCCGTCACCCGCGCCGAGCACGAGGGCCGCGTCGTCGTGACGCACGTCTCCAACGAGACGTTCGAGACTGCCGACGACGTCTCGGTCGCCGTCGACGGCGAGGCCGCGGCGAGCGCTTCGTCGTACGCCGACCTTCGAGCGGCCGCCAACGGTGGCGACACCTCGAAGTACATGGTCAAACAGGCCAGCGACGCCTCGGCCTCGGCGGACGCCGACGCACGCGTCCTCGTCGGGATCAATCACTTCTCGACGCGGCAGGTCACGATGACCGACGCCGAGCAGGACTCGAGCGACGACGATTCGTCGAGCGGGGAGACGGACGCCGCCTCCAGGGATTCCGATTCGACCGACGATGACGCCAGTGGTGCCGACAGTGACGGCGACTCGTCGGCCGGGTCGTCCGGTGACGATGCGACCGCCTCCGGGAGTGGTCCCGGGTTCGGCGTCGGTGCCGTCCTGGTCGCCCTCATCGCGATGACCGGTCTCGCCGCCGGGCGTCGTCACTGACGTCGGCTGACCGCCAGCCCTCGACCGTTCGACGACTGTCGATCTTTTCTCCCACGAAGCTTATTACAGCCCTGGTGAAACTGCCGGGCGATCGGGTCCCCACCATGACCGACGCTCACTCCGGTAGCGTACTCGCCGTCCTCACGGTCGCAGCGCTACTGACGAGCCTGTACAGCGGCGTCGGCTTGGTCGCTGCCGGCGAGACGCCGTCGCTCGATAGCGACGCCACTGTCTCCCCCGAACCGGCCGTCCAGACAGTCGCCCCGACCGAGAACGACACGGGGCAGGTGACAGAGACCGAGAACACGACCGAGACGGTCACTGATGGGACGGAGAACACGACCGAGACGGTGACGAACGAGACTGAGAACACGACCGAGACGGTGACGAACGAGACTGAGGACACGACCGAGACGGTCACTGATGGGACCGAGGACACGACCGAGACGGTGACGAACGAAACCGAGAACGCGACCGAGACGGTGACGAACGAGACCGAGAACACGACCGAGACGGTGACGAACGAGACTGAGACCACGTCGGGGACCGTCGAGGACACCGCGGAGTCTGTCGCTGCGTCGACGACCAACTCGACGACGGACCTGACGAACGCCACGACGGAGACCGTGGAGAATACGACCGGGAGCGTGACGAACGCCACCGAGAGCACGATAGCGACCGTCACGAACGACACCGAGCAGGTCCTGGAAGACACGCTGTCGGTCGACGCCTCGATCACCGCCACGGCCTCGGTCGGGTCCAGCGTCTCAGTCGGCGCGAACACGTCGCTCTCGGCTACCACGGACTCCGGGACGACCCCATCCTCCACCGAACCCGCGCCTGGAGCGCGTCACACTGCGTCCTCCGACGAGGCAGGCCTGTCCCACTCCGAGACGGCCACCGGGACCGCCACTGCCGCAGTCGCGCCAGCGGCCGAGGACCGTTCTTCGCCGCTCCCCGCACCGAGCGGCGCCGCGGCTGGCGGTGCACTCGTCGTGACTGGCGTGGCAGTCGTCGCCGGCTCGAAACACGTCGTGACGAGTGCATCGGCCACCCGTGGCCGAGAACTCCCCCGGCTGGGTCGGTCAGTTCGATTCCAGGCCCAGGGCGCGGTCGACGCGCTCCGGAGTACCATTGGCAGGCTGCCGCGAGTCATCCTGCCGCCGGGCTACAGCCGGTACGACGATTCCGACCCGCTCGAACACGAGACTCGCCGCTCGCTGTTTGAAGCGGTCGAGCGGTCGCCGGGCGTCAACCTCTCGATGCTGGCCGATGAGACAGACGGTTCCCTCTCGACTGTGCGCCACCACCTCCGGATCCTCGAAGCCGAGCACCTCCTCGGCACGAAACGGATCCGTGGCCAGCGTCGCTACTTCCTCAGCAACGAGTCCGAACCGGCGCTCGTCGCCGCGCTCGACGACACCGCCACCGAGCCAATCCTCCGGACGCTCGCACAGACTGGGTCCGCGACGGTGAGCGACTTGGCCGACGCACTCGGCCGCGACCCGAGTACGATCTCCCATCACCTCTCGCGGCTGGAGGACGACGGACTGATCGAACGCGAGCGCGACGGCCGCTCGGTCGAGAACAGTCTGGCAACGACGGCTGAGCGTGTGCTCGCCAGCGCTCGTGGCGCGACTGAAACCCGGCGGTCGGTCGCGACGGAGTGACCTACTTGTCCATCAGCACTGGGATCCACCACACGCGGCTGCGCCCGCCGACTTTCTTGCTCGTCACGTCCGTCTCGTCCTGCAGGTCGTGCAATCGGTTGAGTGCGGTGCGGCGCGAACAGCCCAACACCTCTGCGACCTCGTTCGCGGTCAACGGCTCGGCGTAGTCCGTTCGGTCGCGAAACACCTCGATGACGTCGGATTCGGTGTACTGGGTCTCTCGGCCGGGCTCGACCATGTGCGATCTTGGGTGTGCTAGGCCTTATCACTTCCCACGAAGGAAGCGCGTTCGGGCGGAGACGGCCTGGGACCGTCCGAAAGCGATGGCCTCGCCCGCCCGCGACTACACACACCGGCTCACTGCACCGAGAACTCGTACGTCCCGGACTCGACCTCGACCACGAGTGCGTCCTCGTCACTGGCGACCGACGTGAGCCCCCCGGGCATGTCGGCCGCGTCGTCGCTCAGCGGGGTCCCGGATTCGCTGACGACGGCCTCGGCGCCGGCACCGTTCGGGAGTCGGACGGTCGCGCTCGCGGTCCACGGCACAGTCACAGCGAGGTCGTAGCCGTCGTCGGTCCGCTCCCACGCACTGGCCACCTCGCCGTTGGGCGTGTCGACGCTCGCTTCGACCCACTCGAGGTCGCCGACGAGCGCGGGCGCGACGGTGACGTGCTCGGTCACTGGGCGGTCGCCGATCCGGATCCCAGCGAGCACCTCGTAGAAGAACTCCGAGACGTGCGTGAACGGCGAGTGATTCAGGGAGTTCATCCCCGACCCGACGCTGTCATCGGAGTCCCAGCGCTCCCACATCGTCGTCGCCCCCTCGCGGGCCATGTAGACCCAGCCCGGCCGCTCGGGCTGGCTGACGAGCTCGTAGGCGAGCTCCGGGTAGCCGTGGTCGGCGAGGGTGTGGATCAGCGGTCGCGTCCCGAGGAAGCCGGTCCGGAGTTTGCCGCCGTCTGACCGAACGTTCGCGGCGAGGTTCGCGGCGACGCGGTCGACCTGGTCGTCGGGAACCAGCCCGAAATAGAGCGGGACGGCGAACGAGGACTGGGTGCCCGGCCCGTAAGACCCGTCGCTCGGGTCGTAGAAGCGGTCGGTGAATGCGGCCGCCACGGTTTCGGCACGGTCGCGATAGGCTTCCGCGTCGGGTTCGTTGCCGAGGACGGCCGCGATCCTCGCGAACGTGTCGGCCACTTGATAGAGGAAGGCGGTGTTGTAAAGGTCGTGGGGGAGGCCGCGCCGACCGTCCGTGTTCTCGAAGGCCAGCCAGTCGCCGTACTTGCCGTAGTCCTCGCCGAGGATCCCGTCGTCGGCGACCGAGAGCCAGTAGTCGACGTACGAGCGCATCCCCTCGTACTGCTCGCGGAGGATGCCCTCGTCGCCGTCGTGCCGATAACAGTACCACGGAACCATGACGCGCGTCACCGACCACGTCGGGTCCGCGGGGTCCTCGGCGGCCTTGTCCGGGATCACGTCGGGGACGTAGCCCATCGCCGAGGCGGCGTCGTCGTGGTCGCGGGCCCACTTCTCGTCGAAACGGACTGCATCGAAATTGAACAGGAGCGCGCGCGTCGAGATCTGCGCGTCGCCTGTCCAGCCGAAGCGCTCGTCGCGCTGGGGGCAGTCTTCGGGGATCGCGTGCGTGTTCCCACGGAGTCCCCAGACCGCGTTGTGCTGGACCTGCGCGAGATCCTCGTTCGAACAGTCGAAGCGCCCGCGGCGCTCCATCGCGGTGTGGACCGCCTTCGCGGTCACGTCCGCCGGGTCGAACTCGCCGGGGTAGCCCGAGACCTGCGCGTAGCGAAAGCCGTGGTAGGTGAACCGGGGCTCGTACGTCTCGTGGTCGTCGCCGCGGGCGACGTATATGTCGGTCGCGTCCGCGCTCCGCAGGTCCGTCGTCGAGAGGTCCCCGGACTCCGTCAGCGCCTCGGCGTGACGGATGGTGATCTCGTCGCCGCGCTCGGCGTCCCGGATCTGGAGTTCGAGCCAGCCGGTGAGGTTCTGCCCGAAGTCGAGGATCGGTCCGTCCTCCGTCTCACGCACGACCTCGGCGTCGAACGTTTCGACCACGGCCATCGGCTCGATCCGCTGTGGGCTGAGCGCTCCGCCAGGGCTGTCGACGCCGGTCGCACTCTCCCAGTCTCCGGCGTCGAAGTCGGGCGCGGCCCAGCCGCGCTCCTCGCGGCGGGCGTCGTAGCGCTCGCCGTCGTAAATGTCGTTCTCGACGAGCGGACTCTCGGTCGCCAGCCAGTCGCCGCCGGTCGACAGCCGGCGCGTGCGACCGTCTTCGAACTCCACGGTGAGCGTCACGCGGGCACGGGGTGAGCCGTCGGCGAGCCAGTGGGCGCTGCGCTTGGCGAACCAGCCGCGGCCGAGCCACAGGCCGATGGCGTTGGGTCCCGCCGCGAGTCGGTCACCGATATCCTGACTCGCATAGAGGACCCGCTGCTCGTAGTCGGTCCACGCCGGGTCCAGTCGTCGGTCGCCGACGCGCTCGCCGTTCACCCACAGCTCGCCGTAGCCCACGGCGGCCACGTGAATCCGCGCAGCAGCGACCGCGCCGTCGAGGTCGAATTCCCGGCGAAGCAGCGGCGAGGACGACGCCATTCGTGACTCGCCCACCCCGTTCACGAGGTGGTCGCGACCCCACTCGTCCGTCTCGACCGTGGAGGAAGCCTCGACTGGATGTCCCTGCGCGAGGTCCGTCCCGTCTTCGTCGCGGATGGTCAGCGCGGCCAGCGCGAAACACGCCCACTCGTTGTGGGACTCGGTTCGGCGCTCGACCTCGCCGACGAACGAGGGTGGGTCAGTCGCCGGTACCACGGTCGCGAGATCCGTCGCCGTTACCCTGACGTAGCGCCCGCTCGCATCCAGTCCTTCGTGCGCCCGTGGGGCGCCTGGCTCCGCCGCCTGGCCATTCGCGCTGTCCTCTCCGTCGTCGGTGGCACCGCTTTGCCCAGCGTCGTCGGCGTCACCACCGTCCGCGGTGTCGTCGGTCGCCGTCACGGCGACCGTCGCGTCCGCGAACTCGGGGTCGTCCGCCACGGCGACGCGATAGCCATCTGGGAACCCGAACTCGGCGAGCGGGTCGTCGGAAAATGAGGACGTGACCGCGTAGTCGTCCGGCGTCCGGACCACCGTGACGGGGTCGGCCGGGTGGAGCGTGACCGCCGCGATGTCGTGGGCCTCACCCAGGTCCACCTGGACCCACGGTTCGTCGTCACCCTCGGGGTCGCACCATCGGCTCCGCCAGCCGTTCGTGTCGCCCGGCCCCGGCTGGTGGGCGATCCAGTCGCCGGCCCAGTTTTCCGGTGCGAGCGCCGTCGAGAACTCGGCAGGGTCGGCCCACGGCGAGTCGCCAGCGTCTGTCCAGAGCTTCACCGACCAGTAGTACGTCTCGTCGGCCGCGAGGGTCGGCCCCTCGTAGGGGACGTCGGTCGCCCGGTCACTCTCGACGACTCCGGAGTCCCACAGGCCGCCGCGACCCGCGGCGACTGCCGCTCGGTCGCGGCCGACGACGACGCGGTAGGCCGTCTGCCCTGCGCCCCGCCGCTCGGTCGCGAGTCGCCACGAGAACCGCGGTGGTTCAGTCGGGTCGACGTTCGTCGGCGTCGACTCGTACCCGACGGTGAGGTCGGTCGGCCTCCCGTCCTCGTCACCGTCCGAAAGCGCGTCCATGATCGGTAGGCTCGGGGCAGGAGGTAAAAACTGGTGCACGGGTTCTCGGTGGGGCGTTCGCATTCGACCTCGACCACCCACCGTTCTCATCGACGGGCGACCAGTTGTGGTGTTCTCGACCACAGCGTGGCCAAGTCACTCATCGGCGCACCGCTGGAGAAACGAGCGTGAGCCGCGTCGCTGCATCCTCTCTCGTGACGTTCAGGTCGTACCCGACGCCGACGACGAGCGTCCGGTCGTCACGCTCCTGCACGACGACGCCGCGGTCCGCTTCGGACCGCTTATGACCGCTACTTCACTTGACCGGACCGGGATCCGGGAGCGATGGGATTTACGGTGACTGGGGGCGACCGCGAACATATGCCGGCGGAGTTGACGCCCGATTTCCCACTCTTTCTCGGTGGGATGCTCGCGGGTATTTGTGGCGTCGTTGCTGCACTCGTTTACGTCGTCGCACTTCCGGGATCACCTGCTGTGGCGTTGGCCTATGGATTCGCAGCACTCGGTGTGACCTTCCTCGCTATCGGTGGACTCGTGGCCGCTGGTCTCTGGTTGTATGGGAACTCTTGAGAAATCTACTGACTTTCTTTCTCCGTCTGTTTCCTAATCTGTCTCACTGGATTTCACCACAAGTATAAGTTCTAAGATAGATATATTGATGAAGTTAGTCAGAGCCCTCCATCTCCCTTAACCCGAATCCAGGAAATTTTCGATTGGGTATCAGCGAGTATAATATCAACTATCATACCGTAGAGAGTCTGCTGGGGACGCCGCTTTCGAGGATGCCTAATTGTAACATATCGGTGTCATTTTGTCCACCTCAGGATCTTGTGGCGACGTGAAATTGATACGACTGTTCCGGCTCACGCAGCAACTTGGAAAAGATAATAAAATTGAATTTCACCGCGATATCGGGCCTCGCTTGCATTGCTATTTTGGACTGTTCCACCCCCTTGTTGTACGCAGCAAACGACGGTGGTTCAGGCCTAGCAATCCCTCATATATCCACAATTCAGCAGAAATACCCCTTCAAAATAGGTTTTCACCGGGATACAGGTTACAGAAAGGACCGCTACTAGAGGAAAAACAACCACCCAAACGTGCCTAGACTGGGGGACAGACCCAAAGGCGAGACAAGCCGGAGAAGTGCCGAGCGGGTCGAAATACGTGGATACTGGACGTCTAAGCTACCTGGAGTGATCCAGCACGGGGCGAAAACATGTCAACACAGTCGTTCCGCGCACCCCCGGAATCGGACAAGGTTAGCAATAGCGACGTCCTACTGCTAACCTTGCAACCTCTCGGACTTCGAAGAGATTTGCACTCCTGTTGTCTGTCGATATTCTCAGCCCGCTGATTTCCTATGGTAGCGCCCACCTGGCTGGCGACAGCCGTGGCATCGCCTCCCTGATGGGTTGTCTAGGGACGAATCGCTCTGAATTTCTTTCTAGTAGCGGTAATTTGGCTTCCCTGTATGTGCGATGAAGCTGGAGAAGAGCAGGGTGTTCGCTATGATTTCACCAATTGAACGGCATTGCACACTTAGGGCTGGATAGAGGAAGATTCGCCGGGGTTGAACGCCATCGAATCGTCCCTGCAACAGCTGCGGGAACAGAACTGAGCGCCGTATAGAAGTATTGATATCTCTGTCTCAGGTCGGGACACGTATCACTCCAGCCCGAGGATGCAGGTCGACGTTTCGAACGCCAATCGCTGCTCACTTTGATTGTTGGAAAGCTGAGTAGTTCTCCTTACATCCGCTCTTCTCGTTCCGAGTCCAGTCTCTATTCGGGAAACCTGTCTGATTGAAGATACCTCATTCCGACTGCCTCGCAGCGGGGGATTCGAGTACCACGCCAACTGAATCGGGACCAACCGAGTGGGATACCGCACCTGAACAAGTCAAATTCCAAATAGACTGGAATTCGGGAATCAGCACTCACCACTCGGTAAGGTCCCAGGTCTGAATCGGCGGTAGATCAGGTTAGTTCGACACGGCACTGTGCGGCGGCCAGCATACAATCGATCCACGAACATCGACGCCCGATGATTCTCGATCGGTCGGCAGTCACTATTCTGTTGAATTACTGCGCCGCGCCCTTCGTTTTTCTCGGGGCACGAGGGGTGCCCCCGATGACAGAGCACATCTCGGGACGTGACGGTAGCGTCACGTCGACGGCGAGTGGAACAGGGACGATAGACCTCTCGGCTGGTGGCCTTCGAGCAGACACCGCGCTCATCACGGCAAGCGGGCCGAAGCGGATCACGGACCTCAGCGCAGGTGAGCGCGTGTACGCCTTCGACCCGGTGACTCGGTTGGCGCGACTGAAGCCAGTGACGGCCATCGAGGAGGTCGCCTACAAGGGTGAACTGGTCGCGCTCGAAACGAATCGCTGTAACCTACACGTCCACCCCGACCATCGAATGGTCTGTCGGACGATCGGGCAAGACGACCTGGACGTCCAGACCGCGAAGACACTACCCGATTTCGAGCACTACAAACTCGCGAACGACTGGCGGACCCTTCCGGGTGAGCGACTCGACACGGTGGACGCCACCGACTTTCTCGAAGAGTACGAGATGTGCGCGGAGACGGACGTCCACGGGCACACTGTCAGGGCGCACCTTCCGGACGGCTGCGAGCCAGTCCGGCGGAACTCCCACTTCGGGTACTACTTCGACCCCGAGACGTTCGCGACTCACCGCGAGGCTATCGAGGAAATCGCGACGGAGGTGTCCATCCACGCCGGGCCGAACCATCACCGTCGGCCGTATCGCTTCGATGGCGACGACTTCGTCGAGTTCCTCGGCTGGTTCATCACCGAGGGAAGCACGACCTGGCGTGACTGTAGTGACACTGTCCTGGTGAGCATTGCCCAGGAAGCCGAGACACATCGGCAGTCGATCAGCGAGCTGGCCGACCGGTTGGGATTCGATATGCGGTCGGCTGACCGATCGTTCAGCATCGCTTCGAAGGTGTACGGGCGCTTGCTCGAATCGCTCTGTGGGACGGGAAGCCACGACAAGCATCTCCCCTCGTTCGTTTGGGACCTCTGCGAGAGCCAGCAGCGACTGCTGTTCGAGACGTTGCTGGCGGGTGACGCCGACGAGCGTGGAACCTACTACACGGCGAGCGACCGGCTGGCTGGACAGATGTGTCGCCTGTCCGTGGAACTCGGGTTGAAGCCACGGTGGTCCAATCGGCGCGGCACCTGGCGGGTGTGTGGACGGGACGTGAACGATGGGTTCCGCAGTTCGACGAACGTCTCTCGCGTGGCTTCGCCGGGGTCAGTCTATCGGCTCACCGTCGCAGATTATTCGTGTGTGTTGGCGGGTCGCGAGGGCGTCTCCCAGTGGGTGGGAGTGAGTCGAGTTTCGTAGGCTCGGTTACGAGAAGATATTGAGGAACCGAGCAGAAAATTCTGCTAATGGCCACTTAAATTAGTGTCCTGTTCTCCGGTGAATGTCGGATTTGCTCAGTACAGAGAGTGGATGCAGTACGACAGGGGTGCTACTTCGTCCACCTGATTTCGTATTCCAGTTCGTATCTTTGCTCTCCTGTTTCCGAGTCCGTGAGTCGTTCAAGTTCGACCTCGAATCGAGGAATTTCCGGAACAGTCACGCTCTGTTCTTGCGTTCCGCTCGTTAACTGGACATCGCCAGATTCAATCTCGTCCGCAGCCTTACGAAACGCTTCCGCGACTGCGGTTCTCTTGGTCTGTTCTTCGGTTTTGAATAGTACTTCTTCTGGCATTGAGGCACACTCACAAGGATCTATGAGCGGAACTATGTAATCTGTGTCGCTTGTTCTCACTACGCAGAAATACGAAACCCTCTCACTGTGGTGATTTGCGCTACGTATCTTGAACGACGATCAGGACATCTCTCCGAGTTGATAGAAACCTCGACGGTCAATTCGCAGGCCTACTGACCAGCAGATCCAGCAAGTTCTACGATGAAAACAACGCCCTCGAGAATGGTTCTATGATACACTCCTACCGTATCTTATTCACCATCCTGACTCTGCATCGGTGTCTCCCAGTCTTTCTCAAAAGCCTGCAACGTTTCTGTAAGCGTCTCGTCGACCGTTGCACTAATCCCACTGAAGTACTGGCCGTATTCAGACTCCAGCACCGACTCCGTGAACGGACACAGTGGTTCGTTCAACTGGTCTAATTGTCCACAGAATCGCTTGACTGCACCCCTAAACCGATTGATACTGGTCACTAAATCATCCGACCCATCGAAATCGTATTCCTGCAGGTACGCATGGTAGTCAGCGATATAATTGAGTGCATCTTGCCGTTCCGATGGTAGGGCCTCCCACGCCGTATCGTACTGGGCAGCAAATTCTCGGACGATTTCCCTGTGTAGCTCTCGATTGCCGGTTTCTAACCATGACGGTGGTGTAATACTCACTGGAGTGAGTGTCACATCAAATTCGGACAGTGACGAGGGAGGACTCGTATCCTCCGCCTCGTTAGCATCTAATGGCAGATACTGTAAACGGCCTAATTTCAACTCTCCCAACAGCGGGTCATTGGCGTTCAACAATCGGTTCTTCGTAATCCCGAGGTACGGGTCAATGAACTCGAGTCCAGCCTTCTGTTCGAACCTGAGCTGACGTGTGTGGTACTGATTCAGTATGATAGGATGCAATTCGAGAAACGCTGCCTCTTGTCGCTGAATCCTGGGAATTCCTGCTGGGACGATCAATCGGACGCCTGATTCGTCCGTAATAAATGGGATCTCGCGTTCGACCCAACTCCGACGGAACTGGTAGATGACACCAAGCGAGTCAGTCTCGTCTGGAGCGGTTGCAAAATAGAGCGCGACAAGCGGATCGGATGTAACATCTAGTAGCCAGGACCGGGGGCCAGGCTCCGACCCGGACCTGATCTGGTGGAAGTGCTGTGCGATAGCAACGAGTTCGTCTTCCCCGTACGCTGGGTACTCAGTATCATTGAGAAACCGGTCAATCTCTGTAACAAACCGCGACAACTCTGTCAGGCGCTCGTTTATTATTGAACTCGACCGTTCCGGGTAGTGGTATGTTTCGATGTCACGATATATCGATGGGAGTAAATCCCAGGTTTCATCGCGCTGACCTCGGTAGAAATTCAGGTCCGTGCTGCCGTGAGTCCAGCCCAAGTCGATCTTGAGCGCGGCGTGATAGGCATCGTCGTACGGGCTTGACGAACCAGACAGGAGCTCGTGTGACGAGTCCTCCATCTCTGCGTGTTCGGCGATTGACTCTCTGAGTTCCAGTGCGAGGTCGATATCGGTCTGGTCAATCTCTGCGAGAGCGCCAGCTGCACGGAACTCAGATATCGTGCCTTGTGGATCTGGTTTTTTGAGTAAATCCAGTAGTTTTGAATACCGTCTGAACTTGTCGTCGTCGGAGAACTCAATCTCACTTGATCCGTAGAGACGGTCCCAGCGTCGCTCCAAGACCCGATAGGTGTGATAGAGCCACTCCCACGTTGATTCACACTCCGATTTGTCCTTTGCTGGTTGGACTGGTCCTATTGTGTTCCCCATTGTCCCGTATCGGAACTGTAACTGGCAGAACCGTTTATTTATATATTACACCACAAACACATTTGAAAAAATAGCATTAATTGGTGTACTTGGTGTCTCTGTTTGGAGCGTAGTGAGTGCGAGTTGGTAGTTGATTCTAGGTTCGAAGGGACGTTCATTGAGAGCACCTGCTGGAGAAAGCAGGCGTTGAACGCCCTCGACGCGCTCGCCTACGGGTCGCTTCGCTCCCCGTTCGCGTGTCGAGGCCTCCCTTCGTCTGCTCACGGGCGGCGAAGCCGCCCGTTCGTATGGTATGAGGGACCGCCGGTCCCTCACTAGTCGGCCTCGCACTCGCGGTCGCTGAGCGGCATATCCGCACTCGAACAGCCACACCGGCCAGGACTCGTGCGAATAGTGCCCGCTCAGACGGCTACATGTAAGAGAGCGCGCCTCGCCCTTTCAGTCCGACAAGGGCTCAGGTTTTGGGTCGGGGCTCTGGATTCGGATGGCTGGTCTCTTAATAATTGGTACGCCAGAGTGCTTTCACAACAGCAGGAACCAGTAGTGGAAGTTTGACCGACTTCCCGGAGATACTATCGTCCGAGTCTGATTCGTCGTCATCCTCGTGCCAACGACCCATCCCAATACGAACCCACAGGGGCGGACTCGCGTTCCGAGCTAGTTGGCACTGAAGTCGTCGATTGCGTCCTGGGTATGAGTACTACCCTTTCTGTAGAGATGTTCCAAAGCAGGTCGAGGTCCGGGCAGCAGTGGCCCGATGCAACCTCGCTAGTAGCTGTTCCCACGTATGGCACGCGTGGGGCCCACCGCAGACCAGTAATTGTGGACTGGCGTCGGGAGGCAACGATGCACGCCCTCAGCCGGATGGCATCATCGGGCACCCCCCACGGCGATTCACGTGCAAACGGACCTGCAGTGACGAGTTACCTCTAGGAACTCGCGCCAGTCGTTTAATCGTTCGGCTTCGCTGTGAACGATTCACACAGCTGGTATCTTTCTCTACTGATTAGTGACAGCAGTTCGTCACACCTGACTGCAGTCTACCCGGGAGAAATCACTTCGAGTGAAACGTGGCAGGACAGATTCGTCAGTCTTGTTCGGAACCCTATGAGGTCTCTCGAGCGAAATCGTTTTATTAGAGCCCCGTGGAATGTTTATTACTGACGGCTTCGTCCCGTCCTTTTTCCGCTCGCCCATCGGTTCGCCACCACAGTGGAGGTGACCATCGATGGCACTGCTCTGAGATGCGCCGTGCCGGATGTCGACCTGTGGTGGTGCTTCTGGGTCTCCTCGACGGGACGCTGTACGCTTCCACCATGAGAGAAATAGACATCCCCTGTTCAGACTGTGGCACTGCCCTCACCGAACGAATCGAATTCACGTCGAATCTCCCCATTGAGACGGGGTGGCGTGGGAGCGTCCGCGTCGCCGTGTGTCCGTCGTGTGGTGCCCGATATTACCCACGAGAGACCATCTCGCAACTGTCGGGTCGAGTCGATCCATCTCCCTCCCGCGGTGGTAGCTGAACAGTGACCGACCGCTCGGATCCGGAAGGGGCCGAATCGGCCCATCCGCTCGAAGCAGTCCCCGACGGGCTCGCTCCCGGCTCGACAGTCCTCGTAGCGAGTGTCGGCGACCCCACTGAGTCCGAGCAGTGTTTTCAGGTTCTCTCGAGGCTCGCCGCTCCGGAGGATACAGCGCTGGTGGTCACGACGACCGAGAGTGCCGAGACGACGATCGAAAACATCGAGAGCGTCTTCGATACCGAGACCCGCCCGTCGTTCAGTGTCGTCGATACGGAGTCGAGACAGCAGTCGATCTCCGCAGACTACCGAGGGGTCCCCACTGTATTCACCCCCTCACCGGGTGACCTGGAACGGATGGTGGTCGCACTGCGGCAACTCTCCGGAGCGGATCCACCGGCGACTGGCGACCGTCACCTCGTCGTCCGGTCGCTCACGCCCATTATCGAGCACGTTCCGATCGACCAGCTGTGTACAGTGCTCGACCAGATCGCAGGGATTCGAACCAGCAGGGGGCTCACGCTCTTTGGGGTCGACGAGATAGCACACGACGACGAAACCATTCGGGCGCTGACCGGCTGTGTCGACGGCGTTCTCTGGGTCACGGTGGCCGCAGGCGGGACGCTAGAGGTGACGTATCGACCGGTGGGCGGTCGGTTCTCTGCGGACCCTGAATCGACGGAGTGAGCGGAACTGGAACCGACTCTGTCGCGCTCAATCCGTCTCAGTCGCGTCGTGTGAGTCTGGGCTCCGCGTCGTCGTCGCGACCGTCGTAGGTTAGTTCCACTGTTCTCGAAGACGACTCGAGGTCGAAGGTCGTCCGCTTCTCACCGGCCGTCGCAGTGTAGTGAATCTGAAGCGACGCGGGGTGTCCGAAGCTCTGGACGATCGTATCTATCGCCTCTTGTAACTTTGCGGCCTGGTCAATCGCGACTGGAGGGTCGTCTGCCATCGCTCGTTGGTTCTCGAAGAACGGCCGTTATGCTTCCGGTTGTCTCTGTGACCGGTCGGTCGCTTCCGGTTAGTGACGGTCCTGGCTGGAAGATTTCCGTGTCGCTTTAGTTCGTTGCGGCGGTCAATTCGTACCATGGGCTTCGGTAGCTACGACGAATCCGAGCAGCAGAACCAGAACGTCGATGCCGAAGACGACGGCGAGGGCCTATCCGTTCACGAAAACGACCACGAGGGCGAGGTCACGTTCGAGACCGACGCGTCGACCGACGACCTGGTCGACCGACTGCAAGATATCAAAGGATCAGCAGACAACCCCTGACGGCGTCTCCGGTGGTAGCTCCGTCGTTCTCATCGGCCGTACAACAACGTGTTCACCCCCGCAGCGGTGGGTCAGTCTGCTGTGATGCGCTCCGCTTGAGCTCGCCCATCGCCCTTCTCACGGCACCTCGTGACCCGATGAGCGTTATATGGTCACCGGATTCGACCGTTTCGTCCCGATTCGGCAGGTGGGCGGTGACCTCGGTGCCGACCATGAGGATCAAGACCTGTTCCGGAAGGTGTGTGTCCAGTTCGGCGATAGTCGAACCGGCCAGGTCGGGATTCGTCAGGGCGACCTCTTGGACGTCGCCACGTTGGCCGATCGATTCCATCCAGCGGGTCATGGTCGGTGATTCGATGTGTGAATCAAGCAGCTGGGCAGTCGCGTCCGCTCTCGCAACGGTCTTGAGACCGAGTTCCTCGAACGGCTCTACGTTCTCCGTTCGATTGACGCGAACGATGACCGACTCTGGGTCGAATTGATTCCGCACGAGCTGTGCCGCGAGGAGGTTCGAGTCGTCGTCACCGGTCGCGACGACGACGATGTCCGCGTCGGCGAGGTCGGCCTGGTCGAGCACGGACGTGTCGGTCCCGTCACCAAGAACGACTTGATATCCCTCCCGTTCGAGTAGCTGCGCACGGCTCTCGTCGCGCTCGATGATACTGACCGTATCGCCTCGATATTCGAGCCGATCTGCGAGTCGTCGACCAACCGTCCCACCGCCGATGAGGTATATCGTATCTTTCATTGGAATCGTACTGTTCCGAAGAGATCGCCGACTGAACCGATACTGCCAAGAGGAACTCGTTTGAAACGTATCTGGCTCGGTAGTAAACGATTGTGATCGGTTGGATCGGGAGTCGGTCATCTGATAGCGTGGACGAGCGACTGCAGTCGGTGCGGTTCAGTCGGCTGGCTCGAAGCAAAGCTTCTTATCCGCCCTCGAATTGGTGTAAGGTATCGACCCGGGAGTTTTCGGGTTTTTCGGCGGATTCTCGCGGTGCGTTGGGCAGGATACCGGACACGCATGAAAACGACACACGATTCGATCGACGATATCCACGCGCAGATCGACGAAGAGACACCGGACGACATCGCGATTTCGAGCGTCCAGTTTGAGGGACCCGATCTGGTCATCTACTCACCGGACGTGGAGACCTTCGCCCAGCGCGACGGCCTGGTACCGAAGTTGGCGAGCACGTTCAAGAAACGGATTACCGTTCGGCCCACGTCGGACGCGCTCGTCCCCGAACGGGAGGCCGAAGGGGAGATCCGCAACACGATACCGGACGATGCCGGCATCCAGTCCCTGGACTTCGACGGGTCGACCGGCGAGGTGCTCATCGAGGCCGAGAAGCCGGGGCTCGTGATCGGCCGCCACGGCGAGACGCTCGACGAAATCCGGGCGGCGGTCGGCTGGACCCCAGAGGTCGTTCGGACGCCCCCGCTCGAGACGTCGACCGTTTCGAACGTTCGCAACTTCCTCAAGCAGGAACGGGACGAACGACGCTCGCTGCTCGAAGACGTCGGTCGCCAGATCCACAGCCCGACGACGGCCGACGAACAGTGGGTCCGCCTCACCACACTCGGGTGCTGTCGTGAGGTCGGTCGGGCAGCGTTCCTCCTCTCGACGCCGGAGACGCGAATTCTGATCGACTGCGGCGACAAACCCGGCGCCGAGGGGGAGGTCCCCTACCTCCAGGCACCGGAAGCGCTCGCGGCCGGGCCGGACTCCATCGACGCCGTCGTGCTCACCCACGCCCACCTGGACCACTCGGCGCTGATCCCGATCCTCTTCAAGTACGGCTACGACGGCCCGATCTACACGACCGAACCGACGCGCGACCTGATGGGGTTGCTCCAGCTCGACTACCTCGACGTCGCCGCGAAGGAGGGCCGCACGCCCCCCTACGATAGCTCGATGGTCCGGGACGCGATCAGACACACCATCCCCGTCGAGTTCGGCAACGTCACCGACATCGCGCCCGACGTGAAACTCACGATGCACAACGCCGGCCACATCCTCGG
>ENA-ORCR01000365-ORCR01000365.1-marine-metagenome-genome-assembly--contig:-NODE-365-length-29261-cov-8.385143_pt1 | contig 29261 bp, 21 predicted proteins | sample MGYA00237782_ERZ508514 | MGnify/ENA primary metagenome ERZ508514 (study PRJEB26185, sample SAMN06268960) | marine metagenome | isolation source: Eden Landing Ponds, San Francisco, CA, USA | place...
CCACCCAGCACAACCGCTCCGCCACAGAACTCAGGCTTCAGAAACAGCTAGCTGAGGATGCTTTGTGAGGTACTGAGTCTACTTCGAATAGTGAACCGCTGGACAAACTCGAACAGCTCAAGTCTCTCTACGACGATGGCGCCATTACTGAGGAAGAATTTGAAGAGCAGAAAGCAGCACTTCTCGACAATCTCTAACCTGTTACGCTGTATTGTCGATTTTGAGCTCTACAAGTAAGATGGAATCCGGTATTAGATCGGTCCCGCTCAAGCACGAGAGCCACCCAAGCTCCAACCTTGGGGATCTGACCTCTTCATTCGGTCAAATAAAATTCTAAGGCTGCTGACAGGGCCCGAGAGCGATTCGATGGAGTGGGGCAGAGGAAAGTAGCCATCTGAGCCAAAGAATTCTCTCTATGGCTTGCTCACTCGATTTGACAGGATTCGGACCCATCTGCCATAAATTCGCGCCATTGAGAGATATGGTCGACATCCCTGCTCCCCGAATCGCTCAGTACTCCTATCTCTTGGAGGTCCGCAACAATACGATTCAGAATGCGCCGCGAAGTAGATACCATTGGGTTCATGCTACCATCATCCAGTATCCATCCACGACGCTGAATATCTCGAATAGCTCGTTCATGACGAATCAGTCGTAGTGGGATTTCTCGTGCTAATTCACCGGTATCCACAGTAGCTCGTTTCCGAACCGTCTCTTCGAGCTCGTCAATGAACGTCGAAGTCTCCTCTTCGGCTCTCTCATCAATCTTCTCCAAGTCACAATAGACTCCATGACTCTTCCTGTTAGTATTGCCTTCAGGTGCGCCGCCACCTGAGTTCCCTATCGCATTCGAATTTCCGGCTGGAGCTCCACCCCCAGAATTCCCTATCGCATTATCATTCCCGAGTTGAGCGCCGACGCTTGAAGATTGATATTCATTTGTTGACATTATTGTATTTGAGTTTGAAGTGAATATCAAAGAAGCTTGCCAGTACAAAGTGCGATCCGATAGTGACAGAAAAATAACTTTAATCTAAGCCAGGTTGAGGGAAACAGGTCCTTGATAGGGAATTATCCCCAATATCTTAACAGGTCATGCCATATCCGGAGAACTACAAAGACATTGCAGCACATGAAGACTCTGTCCAGAAAGCGAGAGCCGTTAAGGAAGAATTCGGACTCACCTGGTCTGAATTCCTTGAACAGAGAGCTACTGAAATTGCTGTAGAAAACGAGTGAATCGCAATGAAAGACGTGATGAGCGGGAGCAAGGAAGCCAGCCGATGCCCCCGAGCGAACCCACTCGAAGCGGTGAACGAAATTCGAGTGAGGCCGAATTCCTGACGCCTAAGGAGACTGACCTTAGACATGAAGAAAAACCAGAGCGAGAGAGATAACGTTACCGCAGAGAGCATCCCTAAGACGCTGGTAGATCGCAATCAGTGGATTTGTTGGCGTTACGCCGGGGACAGGAAACCTCCCTACGATGCTAAAACAGGCCAGCAACGCAATCCTCTCAATCCCGATACTTGGTCGGACTTCGAGACCACGGTTGACGCCTATCGCCGAGAGGACTACGACGGTATTGGATTCGTTCTAAGTGCCGATGATCCATTTGCTGGATTTGACTTCGACAAGATACGCACTCCCTCAACAGGAGAAATTAATGAGGAGATTGAGAGCATAATCGAACGCCTTTCTTCTTACACAGAGGTGTCTCCCTCGGGAACAGGAACTCACACCCTCATTCAAGGAGAAATTCCATCGGATTACACTAACACCGAGAGTATTGAGGTATACGACTCAAAGAGATACTTCACCGTCACTGGGAATCATCTGGAATGGACGCGTGAAAGTATCAAAAAGCGTCAGGAAGAATTGGAAGTCATTTGCGACCAACACCTGACGAAGAAATCTACTAAGGCTGAACGAGATCACGCTGAGCTCCCTGCGGAGAATTGGGACGAAGAGACAATTGAAGAAGCGAGAGAATACATTCATGACTTCCTCTACGGGCAGGATACGGGGCCACGCGCACGAGAATACTATGCGGATCTGCTCAAGGGACGATACGCCGAGAGAGGATTTAAGAATGACCGGAGCAACGCCGAGACTACACTCTGCTCACTCCTTTATGGGATCTTCATTGACGGAGGCGCTGAGCCGGAACGCGCCCGCGACTTGACTTATCACTACCTAACCTATGCGGTGACTGAAAACCCATACACGAAACGCAGCGGCGAGCGACGAAAATGGGTAGCGAGGAATGCTGACCGCCAGCGGGCTTACCGACAGAATACTCTCGACTACGCGATAGAGAACTTCGAATTCGAGATATGGGATCTCTGGCGACAGAGCGGTAATCGAAAGACGAACGATTACTGCGAACACGCCTATGAGGTCGCAATGGACGCACTCTACAATCTCACCGTCGAATATGTACTCTCCTCTAATCCCCCCCACCTGTCTACTAATATGACCCCAGAATCGCAAGACTCTGGTGGCGGGTCATCGCGAGAGAATCCATATCCGACGATGGGAGAGATTGTTGAGAGAGCACAGGAAGAGTACGGACTGGCCGAAGAATCCTTTGAGAATATTCTCCGGAATATTCGGCAAGAGGGTGGGGCAAAGATGGCGCGAATCGGATCGAGTACGTACGTGTATTATCCAGCGACCTATCCGAACCCAGCAGACGCTTGTTACGTGAGGGTCGAAGGAGAGAAACACGATCCTATATCGACTGACGAATCGCCAGAAAAGGATGAGAAGGAAGTTAGGACAGATGGAGGCATGGATATCAGTAATTCTGAATACTGTGAGGTATCTGAACAAATTCAGGGTGTCTTCGAATGTCCGCTCGACCGATGCTCAAAGGTGTTTGAAGAGGATCGGCTTCGAAGCCATGTAAACCAGACTGACGACGATATTCACCGTGGGCTGATACTGGATGACGCACTTTCTCCGGTTGAGAAGCATAAACTAGAGCACGAGCTCCGGGAACAGTATGTCAAACAGGGAAGAACTCAACAGGAGATCGCCGACGAGTGGGGAGTCGGTCGGAATACGATTCACCGCTGGCTAAAGAAGCATAGTATCGACCGTAGAGATTGGACTGGTACCAGGGCGTGGAATCGAGTACAGTACGCGTCATTCTATACGGAAACACACGAAAACGGCGGATACGAGAAGGTCGGATCCTACGATCCCGAACTGGAGGGAATGCGTTGGACGACGGTACATCAGCTAACTGCCATCGCTGACGGCACAGACCCGAACAAGGTATTCTCGAATGGAGAGTACCAAACCCACCATCGAACCCCAATTCCGTGGCTGAACTTTGCGGAGAACGTCGAAGTCATTCCACGCGAACAACACCAGCACGCGCACCAACGAGGTGAATGGGATGAAAAAGATGGCCTCCCAGTTCTGGTGTCCGGTCAGCCGTTAACTGATGAAGAATACCACGCGATGTGGGGACCAGGAGTTCGTAACGGGGCGAATGAAGATCAAGAGCCCGAATCACATGAGAAGAAGCCCGCCTCGAATAATACGAATCATTGGGGGCCCGGCGCTCCAACAACCGATGTATGATTCTCGATCTCTTGAGCGCGCGTAGACTCCGGTATGAGCCAAGATAACATCAAGCAGAGTCTTTCTGTTTCTTCCTTCATAGAATCGGTATATAGCCTCGTCAGAGCCATTTGACTCAGTTCTATTGGAGGAAGAGACAGCGGCGCAGGAATTGAACCTGCCATTCACTCCGGATGTCCGGGCCGCTGCCGCGGAGGGATTTGAACCCTCGATCTTCCCTTAGTCAAAGGGGCGCCGTATCCAGACTTGGCTACGCGGGGAATTTTCGTCGCGCGGGTTCCATACCGCGCAGTTGGTATTCCCCTGTTTTTCGATAAAGTACTTTCGCCGTTACACCACACGAGTAACTACAAGGGAGTGACGGGCCAAATATAGTGTGAAGCGCCAGAAGGCGTCGGGGCGCGAGTGAAATCATGGTCAAATCTAATCGGGATCTCGGTGGGAAAATCGCCGTAAGGCGCTGCCTGCGTGCGAATGAGAACCGAGTAGAATCGGGATGCCGCCTCCCCGATTTGAACGGGGGACAGCTCGATCTTCAGTCGAGTGCTCTCCCAATCTGAGCTAAGGCGGCTCGCATTCGGACCAACGCCGATTCGAGACAAAAGGATTTCGAAAGGCGGCGACCGGATCGGCGAGTCGCAGAGCCACCGCCGGCGACGCGATTTCGCTCCCCCGTATCGCCCGAGACCGCTCTCGGCACTCGCTGAACGGTCCAGGACCGACGGACAGGGACCTTCGAGATGGGAGCGTCCGGAGTCGAACCTCAGTCGTTCCGTCCGCGCTGCTCGCGGTGTTGCTCGCGGCAGCAGAGTGGGACCGCCGCACGGCCGCGGCGCTCGCGAGATTACTCACGCCGCGAAAGTGGGACCGCCCGGATTCGAACCTCAGTCGTTCCGCTCGCGCTGCTCGCTTCACTCCCTGGTTCGAACCCGCTCCACTGCTGCTGCTCACGGTGCTGTTCGCAGCAGCAGAATGGGACCGCCCGGATTCGAACCGGGGTCACGGGCACCCAAGGCCCGGAGTATACCACTAACCCACGGTCCCGCATCCATACGTACCCGCATCGGCCGGTAAAGCGTTTCGTTGCGCGGGCGGGTTCTCACTCCTCGTCGTCGCGCAGTTCGAGGTCGGCGACGATCTGGTAGGGGTCGGTCCCCTTCCGGATCGCGTCGAGCATGAAGAACGCCTCGTCGGGCGCGAGGAAGTGCCTCGTGATCCCGCGACCGAGCGGCGTCGGCTCGAAGCCGTCGATGAACTCCCACTCCAACAGCTTCCCGATCGCGTGTTTCGTCGGCACGTCGCCGATCATCCGGTCGTTGAGCCGCTTGGCCTTCTTGCCCGCGACGACGACGTTCGCCAGGGTCTCCTCGACGGCGGCGGTCTCGTCGTAGTGGGTCGCCACGTCCTCCATCTCCCCTTTGAGGAGGGTGAATGCGACCTCGTCCTCGGTGCGATCCATGGAGTTGTGGTAGACGCCGTCGGGCTCGACGAGGAGGTAGACGCGCCCGCGGTCGTGGTAATCCGGGCGCCCGGCCCGCCCGAGCATCTGGGAGAACTCCTGGACCGAGAGCCACTCGATCCCCATCGCCAGCGAGTCGAAGATCACCTGCGAGGCGGGGAAGTCAACCCCGGCGGCCAGCGCCGCGGTGGTGACGACCGCCGAGAGGTCCTGGTTGCCGAACTGGCGCTCCACCTTCTTCCGGCGCTTGTAGTCGAGTCCGGCGTGGTACGGCGCGGAGTCGTACCGAAGCTTTCGGCTGATCTCGTGGCAGCGCCGCCGGGAGTTCGTGAAGATGATCGTCTGTCCCCGATATCCCTTCGACGACTTCGTGTCGAACTCGCGTTTCACGAGCTTGTCGGCGATATCGGCCTTCTCGCGGCTGTCCGCGAAGGTGACGTGGCGCTCGATGGGAACGGGGCGCTCCTCGTACTCGATCAGCGTCGCTCGGAGCTTCTCGGCGAGCCACTCGGGGTTCCCGACCGTCGCGGAGAGGTAGACGAACTGGGTGCCGCCGTAGCCCGAATGCGTCTCCATCCGCTCTTCGCTGTAGTACTTCAGCCGGGAGATGAGCCCGTCGAGCCGGTGGCCGCGTTCGCCCTCCTTCAGCGTGTGGACCTCGTCGATGACGACGGTGCCGACGTCGCCCAGATCCTTGCCAGTCCGGAGCGCGTGGTCGATCCCCTCGTAGGTGCCGACGATCACGTCGGCGTTCGGATCGAATCGGTTGCCGTCGTCGTTCACCCGCGAGGAGCCGACGCGGATCGAGACGTTCAGCAGGTCGCCGTAGCGGTCCTCGAAGTCCTCGTGCTTCTGGTTGGCGAGCGCGACGAGCGGGACTAAGAAGAGGAGCTTCCCGTCTCCCTTCAGCGCGCGGTCGATCCCCGTCAGCTCGCCGACGAGGGTCTTCCCGGTCGCGGTCGCGCTCACGACGAGCTGGTCGTTCCCCTCCAGCAGGCCGTTCCGCACCGAGAGGCTCTGAACCGGGAGTAGCTCTTCGAAGCGCCCCTGGAGGTGCGCGGACAGGTCGGGGTGGAGATCGAGGTCCTCGGTCCGGACCGGCGAGATGTCGTCGACGTTGGCGGAGACCTCGTCGTACTTCGTGAGGTCGGGATCGAGTCCGCCCTGCAGGAGATTGACGATCCGATCGAGGTCACCCGATTCGTAGAGGAGTTCTTCGAGGCGCTCCTCGGCGGCGCCCGTGAACTCGCCCTTGTACGACAGCTCGCGTTCGAGTTCTCGCCGGGCGCAGTCCCGGCAGATCAGCTCCCCGTTGTGCTCGATCGCGCTCTCGCTCGTGATCGGGCCGTACCGGCCGTCGCTCGCGCAGCGTCGGCAGGTCCGCACCGCCGTCGCCTCCAGTTGGTAGCCGTCGAGCATCGCCTTCAGCCGCTCGCGGTTCTCTGGCGAGGTCTGCTCGGAGATCCGGATCCGACCGGCAGCGCGAGCGAGGTCGACGAACTCGTCGGGCTGGCGGGGGTGATCCTCGCCGTCGCGGATCACCCGGAACTTGCCCGGTCGCGGGCCCGCGGAGGTCTCCTTGAGTTCGAGTCGCCCGCGGAGCACGCGGTTGCCGTCGCGGTTCGCGACGACGGTGTAGTCGCTCCGCGCCTCGTGGAGGAACAGCGTCTCGACCTCGGCCAACTGCTGTGACACTGCGATTCGGTACGCGAGCGAGGTATTTCAGGAGTTCGGCTCGGCACGCGCGGCTCACCACCGTGAGAACCGCGCCTCGAAAAGGGTCCGGGCAGTTACGAGACGAGTAGCTCCTCGCCGCGGTCGACCGTGATCCGGCACGGCGGCGAGAGCTTGTTGTACGCGCGGCGGAACGCCTCCTTCACGACGGACGCCTGCTCGACGTCGCAGTACGCCGTGAAGACGATGTCGTCCTTGTTGAGTCGCGCGGCGGTCCCGACCGGCTTCCCGAACGCCTGCCGCATCCCGTCGGAGACGCGGTCCGCGCCGGCGCCGGTCGCCTGCTTGTTCTCCCGGATGACCTGGTGGGGGAACTTGCGGAGGGTCATCTTGTAGTTGCCCTCGCCGAGCTCCTTGATCAGGTGCCGGTTCGCCGAGAGCCGGGAGCTCTCGAGCGAGCCGTGTCGGATCTGGAGCTCCTCCTCGACGCGGAGGCTGATCTGGACGGGGTAGTCGTCCGGCTCCGCGGAGAGGTCGCCCATATTGTGCTGAGCGATCTTCGAGCCCGGGATGCCCGTGATGTATTCGCGGCGGGTGTACGACGGCTTGTCGATCGTCCGATACATAGAGGCGGGTTTGTCAGACATGGCTACTTGTCCGATGTAGCCCGTGCTGCGGCGATAAACCCTTCGATACCGAGGCGTCGACGGCTCGTAATTCGGCTCCCGGCGGGGCGTCTCTCGGTCGTCGTCGCCTCACTCCTCCGCCGTCGGATCGAGCGCGACGTGGTCGAACCCGCGGTCCGCCAGCCGCTCCGCGGCCCGGTCGGTGATCGAGGGGGAGACGAGGACGCCCCGGACACGGGGGTCGTCGGCGTCGCCGTCCTCGCTGCCGCCGCCCTCGCCGTCGGTGTCGGATCCTTCCTCCACCCCCAACTCCTCCCGAAGCGCCCGCACGTACCGCGCGAGCTGGCCCACCGCGTCCGGGCCGACCCGCCGTCGTTTCAGTTCGACGACGACAGGGGTGCCGTCGGCGTCGACGCCGAACACGTCCATCGGACCGGCGCTGGAGGGGCGCTCGGTCTCCCGCGGCTCGAACCCCGGCTCGACGAGTTCGGGGCGTTCCAGGATCCGGGTCCGGAGGTCCTCCTCGCTCCCGTGGAGGGTGAGGTCTCGACCGCCCGTCACGGCCATCGCGGAGAGCTGGTGGACCTCGGAAAAGCGGACCGTCAGGGTCTCGTCGGGGTTCGCTCGGGTCGATCGCACGCGAAGCTGTCCACCGCGCACCGCGACGCGGTGTTCCGACCCCGGCGGCTGCCAGTTGACCGGCTGGCGTCCCTTGTCGGTGTGCACGAGTGCGGCGCCGTCGGGCTTCAAGACGAGCAGCCGGTCGCCCGCCCCGAGGTCGGAGGCGGCTCGGCCCTCGTAGCTGACCGTACAGTGGCCGAAGACGCTGATCAGGTCGCCGCGCTCGAAGGCGTCCTCTAGCTCCCAGAGGGCCTCGCGGTGGCTCGGGTCGTGGACGCTCGTGACTGTCACTACGAGTCGTACGTGATTGTCGCTCAAAAAGGGCGCGAGGGAGAGGTCTGTGGCGGTGGTCGGTTGTACGTCGCTGTCGACGCTGGTGGGCTGTACAAGATCGGCGTCTCTGTCGATCGCTTATAAATTGTTATCGCTGTCGACGTGGTGAAGACTTCCAAAGCCCCAGCCTCGTCACCGGACTACGTCCGGTTGCAAGCGAGAGATTCGCTCTCGCCCTGTCGCTGGCGCCTTATAAGGCGCCAGCGACTCCCTCGCGCGTGCTGCTCGCGTCCCAGGGTGGGACGCTCGCAGGCACGCGCCACCGCATTTTTCGTTTATAAACAGCGCTGACCGCTTAGGTCCCGTGCTCCCAGCTGTCCATGTACTCGCGCTGCTCGTCGCTGAGAGCGTCGTATTCGACGCCCTCGGCGGCGAGTTTGATGTCCGCGACCTCGCGGTCGAGCTCGTCGGGCACGTCGTGGACGCCGGGCTCGTAGCGCTCGCCGCTCTCGGCCAATTCGCGGACGACGACCGCCTGCACGCCGAAGCTCTGGTCCATCACCTCGACCGGGTGGCCGAGCGAGATGGGCGCGGCGAGGTTGACGAGCCGGCCCTCCGCGATGACGTTCAGCACGCGGCCGTCTTCCATCTCGAACCCTTCGACGCCGTCGCGGACCTCGTAGCGGTCCACGGCCAGGTCGTCGAGGTCGTCGAGGTTCACCTCGACGTCGAAGTGGCCGGCGTTGGCGAGGAGGACGCCGTCGTCCATCTCCTCGAAGTGCTCGCGGGTGATCACGTCGCGGTTGCCGGTCGTCGTGATGAACACGTCGCCCTTCTTCGCGGCCTCCCGCATCGGGAGCACCTCGTACCCCTCCATGTGGGCTTCGAGCGCCTTCCGGGGGTCGACCTCGCAGATGATGACGTTCGCGTTCTGGCCGGAGGCCTTCTTCGCGACGCCCTTCCCGCACTGACCGTACCCGCCGACGACGACGTTCTTGCCGGCCCACGAGAGGTTCGTCGTCATCGCGATGGTCGCGAGCGACGACTCGCCCGTGCCGTGGACGTTGTCGAACAGCTGTTTCATCGGCGTGTCGTTCACGGCGAAGACGGGGTAGTGGAGCTCGCCGTCGGCGTCCATCGCGCGCAGGCGGTCGACGCCGGTGGTCGTCTCCTCGGCGCCGCCGACGATGGAGTCGATCAGGTCGGGGTACTCCTCGTGGACGAGTTTCACCATGTCCATCCCGTCGTCGACGGTGATGGTCGGCTCGTGGGCGATGCAGGCGTGCATCGCGTCGTAGTACTCCTCGTCGTCGACGCCGCGGACCGCGTAGGAGGTGATCGACTCGTGGGTGTCGAGCGCCGCCGACACGTCGTCGTGCGTCGAGAGCGGGTTACACCCGGTGATCGCGACTTCGGCGCCGCCGTCGGCGAGCAGTTCGACGAGGTTCGCCGTCTTCGCCTCGACGTGCATCGCCATCGCGATCGTCTCCCCGGCGAGCGGCTGCTCGTCGACGAACTCCTCGCGGAGGGCGTTGAGAATCGGCATGTGCTGGAGCGCCCAGTCCATCTTCCGGCGCCCCTCCTCTCGGGCCGTTTCGAGGTCCGAGAGGTGCTGTGACACCGGCGAGTACGCGGTTTCGCTCATACTCTTCGATTCGCTCACGGCGCACTAAACCCTGCCGACACCGAGCGCGTCCGGAAAAGAAACCGTCAGCGGTGCGTGAATCGACCGACGCTCGATACGCCGTCAGTTCTGCGGGCCGTTACCCTGTCCGTTGCCGTTACCCGGGTTGCTCCCGGCGTCGTCATCGTCGTCGGCCTCCGCGTCGTCATCGTCCTCGTCTTCTTCGTCCGCTTCCTCTTCCTCGTCTGCTTCCCCTTCCTCGTCCGCTTCCTCTTCTTCGTCCGCTTCCTCTTCTTCGTCGCTCTCGTCGGCCTCCGCGTCGTCGCCGTCGTCTTCCTCCGTGTCGTCGTCATCGTCACCGTTCGGACCGACGTCGCTCGGGGGCCCGCGGTTGTCGTCGTCGCTCTCGTTCGCGTCGTCGCCGTCGTCGCCGTTCGGTCCGGCGTGGTCGGGCGCGTTTCCGGGACCGGTGCCCGCGTTTCCGGGACCGTTGTCCGCGTTTCCGGGACCGGTGCCCGCGTCGCTTCCGTTACCCGCGTCGTCCGGGCCGCCGGGGCCGCCCGCGTGGTCAGGCGCGTTGCCCGGGTTGTTCTCCGTCGCGAAGTCGGAGACCGCGGCACCGATGCCGCCCTCGCGGTCCTGCAGGCGGTCGATGAAGTCCTGCATCAACTGGCCGAAGGACTCGTCCTCGTCGCCCTCGTCGCTCTCGTCAGTCTCTCCGACCGTCAGGTCGACCGTCGTCGAGACGGAGTCGTTCTCGTACTCGGCGGTCACGTCGACCGTGACGTTCTCCTCGGCGGCGGGGAGAGAGACCGTGCCGTTCGCGTCGGTCTCGTACTCGCCTTCTCCAGAGTAGGTGGCGTTCTGCCCGTCGGCCGTCGTCACGTTCACGGCTGCGTTCTCGACCGCGGTGTCGTTGTCAGTGACCGTCACGATCGGCTCGCCGCCGGTGTTCTCGACGTCGAGTTCGAGGCCGTCAGGGCCTTCGAGGTCGACCGTCGTCGAGGCGGTCTCGTTCCCGGAGGCGGCCGTGACATCGACGGTCACGTCCTCCTCGGCGGCGGGCAGATCGACGGTGCCGTTCGCGTCGGTCTCGTACTCGCCCGCTCCCGCGTACGACTCGTTCGCGGGGTCGGCGACGCTCACGTTCACGGTGGCGTTCTCGACCGCGGTGTCGTTCTCGGTCACCGTGACCGTCGGTTCTCCGTCCGCGTCGTCGACGGCCACGTCGAGGTGTCCGTCGGCGGCCGCGACGCCGGTCATCGCGCCGAGCGCGACGACCGCGATCAGTAGAACGGCTGTCGTGCGTTCGCTCATGTGCATCCGGTCCGTGACACTGTTATCCTATAAAAAGCGAACTCCGTTAAGCCGGTTTAAATCGGATTGTATCCGGGTTAACGGCGCTGTATCGGTGGTTCGGGTATTTTCGGGATCGCGCGGGTAATCGATCACTGATCGAGGTCGATTCGAGCCTCGGAAGGGTCGGGCCGCGACTCGGGCGCGCACCACCGCCACTCGAAGATAATTTATAAGCGCTCGTCGCTCTCGCTCATGTCTTTTTAAATACGTTCTTGCCACGATCGGGACAAACCGCTAAAACAGGTCGTCGACGTCACGCCGCTTCCGCTCAGCCAGTTCCACGTGATCCGCGAGCCGCGCGGCCACCTGCGGGCGGGTGTCGGGCTCGCGAAGGAACGCGAACAGCAGCTCCGCGAACCGGGTCCGACCCGTACCGCGCTCCTCGCGTGCGAGCGCCGCCGCGGCCTCGAACGTCTCCTCGTCGCCGGGAGCGACCGCGGCGGCCAACGGGGGCGCCGCGAGCAGGGCCGCCGGCAGGTCGAGGTCGCCGAACCCCGGTGCCGTGCCCGCTATCTGGAGCGTCGGCGGGGCCGTGCGCTCGACCGTCTCCGGATCGGTCGCGAGCCGGTGACACCAGTCGCGGACGGGTTCGACGTCGACCCCTCGCGACGCCGACCCCGCTTCGCCGAGGTACTCGACCGCGTTGTCCGCGCAGCCGACTGCGCCGGACCAGTTACGGGCGTCGGCGTGGTGCGTCGCCGCCGCGGCCGCGATCAGTCCGTGAAGCAGGCGCTCGTCGGGTCCCGCCGCGAGCGGGAGCCACGCCGCCTCCCACGGATCGTGCGCCGCGAGGACGTATCCCTCGTTGAACAGGGCCGCGCCGGCGCGAAGCGCAGCGGGAACGGTGGGGCCGGCGGCGCCGTCGGCGTCACGCCCGTCACCGGAGGCGGCGGAATCGGACTCGAGATCGGTCATATCGGTTCGTCGGAGACTCCGAGGGATAAGCGGTGAGGACTTCACCGGTGATCGCATCGATAGTGCCCACACCGGCGAGAATTCCCGTACCGGCGAGAACCCCCGCACCGGCGGGGGTCTCCACACCGACGAGGGAGCCGGAGTGAACGCGATCGCGGTTGCGAGCGTGCGACAGTGACGGCAGGGCCGCTTCGTGCGGAGCGCTGCGGGAGACGATCGAGGTCCGGCTACCAATACACTAAGAAGGTCGGCAGTTGTACGGCCCGTAGACGTGTCCAGCCTGTTGCCGGTCATCGCGGCGATCCTCGTCTCGGGACTCGCCGTCCAACTGATCGCTCACCGCCTGAAAGTACCGAGCGTCATCTTCTACCTCCTCATCGGGGTGGTGTTGGGGCCGGAGGTTCTGGGGCTCGTAACGCTCGACACGTTCGGAAACGGACTCGAGATCATCGTCGGGATCAGCGTCGCGATCATCGTCTTCGAGGGGGCGTTCGCCCTGCAGATAGAGCGGATCCGGGGGGCGTCCACGGTGTCGCTCCGCCTGGTGACGATCAGCGCCCTCGTGATGTTCCTCGGGACCGCGGCCGCGGTCCGCTTCTTCGAGGGGGCCAACTGGGAGATATCGCTGCTCATTGGGGCGCTACTGGTGGCGACCGGGCCGACCGTGATCACGCCGATACTCAACGTCGTCCGCGTTCGGGACCACGTCGCGACTGCGCTGGAGACTGAGGGGATCGTCAACGACGTGACGGCCGCGATCGTCGCCGTGGTGATCTTCGAGACGCTGCTGCTCGACGACCTCGGGGTCCCGGCGACCCTCCTCTCGTTCGTCGAGCGACTCGGCGTCGGCGTGGGCGCCGGGGTGCTCGCGACGGTGGTCATCTACTACCTCTTGGACAGCGAGTTCGTCCCCGAGCGCGACGTGCAGGCGTCGCAGTTCCTCGTGCTGGCGGCGGCGGTCGGAGCGTTCGCGGCCGCCGAGGCCGTCGCCGCCGAGGCGGGTATCGCGGCGGCCGCGACGAGCGGGATCCTGCTCGGAAACCTCGACATCGACAACAGAGAAGAGATCGAGCGGTTCGCGGAGAACACGACGCTCGTCGTCCTCTCGTTCGTCTTCATCTCGCTGGCCGCGCTGATCGACGTCGAGGCGATCGCGGCGCTCGGTCTCGGCGCCATCGGTCTCGTCCTCGTGATCATGCTCGTGCTCCGACCGCTCGGAGCGCTGATCGCGACCGCCGGCGTCGAGCGGTTCACGTGGCCGGAGCGGCTGTTCATCGCGAGCGTGGGACCGCGCGGTATCATCCCGGCGAGCGTGGCCACGCTGTTCGCGATCGAACTGGAGCTGGCCGGAAACGTGGCGGCGGGCGAGCTGCTGGTCGGGACGGTGTTCGCCGTCATCTTCGCGACGGTCGCGATCGAGGCCGGGCTCGCACGACAGATCGGCGACGTTCTCGGAGTGTCACCAATGCGCACGATAATCATCGGCGGCGGTCGGGTCGGTCGGGCGCTCGCCACACGACTGGAGCGGCGAGGTGAGTACGTCGTTATCGTCGAGATCGACGACGAAGAGATCGAACGCGCGCGCTCGCAGGGGTTCACCGTGTACGAGGGCGACGGCAGCGACACGGAGACGCTGCGCGGTGCGGGGATCGGAGACGCCAAGCGGGTGATCACGGTGACCGGCGACGACGACATCAACCTCCTCGCGTGCCAGCTCGCGCTCACGAAGTTCGACGTCGAGTCGGTGTATTCCCGGGTGAACCAGCCCGACAACGTCGACGCCTTCGACAGCATCGGCGTCGAGGCGATCGACTCGCCGACGGCCACCGCCGTCGCTATCGACGACGAGATCGAGCGCCCGGCGATCACGCACTGGATGAACGAACTGGGCGACAGCCACGACGTGCAGGAGGTTAGAGTCACCGCGGAGAACCTCGCCGGGAAGACGATCCGAGACCTCAACGCGCAGATCCCCGACGGCACCTTCGTCGCCGTCGTCAGCCGCGACGGCGAGAACCACGTGCCGACGGCAGATAGCGTGCTGGAGTACGGTGACCACGTCACCTTCATCGGCGACACGGACGCGGTCAAGCGCGCGATGGAGCGGTTCCACCCGCACGATTAAGTCGCCGAACGGGAGGCCCCGTCTGTTCGCGGATCGAGGGCGGGGAGCGCTGGACCGGCGCTCGGTTGTTTATGATCCGTGTTCAGCGTGGGATCGTTTTTCGGCGTCTCTACCTATTTATAAATCACCGGTGTTGGTGCGGTGAACACCTCTAAAGCCCCAGCACCGTCGACTCGCGCGGCTTGCTGCGGTCCTCAGTCACCCGTGTCCACGAACGAGCAAGCGTGTAGCACAGAACTCACACACGGCTCGCGGTCTCGCCGTTTGGTGTGTCTGAAACCGTCCTGACGGAGTCCTGCGCGAGCGAAGCGAGCGCAGGGCACGTCAGGACCGAACGCAGCGGCTGTCGAACGAAGTGAGACAGCCGCAAAGTGAGCGTTCTGACGGAGATTTAAACTCGGAAAGACGGTCCGGATCGCTCACTTCGTTCGCTTTCCGGCCTACGACTTTCCTGCTCAAATCTCCGTCAGGACGTTTCTCTCAGTACGTGCTGCTCGCTACGCTCACAGCGTTGTACTGAGAGAAACGTCCTGACGGAGATTTGAACTCCGGTCCCTGGCTCCGCAAGCCAAGAGGATAGTCCACTACCCTACCAGGACTCAAATGAACGTACCGCGCTGTTACTTAAGACGGTTACGGTCCGTAGAGCGCGTGCCGAACGGTCGCACACGCCGCGATCCGTCACGACGGCGGACGTACGCGCTTATACCCGTTGCGCTCCATCGACTGGTATGAACAGACGTTCCCTCCTCGCGGCGGCCGCGACGGTCTCCGTCGCCGGCTGTGTCGGTGCCGACGGATCGCCGGGCGGGGCGGGTGCCGGGAGCGACGGCGGCGACGGCGACACCGACGCGCCCGAAGACGGCGACGCGAACGCGACCGAGGCGGTGGACGAGGGGGATCCGGAAACCGCCGCCGATCCGGTGCTCCGGTCGACCGATCTCGTCGAGACCGACGGCAAGCCGGCAGAGGGTGGGGGGATGGCCGGCGGCGAGGCCGCGATCGAATTCTTGCCGGATGAGGTCGCGGTGTCGGGGATGATCGTCGGAGAAACGGGGTGTCACAGCGCCGAGATCGCGAACGTAACTGTCGACGACACGGGCGCGTTTCGCGTCGCCGTCACCGCGGTTGACCGCTCCGTGCCGGACCGGCTGTGCACGCAGTCGCTGACCCCGATCGGATACGAACTGGCGGCGCAGTTCGAGGGCGGGGTGCCCGAGACCGTGGCGGTAATCCACGACGACGCGCGGGGCCGCGAGACCGTGGCGACCGATCGGCCGGCCGGTGCGTAGCGAGGAGCGACCGAGCCGGTTCGGATTGCACACCTTTTGTATCGACGGGACCGATGGACGGGTATGACGACGCACCAAGCCGCGACGGCGACGCCGCGGCGCCCGCGGACCGATCGCCCCGATTCGACCGCGAGACCCCCGCAAGGACAACGCTTATCCGCGGACTCGACAACGGAGGAGGTACGCGTATGGGAGTGATAGAGGACGTCTACGAGGATCTCGACACCGACGTCGAGTTCGAGGAGTTCGAGGCGGCCGTCGAGGACAAAGTCGAGCAGATGGGGGGGCTCGCCGACGAGGAGACGGCCGCGATGCTCATCGCCCACGAGCTTCGCGACGAGGAGGCCGAGACGATCGCCGACATCGAGCCCGGGATGAACGACGTGAAGTTCCTCGGGAAGGTGACCTCCATCGGCGACATTCGGACGTTCGAGCGCGACGACGACGGCGAGGCCGACGAAGGCCGCGTCTGCAACATCGACGTGGCGGACGCCTCCGGATCCGTGCGAGTCGCGCTGTGGGACGACATGGCCGCCGCCGCCGAGGAGCAGTTGGAGGTCGGCCAGGTGCTCCGCGTCATGGGCCGACCGAAGGAGGGGTACAGCGGGCTCGAAGTGAGCGCGAACAAGGTCGAGCCGGACGAGGACGCCGAGGTCGACGTACAGGTGCTCGACACCTACCAAGTGGCGGACCTCTCGCTCGGCGCGTCCGACGTCGACCTCGTCGGGCAGGTGCTCGACACCGACTCGATCCGCACGTTCGACCGCGACGACGGCTCCGAGGGGCGGGTCGCCAACCTCACCGTCGGCGACGAGACGGGCCGAGTGCGCGTGACGCTCTGGGACGGCAAGGCCGACCTCGCCGAGGAGTTCGAGGCCGGCGAGGTCGTCGAGGTCGGCGACGGCTACGTCCGCGAGCGCGACGGCGACTTGGAGCTCCACGTCGGCGACCGCGGCACCGTCGAGCGCGTCGACGAAGACGTGGAGTACGTCCCGGAGACGATCGATATCGCAGACGTGGAGATCGGCGAGACCGTCGACGTCGGCGGCGGCGTCATCGAGACCGACCCGAAGCGCACGTTCGACCGCGACGACGGGTCGGAAGGACAGGTCCGGAACGTCCGCATCAAGGACGACACCGGCGAGATCCGCGTCGCGCTGTGGGGCGACAAGGCCGATCGCGAGATCGAATTGGCGGACCGCGTCGTCTTCACCGACGTGGAGATCCAGGACGGCTGGCAGGACGACCTCGAGGCCTCCGCGAACTGGCGCTCGACGGTCACCGTCCTCGACGAAGGGAGCGACGCGACCGGTGGGGCCCCGGATGGCGCCCGCGGAACCGCGGGCAGCGACTCCGAGAGCGACGACCGCGGCACGGCGGACACCGGACTCGGTGCCTTCGCCGAAGACGGACAGAAGGCCGCCGCCGAGGCCGTCGCCGGCGAACCCACCGGCGACGACGGGAACAGCCGACCCGGCACCGAGAGCGGCGGAGCCGGCGGCGCCGCGACCGCGACGGCCTCAGCGACCGAGGAGACCGAGTTCACCGGCACGGTCGTCCAGACCGGTGACCCCGTCGTGTTGGACGACGGCCAGCAGACGAAGAGCGTCGAGACCGACGCGAGCCTCCGGCTCGGCGAGGAGGTCACGGTGCGCGGAACGGAGCGCGACGGGGCGATCGACGCCGACGACGTGTTCTGATCTGGCAGGGGCACAACCGGAGGGCGAGTCGACGCAGGAGCGACAGCAGGTCCGACGCGGGAGCGACAATTGAGCCGGTGACGCCAGCAACGACACGAGTAGCGGCGACGCAGTCGCTCGACGGCGGAGAGCAGGTAACGGAAACGTTTTACGGTGACCGGACGCGACTGTGTGTATGAGTGTCGAGTTGCCGTTCGCGCCGGTCGACGGGATCATCCGGCGGAACGCCGGGGACCTCCGCGTGAGCGCGGACGCCGCCGAGGAGTTGGCTCGCCGGATCCAAGCGCACGGCGCGGAGCTGGCGATCGACGCCGCCGAACGGGCAACCGAGGACGGGCGGAAGACGCTGATGGCATCCGATTTCGGCGTCGAACAGGTGATTGGCCGCGAGGATCTCACCCTCCCCGTCGCGCCCATCGATCGGATCGCGCGGCTCCGGATCGACGACCGATACCGGGTGGGCGTCGACGCGCGGATCGCGTTGGCAGACATCTTGGAGGATTACGCGAATAACGTCGCGAGCGCGGCCGCGACGCTTGCGCGCCACGCCGACAGACGGACCGTACAGGCCGAGGATATCGAGACGTACTTTGCGCTGTTCGAGTAGATGCGTTTTGGCTACAGCGAGCGGTGTCTCGAACACGACACCGGCGAACGGCACCCGGAGAATCCGGACCGATTACGCGCGATCCGCCGCGGGCTGGCGAAGCGGCACGGCGTCGAGTACGTGGAGGCGGACCCCGCGACGCGCGAGGAAGTCGTCGCGGTCCACGACGCGGAGTACGTCGACGAACTTGAGGCGTTCGTCGACGACGGCGGCGGGAACTGGGACCCCGACACCGTCGTGAGCGAGGGGACGTGGGACGCCGCGCTCACCTCCGCCGGCCTCTCGCAGTGGGCTGCTTGGTCGGCGCTCGCAGGCGACGACGGGCGAGACACTCCCTTCGCGCTCGGCCGACCGCCGGGACACCACGCGGTGCCCGACGACGCCATGGGGTTCTGCTTTTTCAACAACGCCGCCATCGCGGCTCAGACCGCGATCGACGACGGGGCCGCTGATCGGGTCGCGATCTTCGACTGGGACGTCCACCACGGGAACGGCACCCAAGACGTGTTCTACGACCGCGGCGACGTGCTCTACGCGTCGATCCACGAGGAGGGGCTCTACCCGGACACCGGCGCGCTCGACGAGACCGGTCGCGACGAGGGCGAGGGAACGACGGTGAACCTCCCGCTCGCAGCCGGCGCGGGCGACCCCGACTACCGACACGCCATCGACGAAGCGGTCGCCCCCGCGCTCGAACGGTTCGACCCCGACCTCGTGATCGTCTCGGCCGGGTTCGATGCCCACCGGCACGATCCCATCTCGCGGATGCGCGTCTCCTCGGAGGGATACGCCATGATGACCGACCAGATCCGATCGGTCACCGACGACATCGGGGCGGCCAACGCCTACGTTCTCGAAGGCGGGTACGGCCTCGACACGCTGGCGGACGGCGTTTCGATGGTCCACGAGACGTTCGACGGACGGACGCCGGTCACCGACGACGACGATCCCGACGAGAAGACGACGTCGCTGGTTGCAGAGCTGCGGGATCTGCTCGATCTGTAGCAGGCGGTTCGGTCGTTCTCGGAGCCGATCTCTACGGCGTCGGCGCCGAACCGGTTCGCTCTGATCCTAGTCGGCGGCGGCAGAATACGCCCGTAGGGGGTTTGAACCTCAGTCGTTCCGCTCGCTACACTCACCGTATTATCCGTCGAAAACGCCCGGAGCGGGATTTGAACCCGCGTCACGACCGTGACAGGGTCGTATGATGGGCCACTACACCATCCGGGCAAACAGCGACAGACCCCGAAGCGTCGGGACGCCCGGAGCGGGATTTGAACCCGCGTCACGACCGTGACAGGGTCGTATGATGGGCCACTACACCATCCGGGCTTGTCGCACTCATTCGTATCCCTGTCTGGCAAATAAGGCTTGTCATCCCCGGCGACAGTGGTGACAGGTGACAGGGAGAGGCGGCGTCATCGCGGAGAGACCCCGAGTCCCGACGAGGACAGCGCGACGCCGATGTTTCGGACGTTCCCAGCCGATCGCAGGGGCCGATCGACGAACTCGGCGGCGTGATCGACCGCGGCGGTACCCTTTTGTGTGATACGCGCATGAGTACGCGTATCGTACGCCCCGCGTCGTCGTGAGCCGCGCATGGCGAACGCGGTTGGTAAGTCTTATGCCGCTGGCCCATATAGCGATCTGTAGTATCTCGTGATAGCTTCTTTCAATAACCACCACCCATGGTAGACGTAAGCCAACACGAACTCGTCCCGGACCACGTCCTCCTCGAACCCGAAGAGGTCGACGAGGTTCTGGCGGAGTACGACGTGAAACGGACGAACCTACCGAAGATCAAACGCACGGATCCCGCGCTCCCCGACGAGGCCGAGGTCGGCGACGTGGTGAAGATCGTTCGAAACTCCCGCACGACCGAGGAAGCTGTCGTGTACCGACTAGTCGTCTCATGAACAGGCAAGACCGACGCGTGGTTTCACGCGAGTATTTCTCGGACGAACGGCTCGCCGAACATCACTTCCGATCGTTCAACAACTTCCTGGACCGCGGCATGCAGGAGGTCGTCGACGAGAAGGAGACGATCGAAACCGACATCGGCGACAAGGAGGGCCAAGAGCCCGTCTACGTCGAGCTCGGCGACGTGCGGATGGTCACCCCGCGCGTTCGCGAGGCCGACGGCTCCGAAGAACTGCTGTACCCCCAAGAGGCGCGGCTGCGAAACATCACCTACTCGGCGCCCGTGTTCATGGAGATGTCCATCGTGCGCGGCGGCGAGGACGAACCCGAACAGGTCGTCGACACGACCGAGACCAAGGTCGGCCGAATGCCGATCATGGTCGGCTCGGACAAGTGTAACATGGCCGGCTTCTCCGACGAGGAGCTCATCGACATCGGCGAGGACCCCGTCGACCCCGGCGGCTACTTCATCGTCAACGGCTCCGAGCGCGTGCTGATGACCTCGGAGGACCTCGCACCGAACAAGATCCTCGCCGAGTACGACTCGAAGTACGGCGACGAGATCCAGGTCGCGAAGACGTTCTCCCAGCGCCGCGGGTACCGCGCCTTAGTGCTCTGTGAGCGCAACCGCGAGGGGCTGCTCGAAGTGTCGTTCCCGTCCGTCTCGGGCTCGATCGACTTCGTGACGCTCGTCCGCGCGCTCGGGCTCGAATCCGACGAGGAGATCGTCCACCGCGTCTCCGACGACCCCGAGATCGTGAAGTTCATGCTGGAGAACTTGGAGGAGGCCGACGTGCAGACGACCGAGGAGGCCATCGAGACCCTCGGCGAGCGCGTCGCCTCCGGCCAGGGGAAGAACTACCAGCTCAAGCGGGCGAACTACGTCATCGACCGCTATCTCCTGCCGCACCTCCACGAGGAGGGCGTCGAGGAGGAGGACGTCCGGATCAACAAGGCGTACTACCTCTGCCGGATGGCCGAGGCGTGCTTCGAGCTCGCCTTAGACCGCCGCGAGGCCGACGACAAGGACCACTACGCGAACAAGCGCCTGAAGGTCTCCGGCGACCTGATGCGCGACCTGTTCCGGACCGCGCTGAACAAGCTGGCGCGCGACGTGAAGTACCAGCTCGAGCGTGCGAACATGCGGAACCGCGAGCTCACGGTTAACACGGTCGTCCGATCCGACGTGCTGACCGAGCGGCTCGAACACCCGATCGCGACCGGCAACTGGGTGGGCGGTCGTTCAGGCGTCTCCCAGCTCGTCGACCGGACCGACTACATGGGCGTGCTCTCGCACCTCCGGCGCCTGCGTTCGCCGCTGTCGCGCTCGCAGCCGCACTTCAAGGCGCGGGACCTCCACGCGACCCAGTGGGGTCGCATCTGTCCCTCCGAGACGCCGGAGGGGCCGAACTGCGGACTCGTGAAGAACTTCGCGCAGGCGATGGAGCTCTCGCAGACCGTAGACGACGAACAGGGGCTGAAACGAGAACTGGCGTCGATGGGTGTCGAGGGGATCCCCGGCATCGAGGGCGTCGAACGACAGACGGCGGACGACTAATATGGCTCAGGCAGAACGCGAAGCGAAGGTGTACGTCAACGGGAGCCTCGTCGGGACCCACCCGGACCCCGAGGCCCTCGCCGAACAGATCCGCGAGGCCCGCCGACGCGGCGACGTCTCGGAGATGGTGAACGTCTCGGTCAAGGACCGGACCCAGGAAGTGATCGTCAACGCGGACGCGGGGCGCGCCCGCCGCCCGCTGATCGTCGTCGAGAACGGCGAGCCCCTGCTGGGCGACGAGGAAGTGGAGGCGCTCGAACGCGGCGAGGTGGAGTTCGAGGACCTCGTCGAGCGCGGCTACGTCGAGTTCATCGACGCCGAGGAGGAGGAAGACATCCTCGTCGGCGTCGATGAGGAAGACGTGACCGAGGACCACACGCACCTCGAGATCGATCCGCAGCTCGTGTTCGGTATCGGCGCGGGGATGATCCCGTACCCCGAGCACAACGCGAGCCCCCGGATTACGATGGGCGCCGGGATGATGAAGCAGTCGCTCGGTCTCCCCTCGGCCAACTACCGGATCCGGCCGGACACGCGCCAGCACCTGCTGCACTACCCGCAGTTGGCGATGGTGAAGACGCAGACCTCCGACCAGATCAGCTTCGACAAGCGACCGGCGGCGCAGAACTTCGTCGTCGCCGTGATGTCCTACGAGGGCTTCAACATCGAGGACGCCCTCGTGATGAACCAGGGCTCCGTCGACCGCGCGCTCACCCGCTCGCACTTCTTCCGGACCTACGAGGGCGAGGAGCGGCGGTACCCCGGCGGTCAGGAGGACCGCTTCGAGATCCCCGAACAGGACGTTCGCGGCGCACGCGGCGAGGACGCGTACACCCACCTCGACGAGGACGGCCTCGTCAACCCCGAGACGAAGGTGGACGAGTCCTCGGTCCTGCTCGGCAAGACCAGCCCGCCGCGGTTCCTCGAGGAGCCGGACGACATGGGTGGGCTCTCCCCGCAGAAGCGCCGGGAGACGAGCGTGACGATGCGCTCCGGCGAATCCGGCGTCGTCGACACGGTGACGCTGATGGAGGGCGAGGACGGCTCCAAGCTCTCGAAGGTGAAGGTGCGCGACCAGCGCGTCCCCGAACTGGGCGACAAGTTCGCGTCCCGCCACGGCCAGAAGGGCGTCGTGGGTCACCTGGCACCCCAGGAGGACATGCCGTTCACCGAGGAGGGGGTCGTCCCCGACCTCGTGATGAACCCGCACGCGCTGCCGTCCCGGATGACGGTGGGCCACGTGCTGGAGATGCTCGGCGGCAAGGTCGGCTCGCTGCGCGGCTCGCGGGTCGACGGCACGCCGTTCCAGGGCGAGGACGAAGAGGAGCTCCGCGGCGGGCTGGAGGAGCACGGATTCAAGTCCTCCGGCAAGGAAGTCATGTACTCCGGCGTCACCGGCGAGAAGATCGAGGCGGAGATCTTCGTCGGGACGATCTTCTACCACAAGCTGTACCACATGGTGTCGAACAAGCTCCACGCCCGCTCGCGCGGGCCGGTGCAGGTGCTCACGCGCCAGCCGACCGAGGGTCGCGCCCGCGAGGGCGGACTGCGCGTCGGGGAGATGGAGCGCGACACGATCATCGGCCACGGCGCGTCGATGGTGCTCAACGAGCGGCTCTTGGAGTCCTCGGACGCCGAGACGGTACACGTCTCCGCGGAGACCGGGCTCGTCGCCGTCGAGGACCGCGAGCAGCGCCGCGTGTACGACCCGGTCACGGGCGACGAGGACGACATCCACGAGCTCGAAGTGAGCTACGCGTTCAAGCTCCTGCTCGACGAGATGATCGCCTTAGGCATCCGACCGAAACTCGAACTGGAGGACGCTATTTAAATGTCAATGCAAACACCGAAAGTGCTCGGCGGCATCGACTTCGGCCTCATGGACCCGGAGACGTACCGGGACATGTCGGCGACGAAGGTGATCACGGCCGACACGTACGACGACGACGGCTACCCGATCGACATGGGGCTGATGGACCCGCGGCTGGGCGTCATCGACCCTGGCCTTGAGTGCCGGACCTGCGGCTCTCACTCCGGCTCCTGTAACGGTCACTTCGGCCACATCGAACTCGCGGCACCCGTCATCCACGTGGGCTTCACGAAGCTCATCCGGCGGCTACTCCGCTCGACGTGCCGCGAGTGCGGGAAGCTCGCCTTAGACGAGGCGCAGCGCGATGAGTTCCGCGACCGCTACGAGCGAGCGCAGGAGCTCGGCGACGACGAACACGACGTGTTGAAAGCCGCCGTCCGGCAGGCCCGGAAGGCGTCGACGTGCCCGTTCTGCGGCGAGCCGCAGGCGGACATCAAACACGAGAAGCCGACCACGTACTACGAGGTCCAGGACGTGCTCTCGGGCGACTACTCCGAGCGAATCGCGGCCGCGATGCAGCCCGACGAGGAGGAGGACGACCCCGGCACGTCGCCGCAGGAACTCGCCGAGAAGACCGATATCGCCCTCGATCGAGTCAACGAGATCATGGCCGGCGAGTTCCGCCCGCGCAAGGAGGACCGCCGCGCCATCGAGAAGGCGCTCGACGTCGATCTGACCGAAGAGGACATGAACAAGCTGATGCCCTCGGACATCCGCGACTGGTTCGAGGACATCCCGGGCGAGGACTTGGAAGTGCTCGGTATCGACTCGGAACACTCCCGACCGGAGTGGATGATCCTGACGGTCCTTCCCGTTCCGCCGGTCACCACGCGTCCCTCCATCACGCTCGACAACGGCCAGCGATCTGAGGACGACCTCACGCACAAGCTGGTCGACATCATTCGGATCAACCAGCGGTTCATGGAGAACCGTGAGGCGGGCGCCCCGCAACTGATCATCGAGGACCTCTGGGAGCTGCTTCAGTACCACGTCACCACGTTCGTCGACAACGAGATCAGCGGGACGCCGCCGGCGCGACACCGCTCCGGCCGTCCCCTCAAGACCCTCAGCCAGCGGCTGAAGGGCAAGGAGGGCCGCTTCCGCGGTTCGCTGTCCGGGAAGCGCGTCAACTTCTCCGCGCGGACCGTCATCTCGCCGGACCCGACCCTCTCGCTGAACGAGGTCGGCGTCCCGGACCGCGTGGCGAAGGAGATGACCCAGACGCTCAACGTCACCGAGCGCAACGTCGAGGAGGCACGGCAGTACGTCCGGAACGGCCCCGAGGCACACCCCGGCGCCAACTACGTCCGCCGCCCCGACGGTCGCCGGCTGAAGGTGACCGAGAAGAACTGCGAGGAGCTCGCCGAGAAGGTCGAGGCCGACTGGGAGGTTAACCGCCACCTCGTCGACGGCGACATCGTGATCTTCAACCGCCAGCCCTCGCTGCACCGGATGTCCATCATGGCCCACGAGGTCGTGGTGATGCCGTACAAGACGTTCCGGCTCAACACCGTCGTCTGTCCGCCGTACAACGCCGACTTCGACGGCGACGAGATGAACATGCACGCGCTCCAGAACGAGGAGGCCCGCGCCGAGGCGCGCGTCCTCATGCGCGTCCAAGAGCAGATCCTGAGCCCTCGTTTCGGCGGGAACATCATCGGCGCCATCCAGGACCACATCTCGGGGACGTACCTGCTCACCCACTCGAACCCCGAGTTCACCGAGACGCAGGCGCTGGACCTGCTGCGCGCGACTCGCGTCGACGAGCTGCCCGAGGCGGACGGCGTCGACGACGAGGGACGCGAGTACTGGACCGGCCGGACGCTGTTCTCGGAGCTGCTCCCCGACGACCTCTCGCTGGACTTCACCTCCTCGACGGGCGACAGCGTGCGCATCGAGGACGGCCAGCTGGTCGAGGGGACGATCGACGAGGACGCCGTCGGCGCGTTCGGCGGCGAGGTCGTCGACACCCTCACCAAGGAGTACGGCGAGACGCGCTCGCGCGTGTTCATCAACGAGATCGCGTCGCTGGCAATGCGCGCGATCATGCACTTCGGGTTCTCGATCGGGATCGACGACGAGTCGATCCCGCCGGAGGCCGAAGAGCAGGTCGACGACGCGATCCAGAGCGCCTACGACCGCGTCCAGGAGCTCATCTCGACGTACGAGGCCGGCGAGCTGGAGTCGCTGCCGGGCCGCGGCGTCGACGAGACGCTGGAGATGAAGATCATGCAGACGCTCGGGAAAGCGCGCGACTCGGCGGGTGAGATCGCCGACCAGCACTTCGGCGACGACAACCCGGCGGTCGTGATGGCCCGTTCCGGCGCGCGTGGATCGATGCTGAACCTCACGCAGATGGCCGGCTCCGTCGGCCAGCAGGCGGTCCGCGGCGAGCGCATCAACCGCGGCTACGAGGATCGGACGCTCTCCCACTACAAGGAGAACGACCTCTCGTCGGAAGCCCACGGCTTCGTGGAGAACTCCTACCGCGGCGGGCTCACGCCCCAGGAGTTCTTCTTCCACGCGATGGGCGGTCGCGAGGGACTGGTCGACACGGCGGTCCGGACCTCCAAGTCCGGCTACCTCCAGCGTCGGCTCATCAACGCGCTCTCCGAGCTGGAGGCGCAGTACGACGGCACGGTTCGAGACACCTCGGGCCGGATCGTCCAGTTCGAGTTCGGCGAGGACGGCACCTCTCCGGTGAAGGTCTCGTCCGGCGAGGGTGACGGTATCGACGTCGACGACATCGTCGACCGCGTCGTCGACTCGGAGTTCGACTCCGACGACGAGAAGGAGCGGTTCCTCGGCGAGCGCGCGCCGCCGACGAACCTCTCGGAGCATTCCGGACCGGGCCTGAACAAGGCCTCGGGGGTGGAGTCCGATGACTGAGTACGACCACGTCACGGACGACATCGAGGCGGTCGTGGAGGCCACGGAGCTTCCCACCCGTCTCAAAGACGAAGTGTACGAGGCGATCGAGCGGAAGGCCGAGGAGACCGGCGAGGTCACCGTCGAGCAGGCCACCGACATCGCGACCGGCGTCGAGAACCGCTACGTCGAGACGCGGGTCGACCCGTTGGATCCGGTCGGCACCGTCTCCGCGCAGTCGATCGGCGAGCCCGGGACGCAGATGACGATGAACACGTTCCACTACGCCGGCGTCGCGGAGATCGACGTCACGCAGGGGCTCCCCCGGCTCATCGAGCTGGTGGACGCCCGGAAGACGCCGGACACGCCGATGATGACGGTTCACCTCGAGGGCGAGTACGCGACGGACCGCGAGAAGGCCCACGAGGTCGTCTGGTCCATCGAGGCGACGCGCATCCTCGCGCTCGGCGACGTGTCGACGAACGTCGCCGACATGCTGGTCCGGATCGACCTCAACGACGACACCCTCCTCGAACGGTGGCCGACCCACTCGGACCCCTCCGAGGTCGCCGCGATCATCGCCGAGACGATCGAGGACTCGCTCGGCGTCGACACCCGGCAGTCGGGGACCGTCGTCGAGTTCGGCCCGAACGAGCCGAGCTACCGCGAACTGCTCCAGCTCGTCGAGCGGCTCCGGGAGATCGTGTTCAAGGGCATCGAGGAGATCGAGCGCGTCGTCATCCGGAAAGAGGAGATCGACGGCGACGAGGAGTTCGTCCTCTACACCGAGGGGTCGGCGTTCGGCGACACCCTCGACATCGAGGGCGTCGACGCCTCGCGCACGACGTGTAACAACATCCACGAGATCTACCGCAACCTCGGGGTCGAGGCGGCCCGCGAGACTATCATCGACGAGACGAAGAACACGCTCGAAGAGCAGGGGCTCGACGACGTGAACGTCCGCCACCTCATGCTGGTGGCCGACATCATGACGAACAACGGCGAGATCGAGTCGATCGGCCGCCACGGCATCTCGGGCTCGAAGGACTCCGTGCTCGCGCGCGCGGCGTTCGAGGTGACGGTCAACCACCTCCTCGACGCCGCGATCCACGGCGAGTACGACGAGCTCGACGGCGTCATCGAGAACGTCATCGCCGGCAAGCCGATATCGCTCGGCACCGGCGACGTCGACCTCCGGATGGGGTCGCGCGTCGTGGGCGACGACTGATGTACGTCGAGCTCTCCGACGAGGCGCGGCGCTACATCGGTCGCTTCGACGAGCTGACCGGGGTCGCGCCGAAGGACTGCCTCGTGGAGAGCGACCGGCTCGTGTTCCTCGTGCCGGCCGGGGAAATGGCCGCCGCGATCGGACAGGCCGGAGAGACCGTCGAAGAGGCGGAGCGCCGGCTGGGCAAGTCCGTCGACTTAGTCGAGGACGCGGACACGGCGGAGGCGTTCGTCGCGAGCGCGCTCTCGCCCGCGGCGGTCAACGCCGTGACGATCTCCGAACAGAACGACCGCGTGGCGTACGTGGAGGTGCCGGAGCCGGACCGCGGCGTCGCAATCGGCGCGGACGGGACCAACATCGAGACGGCCCGGACGCTGGCGAAGCGCCACCACGACATCGACGACGTCCAGCTGACCTAGCGCGGGACCACGTGCCGCGGCTCACGAGCCGCCCCGCAGTGGTTTCTGACCCGCGCTCCGCAAACCCGCGTCCTTTTGGCCGCGGCTCCGTTTTGTGACGCATGAACCGCAGACGCCTCCTCGCGAGTCTCGGAACCGGAGTCACGGTCGGCATCGCCGGCTGTTCCGGTGGCGACAGCTCCGGCGGCCCGCTCGGCGGCGGTCCCGACCGACCGTTCGCCGACGCGGAGTGGCGCGACGGCGACGGGCTCGCCCTCGCGGCGCTCGCCGAGTCGCACGTCCAAGCGCTCGTCGACGCGGGCGGCTTTACGCTGTTCTCGACGGCGGAGACGAGCCACGACGGCGACGCGGAGCCGACGCCGTGGCTCCCCTCCCAGACCTACGAGTCGAGCTACGACCTCGAGAACGGTCGGCAGTACGTGAAACAGGAGATAACGGAGACGACGGAGACGGACGTGACGGAGCTGTACGTCGCCGGCGACGCGCTGCTGTTCCGACGCCGGGCCGACGGGGAGACGCGGTACGACCGCCAGTCGGTGGACCGCTCCGATGCCGACCTCGAGGAGGCGATGCGGCAGGAGGCGCTGACCGGGATCCGCGTCGAGGGCGAGACGGAGACCGGCGAGACGGAGTACGAGGGGCTGAACCGCTGGAACCCGACGAGCGACGGGGAAGGGGAGGTCCGCGGCGAGGCGACCGCCCGGTTCACCGCCGACGAGTTCGACGGCGAGCGGAACATCCCCGAGAGCGTCGAGACCGCGTCGGCGACGGCGCACGTGTACGAGTCCGGCGTCGTCCCGCGGCTCGAACAGTCGTGGACCGGCGAGCACGACGGGACCGAGGCGACCGTCGACGTCGACATCGACTACCGCGACCCGGGGGCGGAGGTCCCCGAACCCGACTGGGCCGCCGACGCCCGCGAGGCGACGAGCGAGTGAGCCGACGCAGGGGCGGCGACCCGTACGCCAGCGGCGACGAACGACGGGCGCTCGCGCCGGCTTACCGGCTCAGCGGGGACGAGCGGCGGTCGTTTTGATCGACTTCTCACGAGAAACACCCTCAGAACGGACGAGAGGTACCGCTCGGGCGATCTGAGGGCGTTTCGCCGCGCCGAAAGACGACGCTTAAGTAGCTCCGTTCGGAAGTGGATGTACGATGGCGAACGGCAAATACGCGGCCCGTAAGCTCAAACAGGACCGGCAGAAGCGCCGCTGGTCCGACTCCGAGTACGCTCGGCGAGAGCGCGGGCTCAAGAAGAAGTCCGACCCCCTCGAGGGCGCCCCGCAGGCTCGCGGGATCGTGCTGGAGAAGGTCGGGATCGAGGCAAAGCAGCCGAACTCGGCGATCCGAAAGTGCGTCCGCGTTCAGCTCATCAAGAACGGGAAGCAGGTCACCGCGTTCTGTCCCGGTGACGGTGCGATCTCGTTCATCGACGAGCACGACGAGGTCACGATCGCCGGGATCGGCGGGGCGAAGGGTCGCGCGATGGGCGACCTCTCCGGCGTCAACTACAAGGTCGAGAAGGTCAA